>Ga0315296_10000890_pt1 | contig 26608 bp, 21 predicted proteins | sample YL17G14_18_MG_FD_203921 | JGI IMG/M metagenome (GOLD analysis project Ga0315296, IMG submission 203921) | Sediment microbial communities from Yellowstone Lake, YNP, Wyoming, USA - YL17G14_18 | ecosystem: Environmental > Aquatic > Freshwater > Lake > Sediment | place: USA: Wyoming | collected... | reverse complement strand
ACGGCCGTCGCTGGTCCATACTGGCCCTTCGGTGAAGCCGAGCTTAGTGCCGATGACGCGAGGCTCCATCACGGAGGCCATTGTAGCCCCCTGCGCGCTAGCCGGCGAGCCTCAGTAGCCTTGAACCCCCGAGTGACCCCAAAACCTCCGAAGGCCAGCCTTCAGGCTGGCAAGATGGTGGCGCCGGGCTGAAGCCCGGCCTTCTGAGAGTGACTCCCTTCAGGCGGGGGTCGAGAATCATCCACCAAGCATGGACCGGCCAGCTTCGGCCGACCGACAGCTTGACAAAGGGCGCGGACAAGGCCGCATGATACGCAGCGACACACCTGAGCAGAGCATACGGTAGGAAGGGGGCTGCACAGACAGCCATGACCGCGCCATTCATCGGCTACCACGCCGCCCACGAGCAGTTCACTGCCTCGGAGCTGGTGCAGTTCGCCCCTATGGCCGAAGAGGCGGGCTTCGACGGCCTGTGGGTGACCGACCACTTCCACCCCTGGCAGGACAATCAGGGCCACGCCGGCCACGCCTGGATCACCCTGGCCGCCATCGGCCAGCGAACGCAGCGGCTGCTCCTGGGCACCGGCGTCACCTGCCCCACCTATCGATTCCACCCGGCCGAGGTCGCCCACGGGTTCGCTACCCTGGCTGGGCTTCATCCCGGCAGGATCTTCCTCGGCGTGGGCATCGGCGAGGCCATCAACGAGTACCCCTTCGCCGGCTACGGCCCCTACCGCGAGCGCGTCGCGCGCCTGGTCGAGGCCATCGATCTGATCCGCCAGCTCTGGTCAGGGGAGTGGGTCGACTTCGAAGGCCGCTACTTCCGGGCCAAAGGGGCGAAGCTGTATGACAAGCCGCCGCAGCCCATCCCCATCTACGTCGCCGCATTCGGACCGAAGAGCGCCCGCATGGCCGGCGAGCACGGCGACGGCTGGGTCACCAACGCCGAGGTCCTCGTCTGGCTCCCGCAGTGCTATGAGGCGTTCCAGGAGGGGGCCAGGGCCGCCGGCAAGGACCCCGACACGATGCCGAGGCTGGCGGAGTTGATCATCGTCGCCGGCGAGCGGGCCGAAGCCCTGGAGGCGGCGCGCCTCTGGCAGTTCGCCGCCATCCCCTTCGAGGCGCTGGGCATCCCCGACCCGCGGGAGGTGCAGCGCCTGGCCGAGGAACGCTCATCGCCGGAGCAGATCGTCCCGCGCTGGGTGGTCAGCCCGGAGCCCGAGGCCCACATCGAGGCCATCCGCTGGCTGGCCGGACACGGGGCAACCCACGTCTTCATCCACGCTCCCCAGCCCGACCAGCCGCGCCTCATCCGCTTCTACGGCGAGCACGTGATCCCCGCCGTCAAGCGGGGGTAGTCCACGTGACTGGTTCGTCATTGGTGGGAGAATCCTCGACCCCCGCCTGAAGGCGAGGGCATAGACGTGGCCACCCTCCTTCAGGTGGCCGCCCGCAAGCTCTCGAAGACGCGGGCATGGGGGTGTAGGGGGCAGGCATTCCCCACCAAATCTGGGGGGCTGAGTCCTGGGGGCATTGACGCCGAAGAGCACATATGATGGCTTCGCAGATGGACCCGTACGTTGATGCGTTCGTAAACGGGCTACTCCACGGTCTGATAGCGGCGTGGCCCATATGGCTCTTACTCGCCCTGTTTGCTGCCAGCGCCCTCGTAGTTGGTCTATACCGAAGGCGTTTGATCGCCAGGTCCGGCCTGAAGGATATCGACGCCATGAGTGGCAATGACTTCGAGAGGTACTTGGCTATTCTGTTCAGCAAGCTCGGATACCAGGTGCAGCGAACGGCCAGCCATGGCGACTTCGGGGCCGACCTTGTAACAAGTAGGAAGCGTGAGCGAGTGGCCGTCCAGGCCAAACGGCGTCGAAGGAGGGTGGGCGTGAAGGCTGTCCAAGAGGCAGTTGCGGCGAAAGGCTACTACTCCTGTGATAAGGCGATAGTAGTCACGAACAGTTTCTTCACTCGCCAAGCTGCCAAGTTGGCAGATCGGAATGGGGTCGATCTGTGGGACCGCTATCGGTTGGCGAAGGAGATGGCTGCCATTGGCGGGAAGAGCGTCATAGCCCAGGCGATGACTCCCAAAGAACCAACCCCCCGCCAAGAGGCCAAGGCCCCAGAAGACGCGCAAGCGTTTGAGGGCGCGAAAGGAAGGACCTGTGCCGTCTGTGGTCAACGGGTCTCGGAAAAGGTCAGAGACTACTGCCTTGCGAACGAGCGCCGATTTGGCGGACAGATCCTATGCTACAGGCATCAAAGAGTGCGCTAGCCTGATCTCTGCGCGACCACCCCTTGGTCGCGGCGATGTGCGCTGTCGGAGTTCTGCTGTGGCACGTGCAGTCACCGCGCTCTAGGGAAGTGCGACGGCCACGGCTTGCAGTGGGCAGGCCAGCTGCATGGTGCCGTGGTACGGATCTGCCCCGGCCTCCCTCATGGACGTAGTCCACCCCCGTGTACTCGCCCAGCCTATCGGGGGCGGTGTAGAAGACCCGCGCCCATTGACCTCCGCGCTCGCTGAGCCGGCCAACTCCGAAGGCCAGGCTTACCTGCCCGCCGACCCGCCTGTCCGGCAGGCAGGCAGAAGCCTGGCCTTCAGTGCCGTCGGTCTCCCGTCGAGCGCTAAGGCGGCGTCGCCGTAGCAGTGGGCGCGGTGGTGGCCGTTGGCGTGGGCGTGGCGGTGGCTGTGGCCGTCGCTGTCGGCGTAGGCGTGGGACTGCGCGTGACGGTGGCCGTCGGCGTGCGAGTGGCCGTGCGCGTAGGCGAGGGCGAGGACGTGGGCATCGCGGTGGGCGTCGCCTTCCTGGTCAGCTCGAAGCTCTGTATCTCCCAGACGTTCACGGCGTTGTCGTCGTACTCGACGTCCCTCTTGACCACCAGCGTGTTGTAGCCGGGCGCGAGGATAATGAACGTGGCTGGCCCGGTGGCGGGAATGCGGTCCCCTTCCGTAGCGTCGAACCGATAGAGGCCGCTATCACCGGTCACCTTCGCGTTCGCCACGCCCTGGCTATCGACGCAGATGACGCTGGCTCCCTCGACGGGCTCGCCCGTCTCGGCGTCGGTCACCACTCCCCAGGCGCAGCCTGTGACGAGCAGCGCCAGCCCCGCAAGCACCACGATCCAGCCGACACCTCTTGTCTTCATGACTGACCCTCCCCCCTTTGGCGGGCTACGTCCCCCGTATCCGCTTCCGCTTGTGCGCCACGTAGTCCACCAGGATGTACTGGCCCAGCCGGTCGGGGGTGGTGTAGAAGACCCGCCCCCTGTTGATCTTCGCCATCTGGTCGACGAATTCCTTCAGGTAATAGTTCCGGTCCAGCATGAAGGTGTTGATGACGATCCCCTTCTCCGTGCACCGCTTCACTTCCTTCAGGGTCTCGCGGATCGTGATGGGGCTGGGCGGGTAGGCGAAGTAGGAGCGGCCCCGCTCCAGGTGCGCCGTCGGCTCCCCGTCCGAGATCATGATGATCTGGCGCGTGCTCCCCGTGTGCCTGCTCAGGAGCCGCTGCGCCAGCATGAAGGCGTGGTGCATGTTCGTGCCCAGCACCGACTCGTCCCAGCGCACGTAGGGGAGCTCCTCCGCCTTCAGCTCCCGGGCGTAGGCAGAGAAGCCGATGATGTAGAGGCTGTCGCCGCTGAACTGGCTGCGGATGAGGTTGTTGAGGGCCAGGGCGACCTTCTTGGCGGCCTGGAAGCTGCCCCGCAGGGCCATCGACCACGACAGGTCCACCATCATCACGGTGGCCGTCTGGGTGAGCTGCTCAGTCCGGTAGACGTGGAAGTCGTCCTTGTCGAGACGGACGGGCACCGACGGCCCCTCCCGGAAGATGGAGTTCATGACCGTCTCTTGCAGGTGCAGGTGGAAGGCGTCGCCGAACTCGTACTTCTTCGTGTCATCGGCCCGGTCGCCGCCGGTGCCGGTATCGCGCACCAGGTGCTTGCCGAAGCTGTCCTCCTTGAGCTGGGAATATATCTCGGCGAGGGCTTTCTGCCCGATCTTGCGCACGCCGCGCGGCGTCAACTCCCAGGTGTGGCCGCGACGGCGAATGTAGCCCGCCTCCTCCAGGATCTCCAGGAAGCGGCGTAGCTGCTCCAGGGTCTCGTAGGCCTCGTCGCCCAGGAGCTCGCGTAGCCTTTCGGCGTCGATGTCGTCGATGTTGCCGCCGTACTGGGTGCGCTCCAGTTGGCGCTCCAGCTCGTCCATGGACTGCATGCGTTCCATGAGGCGCATGGCCGCCGAGAGGTCAAGCTCCTCGTCGCCGCGGAAGGGATACTGGCTGCGCAGCTCTCGCATTGGGTAGAGGAGCTCTAAGACGGCGGACAGCTCCGACAGCTCGGCCTGGAGATCGGGGTCCCCCACCTTGTCCACGAGCAGGTCTTGAAGCTGCTGCCGCATCTCGGCCGGCAGGCTGTCCAGGAGGTTCTGCATCTGGGCCGCCTGGTGTTGCATCTGAGCGACGAGCTCCTCCAGGCTCTGGGGCGGGTTGGGCCCGAAGAGGTCGCCGTACTGCTCCATGAACCGGTCGAAGTCCGGCTCGCCGCCGGCCAGCTTCTCGGAAAGCATCTGGTTCAGGTCGCGGACCATCTGCTTCATCCGCTCCATGTCCTCAGGCGAGAGGCCAGCGATCTGGTCATGGAGGTCCTTGAAGAAGGTCTCCGTCATGGCCTTCTTCAGCATCTCCATGAGCTCCTGGAACTTGTGCTGGGCCTCCGGGTCCATGAACTCGTAGTTCTGGAGTTCCTTGACCTGCCCGCCGACGTCCGGCGGCAGGCCCTCGAGGAAGCTCTGCTTGCGCTGGACGATGTTGCGCAGCATCTCGGCGAACTGGCGGTCGGTGCCGGGCTCCTGTGCCGTCGAAGACGCCCCGGCGGCCTCCCGCTGACCGGCGTCCGGCTCCTGACCCTCGCCTCCTGACCCCTGAGCCTCGGCCTGAGGCTGGCCCATCTCCTCGCCGAGCTGGCGCTGGGCCTCCTCCAGGCGGCGGCTCAGGGTCGCCCTCTCTATCCGCAGGACCTCGTCCAGGCGCTGACGGATGTCCTCGAAGACAGAGCTCAGGTTGTAGCGATCGAGGGTCTGGCGCCGCTGCTGGCGAAGCTGCTGGAGGAGGTCGCGCAGGCCCTGGAGACGCTGGCCCAGGGGGTTGCTCATGCCCCGCTGGAGGAGGTTGCGCAGGGCATGCTGGAGGTCCCCGAAGTTCATCAGGTCGTCGGTGAGGGACTCCAGGAGCTCATCGGGGTCCAGGGGTGGGATCTCCTGCGTCCCGTCCCACTCCGAGTAGCGATAGGCTTGCATCTAGCCCCTGTACTGGACCCTTCCCGCCACCTTGTCCTTGTTCAGGCGCTTGTTGAGGTGGAGGCCCTCCAGGATGAACTCCACCGCCGAAGCCACCAGGGCGGGCGTCTCCTCCGGGCAGACCTTCGTCACCGCCCGCTCCAGGCCGGGCAGGCCGCGAGCCATCTTCACGTAGGCGGCGGAGGGCAGAGTATCGGACACCTCGACGGAGAGGCCGCCCTTGAAGCGGGTCACGACCTCGTCCAGCTCCACGACGTTGAAGTGACGGTTGAAGACGGCCAGCACCGCTCCCTGGATCAGCTTCTCCAGGATCTGCTCCTCCCGGCCGTCCTCCACCGTCTCGAACTCCACCTTGCCGCTGATGGCGGGGATGACGTAGGGCAGGTCGCTGATGCGCGGCACGACCATCTTCTCGTCCAGGCGGATGGCGCGGCGGAGGGCGTTGGCCAGCAGGCTCTCGTAGTCGGCGATGGAGGCGCGGACGGAGACGCCGGAGCGCTGATTGACGTCCGGGCTGCGCCGGGCCAGGCGGGTAATCTCGGCCACGATCTCCTTCATGTACTCGGGCACGCTCACCTCGTGTTCCACGTCGTCGAACCGGTGGCGCTCCTGCTCCATGATGTCGATCTCGTGCTCGACGCGGCGGGGGTAGTGGGTGCGGATCTGAGCGCCATAGCGGTCCTTGAGCGGCGTGATGATGCGACCGCGGTTGGTGTAGTCCTCCGGGTTGGCGCTGGCCACTACGTAGACATCCAGAGGCATACGGATGCGGTAGCCCCGGATCTGCACGTCCCGTTCCTCCATGATGTTGAAGAGGCCCACCTGGATGCGCTCCGCCAGGTCTGGGAGCTCGTTGATGCAGAAGATGCCGCGGTTGGTGCGGGGGATCAGGCCGTAGTGGATGGTGAGCTCGTCCGACAGGTAGCGGCCCTCCGCCACCTTGATGGGGTCCACCTCGCCGATGAGGTCGGCGATGGTGATGTCGGGAGTCGCCAGCTTCTCGCCGTAGCGCTGGTCGGGCGTGAGCCAGGTGATCTTGAGGCCATCGCCCTCCTCGGCCACACGATCGCGGCAGCTCCTGCAGATAGGCCGGAACGGGTTGTCGTTGATCTCGCAGCCGGCGACGGCCGGCACTCCGTCGTCCAGGAGGTCCACCAGAGAGCGGATGAGGCGGGACTTGGCTTGCCCCCTCTCGCCCAGGAAGATGATGTCCTGGCCGGAGAGAATAGCGTTCTCCAACTGGGGGATGACCGATTCCTCATAGCCCACGATGCCGGGGAAGAGCCTCTCGCTCTGCCGGATCTTCTTGATGAGGTTGCTGCGCATCTCCTCTTTTACGGTGACCAGCTTGTAGCCGGAGTCGCGCAGTTGCTTCAGGGTGCCAGGTTTACGAGCCACGACCTCTTCTCCAGCCTCTCTCCACACTGAGCCCGTCCCGGAGAAGCAACGATGCACTAGCCCCTGGCGCTTGTCGTTCCCAGGGACTCCAGGAAACGGGCCAGTTCGTCGCGCCGAAAATGGGGGATATCCCGCCGCTCACCCCGCTCGTCTATTATAACCCCTGCCGTACCCTCTATCAGGCGCCCCAGGCAGGCCGCCGGGATCTCAGCCTTAGAAAGGGCAGCCCCCACCCGCTCGCAGTCCGCCTCGGCGACGGCGATGAGCAGGGAGCCGGAGGCCAGGAGCCCCAGAGGGTCGAGCGCCAGCGCCCGGCAGACCTCCTCCGTCTCCGGCAGTACCGTCACCGCCTCCGCCTGCACCTCCGCCACCAGGCCCGAGGCCGCAGCCACCTCGTGGAGGGCTGTCGCCAGGCCGCCCTCCGTCGGGTCGTGCATGGCGTGCACCGGCGCCGTGTCGCAAGCCAGGAGGGCTTCTCGCACGACGCTGATGCCGGGGCGGTCCAGGAGGGCGCGCGCGCGCTCCAGAGAGGTCTCGCCGAAGCCGCGGCGTCGCAGGTGGTCGGCGGCATCGCGCGCCAGGAGAGCCGTCCCCTCGATGGCGATGCCCTTGGTGAGGACGAGGTGGTCCCCCGGCCGGGCGTCCGCGTTCCGCACGATGCGACCAGCGGCCGCCTCCGCCAGCATGGCGCCGGCCACGATGGGCCTGTCCAGGCCGTAGGTCACCTCCGTGTGTCCACCCACCAGCGTCACGCCGAGGGCCTCGCAGGCCGACTCGATCTGGGCGAAGACCTCCTCCGCGAGGGCCTCCGGCGCCCCCTGAGGGAGAAGGATGGTGGCCAGGAACCAGGCCGGGCGGGCGCCCATGCAGGCCACGTCGTTGGCGTTGACGTGGACGGCGTACCAGCCGATGCGGTCGGTGGCGAAGGTGACGGGGTCGGCCTTGGCGACGAGAACGCGGTCCCCCAGGTCGATGAGGGCGGCGTCCTCGCCCAGGGTGGGGCCGAGCAGCACCCGCGGGTCGCGCCGGACGACGCGGCTCAGCAGCCGGGCAAGCAGTTCCGCGGGCAGTTTGCCGGTGAGAAGAGACATGGTCAGCCAGAGTTTACCGCGATTTCACGCAGGCCGCACGGTGGGAGATGAAGCGTGGCTGGTTCGTCGTCGGTGGGAGAACGCTCGACCCCCGCCTAAAGGCAGGGGCATAGGTTCGCCTCTTGATGCCCCAGCGTTATGGCCATTGATGCTCTACTTCGACAAGGCTCGTCCTTCGACCCTTCGGCTTCGCTCAGGGCAGGCAAGCTCAGGACGAGCGGAGCTTGTTCGCTCATGGTGAGCCTGTCGAACCATGAGCAGGGCTCTTCTCGTCTCGCAGAGTTTACCGCCATTTTGCCTGTGATGGGCGCGCGCTTTACAGGCTGAGAGCCATGCTGGACATCGACGGTGGTGCTCGAGGCGGCCGCCAGCAAGGGCGGTTGGTCAGCCCGCGGACTCCACTAACCGTGGCTGGAGGAGATAAAGAAGGCCCCGGACGCCAAGATTGACGCGGCGGTGGCCTTGTCGATGGCAGCGAGCTGGTGTTTGTACCTCAACTTGTAGGCCATTGGCCAGCTTTGAGACACCTGCCTGTCGGTCGGTTGTGTCCCTGCGCTGTGTGCTATAATCAGGGCCGCTCTCCAAGATAGGTGGCTGGTGCATGTCGCTAGGAGTCGTCATCAAAGCGCCTGAGGGCTTGGTGCTCGGTGCCGACAGCCGGGTTACGCTCCAGGCAGGCCTGCCTGGAGGCCCGCCTGGAGGCCCAACAATTCTGGTCAACTTTGACAACGCCACCAAGCTACTTATATTCAGCAAACCGAACACAGCAGTCGGCGCGGTCACATACGGACTGGCTGCCATTGGCCTAAGGACAGCTCACAGCTATGTGCCAGAGTTCGAAGCCGCGCTGCCGGACGATAGGCTGCCGGTGCAGGAGTTTGCGGAGCACCTCAGCGATTTCTTCCTGCGGCAGTGGAAGGCCGTGATGCCGACCGACTACAAAGGACCGAATATGACTTTCGTGGTTGGCGGCTTCAACCGAGACGAGCCGTATGGGCGGGTATTGGTCATCGACATACCTAAGAAGCCGACACCCGTGGAGCAACATGCAAACCCTGGAGAATTCGGGATTACCTGGGGCGGCCAACGCGAATGGGTTGATCGGCTGATCCAGGGCTACGATCATCGTTTGCTGGATATAGTGTCCAAGACGCTAGGCCTGAATAGTGACCAACGCAATGCCGTCATGAAGGCGCTGGAGCCGCTGAGCATGGGCATTCCTCTGCAAGCGATGCCTCTGCAAGACTGCGTCAATCTGGCCATCTTCTTCCTGCGCACCACCATCAGTGGTCAGAATGTGAGCGTTGGCGTTCGGGGCGTCGGAGGACCGATCGACATAGCAACGATTACCAGAGCAGAGGACCTCAAGCCGGTTCAACGAAAGCAGATTGTAGGAGAGGGCGGAGCATAGTGCCATGCTAGAGCTTGAACCCATGGGGAAGTTGAGAATTCCCCAGTTGTCTGACAAACAACTGACCGCTTCGTACACCGCGAGGACCTGGCGGAAGAGGAAAAAGGGGGCGATCCAAGCGTACTTAACCTCGCCACAGACTGGACGACCCCTCGACATGCCCACGAGGGTACTTAGCTGCTAGTCCCCGCTCAGATCGGCTTTGCCACTCGTTTGTGAAACGGTGCAGGACGCCGGGCCGTGGCGTCCTGGGCCGGCGCCCGTGCCGACGCCGCTGGACTTCTAGGCGCAGACGCACGAAAACAAGGCCAGCGAATAGCAGATAATCGCACCCCTGTCGCTCGCTCCCACAGGCTACTTTCAGGTATGGTGCACAGCGCATTTGTTCGCTATTATGCGCTAGGAGAGGACACTCGTGGCAGCCAGAGCCCTCATCCTGGTCGTGGACGACGAGGAGCCCATCCGCCAGTTGGCCAGCCTCTACCTGGAGAAGCAAGGCTTCCAGGTGGCCTGCGCCTCCGACGGGCCGGAAGCCATCGAGCTGGCGCGCCGCCAGAGGCCGGCAGTTCCACCAGCGACAAGCGAGGATGAGTGAAGCGCGTGGTGCTAGGACACCGCGCGCTTCACTCTGCCTTCAGAACTCCTCGCACCACACGGTGCCGAGAACCTGCCTGCCGGCAGGCAGGGACCACGCCGGAAGACTAGGCGGCCATCTCGCTCAGGCTATGGGAGGCTCCGGCCGTGACGGGGATGTCCCGGCCCTCCTCGGCCGCAGGCTCGCGCGCGGACACTATCTGCACGTAGCCGCACTGGAGGCAGACCAGGTCGGAGCCCGTGAGATCGTACTCGGGGAAGAGGTCACCGCCGCACCTGGGGCATCCCTTGAGCCTGATGCTGAGCCTTCGCACTGCCCTCTCCTACCCTGGGTCCGCCGGCTCCCAACCCTCGCCCCCGCAATCCGCCCAGATGCTCCCTGGGGCGCGACCGGGGCGATCCCCACAGGAAACGGTCCACCGGTTCAGCGGCAGAGTAGGTGGGGCGCCCCTGGGAATTAAGGGCCACCTATCCCCTCTTGAGCCCTCCAAAGGGCTCAGCGAGGCAGACTCGTCCGGAGGCCAAATGGCTACACGTCGAGGGGTACGGCGGCCCGTTTGTCCTGGGCCTTTTGGCGCACATTATAGGTCACATGGCACGCGCCGGCTAGTAACCGATGACGGGGCCGAAGGTCACCCATTGGCCACCCTCGGCCCTGGCGAGGCGCACGCCCTCCACGCCCCGGCGGTCGCCGTCGCCGAACGTGATCGGCACCTCGCACACGGAGCAGGTAAAGTTGCGAACCTGTTCCGCCGCTCTCAGCAGAGACTCTCGCGTCAGGTCCCTGCCGGCCCGCTCGAGCACCTCCACCGTTAGCTCAGCCACCGACTGGCCGTAGACGGTGAAGTTATTGGCCTCGATGCCATGGCTTTCCATGATCTCCAGGTGCTTCTGAAGGCCCGGATGATCGCGCTGCGTGAGGGGCACGAGGTAGGTGGTGGTGACGGTGCCATTCACCACGTCCTCCCCCACCTGCTCGCTGGCCTCCTGGGTGAGGCGGAAGATCGCGGGGTCAGCTACCGCCCCCGCCACCACCACAGGCACGTCCCAGCCAAGGACGGTGCGGGCATAGACGAGGGCGTTCGCGAAGGGGACGGGCGTCGCGTAGATGGCCAGGACATCGGGATTGGCGCCCTTGAGCCGCGTCACCTGGGCGCCCAAATCGCTGGTGGTGCTCTCGAAGGTCTCTCGCGCCACGACCTCGGCGGCTGTGCCGATGCCAGCGCGCAGGCCCTTCTCGCCGTCAAGACCGAAGTCATCGTTCTGGAGCAACAAGCCCACCCGCTGGCCCGGGAAGTTCTCCGCTATGTACCGGCCGAGGATGGTGCCTTCCATGAGGTAGTCCGGGTTGTAGCCAAACCGGGTTCTGGCCGCCGGCTCCGTGAACTTGCGGGCGCCGGTAGCAGGGAAGAGGTCGGGGACGCCGCTCTCCTCCAGATAACGATACACGGCGCTGTGCTGGGCAGTCCCGAAACCGTTGAGAATGGCGAAGACTCCATCTCGCTCCACGAGCTGCCGGACCACGTCAGCAGCCTGGGCCGGGTCATAGGCATCGTCACCCACCTCAAGACTGATCTTGCGTCCGTGGACGCCTCCCCGGGTCTCGTTGACGTAGTCGAAGTAGGCCTGAATGGCGGGGGCAATGCTGGTGCCGTAGACTGCCGCCACCCCAGTGATCGGCATGTGAGTGCCGAACAGGACTTCCGTGTCCGTGACGCCGGGAACACGTTCCTCATCGACGGAAGAAGTCTCCCTCCCACAGGCCACGATGAGCAGGGCCACCCCGAGAACAAGAAGGGACGAAAGCCGATAGTACGGTCGCATCGGTCTCTGCCTCTCAAGAAGCTAAGAGCACAAAGATCGCCATCTCGCCCGGGTGGGTCTCCTCGCGCGTGCGGTGCACGGCTGCGGAGGTGCCCGGCACGATGATGGCGCAGATGTCACCCGCAGACCGACCCCGTAGGAGCTGCGGGCCTCTATTCTCCCTTCGTTAGTAGCCTAGATAAGAGCGCCGTACGTCCTCGTTCTCGCGAAGGCTCTCGCTCGTGTCGGACAGGGCCACGACCCCGGTCTCCAGCACGTAGCCGAACTGGGCGATGCCCAGAGCGAGGCGCGCGTTCTGTTCCACCAGTAGGACCGTGACCCCCTCACCGTTGATGGCCCGGATAATCTTGAAGATCTCACGGGTAACCAGAGGGGCCAGTCCCAGAGAGGGCTCGTCCAGCAGGAGAAGGCGGGGGCGGGCCATGAGGGCACGCCCGATGGCGAGCATCTGCTGCTCGCCGCCACTGAGGGTGAGCGCCGTTTGCTTCCGCCTCTCGGCGAGAACGGGGAAGTAGTCGTAGACGAGCTGCATGTCCTTCTTAATGCCGCCGCCGTCGCGGCGGGTGTAGGCGCCCAGGCGCAGGTTCTCCTCCACGCTCAGCTCGCCGAAGATCAGACGCCCCTCGGGCACCTGGGATATCCCCTTCTGGACGATGTTTTCTGGCGGAAGGTGGTCAATCCGCTGCCCCATGAACTCGATACTGCCCCGCGAGATGCGCACCAGGCCAGAGATGGCACGAAGGGTAGAGCTCTTGCCTGCCCCGTTTGCCCCCAGGATGGAGACTATGCCTCCTTCTGGAACATGCAGGGAAATCCCTCGCAGGGCCACCACCGGGCCATAGGAAGCAAAGATTTCGTTAACTTTGAGCATCTTCTGCACGCTCTCCCAGATAGGCCTCGATGACCGCAGGGTCCTTCTGCACCTGGGCAGGGCTGCCCTCGGCGATCTTGCGGCCGAAGTCCAAGACGCAGACCCGCTCCGATATGTCCATTACCAGCCCCATGTGGTGCTCGACCAGCAGGACGGTGACGGCCAGATCGTCACGGATGAGGCGGATCAGGTCACCCAGAGCGCCCAGCTCCTCGTGGCTAAGGCCGCTGGCCGGCTCATCCAGGAGGAGAAGGCGTGGACGGGAGACCAGGGCGCGGGCCATCTCCACTCGCTTCTGGAGGGCGAAGGGAAGGGCGGCGGCGGGCACGTCCCGTAGCTTGTCCAGGCCCATGAAGGCGAGGATCTCCTCTCCCCGCCGTTGTGCCAGTTTCTCCTCCCGTATGACCGTGGGCCAGCGGAACGCGCAGGCCAGCAGGTTGGAACCCAATAGCATGTGCTGGCCGACCAGCAGGTTCTCCATCACGGTCATGGAGCGAAAGAGCTCTACGTTCTGGAAGGTGCGCGTGATGCCCGCCCTCACCACGTCGTGGGGGCGCATGTGGAGAATGTTCCGCTCCTCGAAGACGATGGAGCCTCGGTCGGGCTCATAGACGCGGCTGATGCAGTTGAAGATGGTGGTCTTGCCAGCGCCGTTGGGCCCAATGAGGCCCACGATCTCCTTCGGCCGGACATCGAAGGAGACACCATCGAGGGCAACGATACCGCCGAAGTGGATGGAAATGTCTCGAACTTGGAGCTGAACCCCATCGGCGCTGACCATGACGCCTCCGCTGCCGAAGGGCGACACCCGCCGCCCCGGCTGAATTCCTGCTGACGAATCGCATAATAGAACGCTGGCACGCTGTGTTCAAGTCGGCAGCGGGCTAAAGTCCCAGAACCTTGATGGAATGAGCACCCAGGAAGGCCAGTGTTATGCCGCGGAGGACCTTGCCGACGAAAACCGCACCCATAAAGCGTCCAAAGGGCATGCGCACTGCCCCCGCCGTGAGCCCTGCGATCTCGAAGACAGGGTTGGGGATGACGGAGAGGACAAACAGGGTAAGCATGCCAAAGCGGCCCATCAGCCGGTCGATGACGGAGATAGCCCGCTCCACCAGTCGCCTTGTCCAGCGAGGTCCAGGCACGGTGTGGCCGGCTGCCATCTGCCCGCCGTACATGCCCGCGATGTACGCCGTGATCTCCCCCAACGCCATGCCGGAACCGCCGGCAAGACCTACCAGCACCGGGTTCTGGACCTTGCCCTGATCGAGAATGAGGATCTGGCCCAGGGCCGTGAGGCCGGGCACGGGGATGAAGACGGTGACGGTGCTGGCCAGGTTGGCCACGAACACGCCAGCGTACCCCAGCCCTCCCAGACTCTGCTCGTCCAGGTTCATCCACTCCGGCAGGATGAGGAGGACGACGGACGGGCCCAGTACGGCAAACAGGACCAGAAGGCCCAGGCCGATGCGTGTCTTACGGCCCTTGGGAATCCATCGGCTCAGCGCCGGCGGCAGGACCGCCTCCAGCGACGTGTCCGCCGGGGTAGTGCTGGCGCGCGAAGGGTCCGAGCTGGTATCCAAGAAAAAGGCCCTATCTATTCGCACGGCCCGCTCGGCGGGCCGTCACCCAGCACATCATACAACCTTTGCGCCGGCGGCCGCCCTTATAATGGCCAACGATGGACGGTAGCGGATGAGCACAGCCAGCGAAGAGACACAACGGGCCGGTCTACTCTCGGAGCCGCAGTTCTGGCGCCTTCTGCGCGCCAAGCTGGCCGCGCAGTTAGGCCAGAACATCATTCTCTACACCGTTCTCATCGTGGTGGTGGAGCGGACAGAGTCCAGCATGCAGAGCACCCTGCTGGTGCTCTCGATGACTCTTCCCTCAGTGATCCTGGGGGTGCCAGCCGGCCTCGTCGTCGACTGGCTGCCGAAGCGGGCCTTACTCCTGATGGTGGGCCTAGTGCGGGCCGGCGTCTGCCTGGCCCTGCTCCAGTACGGCGCCAGCCTTCGCGACATCTACCTGCTGGTGTTCCTCTTCGCCGCCGTGGGCCAGCTCCAGGGCCCCGCCGAGAGCGCCGGGCTCCCCGGCCTGGTGGGCCGAGGCCGCCTGGGCTCGGCCAACGCCTACCTCATCCTCGTCATCCTGGCCGCCCAGGTGGCAGGCATGGTGATTATCGCGCCTGCCTTCCTGAAGACGGTAGGCGAGGATCCGCTCTACGTGCTTTCCGGCGTCCTCCTCGTGCTTGGGGGCATAACCTATGCCCGGACCTCGGGCTTGGGCGCGCCGGTGGATCAGGAGGAGACACCACCACCCGAAGTCGAGGCGCCGCGGCGTATCGGACTCTGGGCCGGGCTGGAGGTCATCCGCAGCGACAGGACCATCTACCTGGCCATGGTAGAGCTGACCCTGGCCGCCTTCCTCATGAAGTCCCTGGTAGTCCTCACACCCCACTACACCCGCGACATCCTTCACCTGGCGCCGACCAACTCCGTGTTCATCGCCACTCCCGCCGCCGTGGGCGCCCTGATGGGGCTGGCGCTGGTGCCTCTCCTGGCCTGGTTCATCAGCCCCGGGCGACTGGTGACGGCGGGCCTCGTCGTCTTCATCGCCGGGCTGGTGGGTCTGGGCTACGTCTACTTCGCGGCCGACGCCGTCCAGGAGCACCTGCGCCTGAACCTGTCGGGGCTCGAGGACCGGCTGGGTATCTCCTCCGTGGTGAGCATGACCATGCTCCTGGCCGTTCCCCTGGGCCTCGCCTTCACCGTGGTGAGCGTGGGGGCGCGCACCGTCTTCAACCGCCGCTCGCCGCCGGAGCTCCAGGGCCGCGTATTCGCCACCCAGTCCGCCCTGGCAGACCTGGTGTCGGTGCCGCCGCTGCTGGTTGTCGGCGCCGTCGCCGACCTGGCAGGCGTGCGCATGGTGCTCCTGGTGACGGCCGGCCTCTGTGCCCTGGCGGCGGTGGCGGCCCGCCTGGCGTCTCCGGGTCAGCGACGCCCCACTGCGCTCCTCGAGGGCGGCATCGCCAGAGAGCACTAGGCTCAGACACGCTTCGCGGGGCCGGCGCAGACCCTGCGAGTTGCGCTCGCCGAGGGAAAGGCCAGGGGATACAATGAACGAAGTCCCTCACCTGCGGGCAATCGCAGACGGCGGATAGGGGTGCGTCAAGGGGCACACCCTACCGCACGACAACCGGACTTATATGGACCAGGGAGAGCTTTTTCGCGGGGTTTTCCTAGTCGTGGGCGCCGCCGTCATCGGCGGGGCGCTGGCGCATTACATGCGGCTGCCGGTCATCGTTGGCTATTTGGCGGCTGGCGTCGTCATCGGGCCCAACACCCCCGGCGACTTCGGCGACCCGGAACGCCTGGAGCTGGTCGCCGAGTTCGGTGTAGCCTTCCTGATGTTCGCCCTGGGCGTGCAGCTCTCCTTCCGGGGATTGGGCCGCATGTGGAGGGTGTTCGCCGTCGGCGGTGTCAGCCACATCTTGCTCATCATGGCTCTTGGCTTCCCAGTAGGGTGGGCGTTAGGACTGAGCGGTGGCGAGGCGCTTTTCCTAGGTGCCCTAATGGCCATGAGCAGCACGATGGTGGCCCTGAAGATCGCGGAAACCAGGGGCGAGCTGGGAACCCCTCACGCCCGTGCGGCAGTGGCCCTCAGCCTCGCTGAGGACATAGGAGTCGTGCCTCTCATGATCCTTCTCCCTGCTGTCGCCGGGTCTGAGAGTGGCGATGTAGCGGCCCTGGGCGAGGCGGCAGGGAAGACGGCGCTGCTGCTGGCCGCCACATTCATCCTGGGGACGTATGTGGTGCCTTGGCTGCTCTTCCGAGTAGCCTCCACCCGGTCCCGGGAACTGTTCGTGCTCGCCATCGTCGCCCTGGCCGTTGGCTTCGCCGTAGGCAGCTCCTTGTTGGGCCTCTCGATAGCCTTCGGGGCTTTCCTCGCGGGCCTCATCGTCTCCGAGTCCGAGTTCGGCTATCAGACCCTGGCGGATGTGCTGCCCCTGCGGGATGTCTTCGCCACCATCTTCTTCGTCGCCATGGGCATGCTCATCGATGTCGGCTTCATCCTCGATCACGCCGACGAGGTGGCCATCATCCTCGCCGCTCTCGTCTTGGGCAAGTTTCTAATCATCCTCGCGGTAGCAAGCGCGTCGGGCCTGCGGGGCGGTACCCCGCTCATGACCGCCCTGTTGCTGGCCCAGGCGGGTGAGTTCTCCTTCGTGCTGGCCCGGGTGGGGATTGAAGAAGGAGCTATCGACAGCGACCTCAACTCCACCTTCCTGGGGGCGGCTATGGTGAGCATCATTCTGAGCCCACTTCTGCTCCACCTGGCCCCAGCGATGCTCAGTGGACTGCGGGCGCTGCCCGTCACCGCTCCTTTCCTGAGGGAGCCCTTGAGCGTTCACACCGGGGAACGACCGGAAGAGCTGCGCCGGCACGTCGTCATCTGCGGATATGGCGACGCGGGCCGGGAGCTGGCCCAGGCCGTGCTGCGCCGGGGGTTCCGCTGCCTGGTCGTGGACCTGAACCCCTACGTCATCAGCGATCTTCGCCGTCGCCAGATGCCCTGCGTCTACGGTGACGCGTCACGGCCGGAGGTGCTCCAGCAGTGTGGCCTTGAGAACGCCCAGGTCTTGGCCATCACCGTCCCCGAGCTTGCGGCGGCGCAGCTCACTGTTGTTAACGCTAGAGCCATCAACCCCCATCTCGACATCATCGCGCGGGGCAGAGGGCCGGAGAGCCATGCCGTGCTCAAGGAGGCGGGTGCCGCCGAGGTGATCCACCCCGAGTTCGAAGGGGGTCTGGAGTTCGTGCGGCATACCCTCCGCAGCTATGGGGTTGACAGCACCCAGATCGCCAGCACGCTGGCCCGGCGCCGGATCTACTACTACGAGCGCTGAGCCCGTTCGAGTAAAGAGACTAAGCTAGGACTGGCACTGCCGCAGCCGGTGGCGTCTTCCCCTCGCGGGAACCTTTTTCTCCCTTCCGGCGTCTGAAGAGCAGAACACTGGGAGGAAAGCCATGAGATACGCCAGATTCGCCATCGCACCCCTTGTCTTCGCTGTTGTCCTTCTGCTCGGGTTCGGATCCGGCTGCTCCGACACCGAGTCGGCCATCGACGGCTACGTGGCCCTGGTGCCCCGCATCCTGCGCATCGGCGAACGCGAGGCCGTCTCCCTGACGCTGTTCAGCGGCGACAAGTTGGCCTCCGGACCAGCCAAGGTCAGGCTGCTCCAGAACGGCCACGAGGTGCTGACCCAGAGCGCCGAGCTCCAGGGCAAGGGCACCATCGAGTTCGAGGTGCCGCGGCTGCCCGAAGGTGACTACGAGATTGAGGTCCGCGGCGAGGGCTTCCATGACAAGGCCAGCGTACAGGTCCAGGAGGGCTCGCTCCTCTTCCTGGAGACCGACAAGCCCATATACAAGCCGGGCCAGACCCTCCACGTGCGCCTCATCTCCCTCGACTCGGAGCTCAAGCCCATGCCGGTGGAGGCGACGGTGGACCTCCAGGACGCCAAGGGCACCAAGGTCTTCAAGAAGACCGTCCAGACCGACGAGTACGGTATGGCCACCCTCGATGTCCCCATCTCGGAGGAGCCCAACCTGGGCGTCTGGAAGGTCAGCGCCCAGGCCGGCGAGCGCAGCACCGAGGTGGACGTGCGCGTCGAGGAGTACGTCCTGCCCAACTACGAGGTGACGGTGGAGCTGCCCAAGGAGTGGTTCCTGGTCGACGAGCCCATCACGGGCAAGGTGCGCGCCACCTACAGCTACGGCAAGCCGGTGCGGGGCACGCTCCACATCGAGGCCCAGCGCTACGTGGGCCAGTGGGAGGAGTTCGCCAGCTTCTCCGCCGACATCGACGGCGAAACGGAGTTCGAGCTCCCCGCCGCCGAGTACGTGGCCGGCGTGCCGGAAGAGCGCGGCATGGGCAACGTCACCCTGGAGATCACGGTCGAGGAGCGCGCCACCGGCTACGAGGAGAAGACCACCCGCCTCCTCACCGTCTCGGAGTCGCCGGTCAGCGTCCAGCTCATCCCGGAGAGCACGGCCTTCAAGCCGTCGCTCCCCTTCACCTTCCTCGTCGTCACCGAGACCCCCGACAACAAGCCTGCCGAATCGCGGGTGAGCGTAGAGGTCTCCTACCTCGACGACAAGCTGGAGGAGATCGAGCACGAGAGCGAGCGGGTGCAGACGGACAGCGGGCTGGCAATGCTCACGGTCACGCCGCCCGAGGAGGCGGTGGCCCTGATGGCGGAGGCGACCAACCCCTTAGGCGCCTACACCTTCGTCGCCCTCGATGCCGCCTACTCGCCGTCCGGCAACTTCATCCACATCGAGCAGGCGAGCGAGGGCGCGCTGAAGGTGGGCGACAAGGCGACCTTCAAGGTGCACTCGACGCGTGAGGCCGCCAACTTCTACTACGAAATCGTCTCCCGCGGACGGGTCGTCTTCAGCGACTTCTCCCGCTCCAGCGACATCTCCTTCACCACGACGCCGCTCATGGCCCCGGCCTCCCGCCTTCTTGTCTATCAGATCCTGCCCAACAGCGAGGTGGCCGCCGACTACATCCCCTTCGACGTGGAGGGTGACTTCCCCCAGAGCGTGTCGGTGGCCTTCAGCCAAGAGCAGGTCGAGCCCGGCGACGCCCTAGATGTCCTGGTGCAGACCCAGGGGCCGGCCAAGGTGGGCCTGGTGGCCGTGGACCGTTCTGTGTTCATCCTGGCCGAGAACCGCCTCAACCTCCAGCAGGTCTTCGACGAGCTGGAGCGCCTCTACATGGAGCCTCAGGCGGAGCTTCACGAGGCCACTCCCTACGAGGGGGTCACCACCCGCGGCGCCCAGGAGACCTTCGAGGACGCCGGCCTGCTGGTGCTCAGTAACAAGAAGGTCCCCGAGGGCAAGGAGTACAAGTCCCAGTTCAAGATGTTCGGGGGAGAGGAGGGCATCGCCCTGGAGGCGGCGCCTCGGGACGCGGCGGGCGCCGTGCCAGCGCCGAGCGCAACGACCGCGAACGCCGCCGGCCTCGCCGAGGTGCAGCGCATCCGCCAGTACTTCCCGGAGACCTGGATCTGGACAGACATCATGACCGATGCCCAGGGCCGGGCCACTCTGCCGGTGGAGGCGCCCGACAGCATCACCACCTGGGTCCTGCGCGCCGTCGCCCTATCTCAGGAGCAGGGCCTGGGCATCGCCGAGGGCGAGCTCACCGTCCTTCAGCCCTTCTTCATCCAGGTGGACCTGCCCTACTCGGCGGTGCGAGGCGAAGAGTTCCCCGTCAAGGTGGCGCTCTACAACTACCTCGATCAGCCCCAGGAGTTCCTGGTGGAGATGGAGAAGTCCGGCTGGTTCGAAGTTCTGGGTGACGCCAGTGGCTCGCTGACCGTCGGCCCCAACGATGTCGGCAGCATCGCGTTCACCATCCGACCCAGCGAGCTGGGCGTGCAGGAGATCAAGGTGACGGCCCGCAGCCCTCAGGCCGCCGACGCCGTCGTCAAGAACCTCACTATCATCCCCGAAGGCGTGGAACGGGAGGTGGTGGAGAACGCCGTCCTCTCGGCGGGCAAGTCAGTGACCCTGGGCGGCGCCGTGCCGCCGCTGGTGGTCGAGGGTTCGGCGCGGGCCTACCTCGCCCTGACCGGCAGCTTCCTCACCCAGACCATCGAGGGCCTGGACCAGCTCCTCCAGATGCCATTCGGCTGCGGCGAGCAGAACATGCTCCTCTTCGCCCCCGACGTGTTTATCGCCCGCTACCTGAAGGAGACCAGCCAGCTCAAGCCGGAGGTCATGGCCAAGGCCGAGAAGCTGATGATCACCGGCTACCAGCGCGAGCTCACCTACCGGCGGAGCGACGGCAGCTTCTCCGCCTTCGGGGAGAGCGACGACGAGGGCAGCCTCTGGCTCACCGCCTTCGTGCTCAAGACCTTCGCCCAGGCCCGAGACCTCATGTTCATCGACGAGGACGTCCTGAACAAGGCCAGGGAGTGGATCGGCGAGCAGCAGCGGCCGGACGGCTCCTTCGAGGCCGTGGGCTTCGTCCACCACGAGGACATGATGGGCGGCGTCCAGGGCAAGACGGCCCTCACCGCCTACGTCGCCATCGCCCTCATGGAGGCCGGGGAGACCTCCGCCCCGGCAAAGGCCATCGACTACCTGGAGGGCGAGCTAGCCGGCATCGACGACCCCTACACCATGGCCATCGTGGCCTACGCCCTGGAGCTGGCCGAGAGCCCCTCCCGCGACCAGGCCCACGACCAGCTCATGGCGATGGCCGAAGAGGACGACGACGGCCTCCACTGGGGCGGCGACGAGCCCATTCCCTTGCAGGAGCAGCCTGAGCCGATGCCGATGCCTGAGATGTCCCCGCAGGTGCCGCAGAGCACCGTCATCGAGGCCACGGGCTACGCCACCCTGGCCCTCAACGCCCACGGCGACCGCTTGAACGCCTCGCGGGCCGCCCGCTGGCTGGTCACCCGTCGCAATGCCTACGGCGGCTTTGGCTCCACACAGGACACCGTCGTCGCCCTCCAGGCTCTCACTGAGCACGCCGCCGGGGCGGCCACCGACGTGGACCTGACGGTCACCGTCGAGGCCGGCGGCCAGAGCCAGCAGGTCACCATCAACGCCGGCAACTTCGACGTGCTCCAGGTGGTGGACGTGCCCGCCGGGACGCAGGCGACGGTCCGCGCCGAGGGCCGCGGTGAGGTGGTGCTGCAGCACGTCACGCGCTTCAACCTGCCCCAGGCCGAGGAGCAGGGAGAGGTCTTCGAGATAGACGTGGACTACGGCACCGACCAGGTGGAGGTGAACGACACCATCACCGTGGACGCCAGGGTGACGTTCAACCCACCGGAGCCGATGAAGGCGGGCATGGTGGTCGTGGACATCGCCGTGCCCACCGGCTTCGAGCCCGTGCGCGAGTCCATCGAGGAGGCCGTGGCCGGGGAGCCACAGATGAAGCGGTTCGACGTGGCCGGTCGCAAGGTCATCTTCTACATCGAGGACATGGAGCCCGGCGACAGCATCTCCTTCAGCTTCCAGGCGCGGGCCCTGTACCCGGTCAAGGCCAAGGGCGTCGCCTCACAGGCCTACTCCTACTACAACCCACAGTGGCGAGGGGAGACGCTCGGCGGCGACATCGCCGTATCCGGCGGCGGGGGATAGAAAAGACCAGGCACCCGCCACGTAAGGACGGAGCTTCTCCGCCGGAGGCGGATGCGCCTCTGGCGCAAGCTCCGTCCGCCCCCTTCGGCTGCCTTTAGGACGGAGCTAAAGCTCCGTCCCTACGTCTGGCGGAGCCTGGTGCGGGCAATCTGTGCCTGTCTGTGCCCATCTGTGGCTCCCGGCTCGGCCGAGGTGCTAACATCGCCCCGGACGCCCAAGTTCTTCACGAGGTGGCAGGCATGGTAATCAGCATCAAGCTCTCGCTCCAGACGCGCGGCAACGCCGATACCCACGACATCACCGACGCCGTGGCTCGCGCCGTCGCCCAATCGGGCCTGAAGTCGGGCACCGTCACCCTCTTCTGCCCCGGCTCCACCAGCGGCCTCACCACCATCGAGTTCGAGCCCGGCGCCGTGGCCGACCTCCAGCAGGTGTTCGACGAGGTGGTGCCGCCCAACCGCTACTACCGCCACAACGAGCGCTGGGGCGACGGCAACGGCCATTCGCACGTCCGCGCCGCCCTGCTCGGCGCCTCGCTCTCCGTCCCCTTCGTCGATGGGCGGCTGACGCTGGGGACCTGGCAGCAGATAGTCTACGTGGACTTCGACGTCCGCCCGCGCCACCGCGACATCGTCGTGCAGATCATGGGCGAGTAGGGGCGACGAGAGCAAGCAACATCCGCCAGAGGCGGATTCGCCTACGGCGAAAGCAGCAGGCAACAGGCAACGTCTGTCGACGCTCTCACGCCGCGATGCCACCTGTCATTCTGAGTCCGCCTGTGGCGGACGAAGAATCCGGACCCTTCGTCCGCATATGGCGGACTCAGGGTGACAGAACCGACTGCCTACCCCGGCGGGCTCTCCACGAACTCCCGCAGGGCCCGGAAGTACTCCCGCCCGCCGACGATATACGTGTCGTTGTGGCCGGCGCCGCGGATCGTGTAGAACCGCTTCGGCTCGTTGGCGGCCTCGAAGAGCTTCCTCCCCGACTCAAAGGGTATCACCTCGTCCTGGTCGCCGTGGAGCACCAGGAGGGGCACGCGCACCTTCCCGATCTTGGACAGGGAGTCGTACTTCGTGCGCAGGAGGCCGCCCACCGGCAGGAACGGGTAGTGGTGCCGCGCCAGCTCGGCTATGGACGGCAGGGGCGACTCCAGGATGAGGGCGGAGGGCGGCCGGCGCGTCGCCAGCTCCACGGCCACGGCGGCGCCCAGCGAGCGGCCGAAGTAGACGATGCGCTCCGGGTCCACGTCTGGGCGCGAGAGGACGTAGGCCAGGGCGGCCTCGGCGTCCCGATAGGTCCCCTCCTCGGAGGGCGAACCCTCGCTGCGGCCGTAGCCCCGGTAGTCGAAGATGAAGACGCTGACCCCCAGCTCGTCGTGGAGCAGGCGCAGGTTCTCCAGCCGGTGGCTGATGTTGCCGGCGTTGCCGTGGCACCAGAGCCAGGTGACGCCGCTTTCGCCGGGCGCGAACCAGCCGTGGAGGCGGACGCCGTCGCTGGCGGTGAAGTAGGCGTCGTCGAAGGGCAGCCCGAAGTCAGCGGGGTCGCCGATGAGCTCCCGCTCGGGGAAGTAGATGAAGGAGCGCTCTATCACGCCACTATGAACGCCAGCGCGTTCACCCCCGTCCCACGTGCGCCTCCAGGTGGCGGCGGAGGGCCCGGTTGAAGAGCTCCGGCCGCTCCTGCTGCGGCGAGTGGCCCGTCTCCGGTATGACCTCGACACGGGCGTTGGGGATGAGCTCCGCCAGCCTGGTCGAGCCCTGGATCAGCGCCGGGGTGTCCAGGTCGCCGTAGATGATGAGAGTGGGCATTGAGATCGCGGGGGCGCGGGCCTTCGTCCCCTGCCAGCCCACCAGGCCCTGCCAGGCGCCGATGAAGGCGTCGGGCGACATCTTGGACAGGCGGACCTTCGTCTCCTCGAGGCGCTCCTCGGGCATGTGCGGCGGCGGTGGGATCGGCGGCGGCAGCTCCGCCAGCTCCGCCATCTTCCCGGCCTCCGCCAGGGCCATGCGTGTCTTCCACCACTCCTCCACGGCCGGGTCGGCCATCATGGGGAACCTGGACGACGTGTCTTCCAGCGTCAGCGAGAGGAGCCTCCGAGGGCTGCGAAGGGCGATCTCCTGCACGATGGCCCCGCCCATCGAGTGGCCGAGGAGGTGGTAGCGCTGGAAGCCGACCTGGTCGATGAGCGCTTCCACGTCGCTGGCCATCTGCTCGACGGTGTATGACGAGCGGTCAGTGGGCGCCTCCGAGCGGCCGTGGCCGCGCAGGTCCATCGCCAGCACGCGATGGGTCTTGGAGAACTCCGGGAGCTGGTGGCGCCAGTCGGTGACGTCGCCGGTGTAGCCGTGGACCAGCACCAGCGGCTCGCCGGAATCGCCGTGCAGCTCATAGTAGAGACGAACGCTGTTGACTGTCGCGGTGGGCACTGTCGCTACCTCCAATCGTGATCCAGACGGGTGGGGTCGAAGCCTGCCGCCATCTTATGACCGGGGACGGTTTGAGTCCAACCTATCTTGCAGGGTGCTCAACGAGCCATGTGGGCCGCCTCCTTCCCGCCTGCCGGCGGGCAGGCGACAGGCTCAGGATGACGGCCGCAGGCTCGGAATGGCGCGGCCCCTGAGCTTGTGCACCCTGAGCTTGTCGAAGGGGCGAAGGGTTGCCACTGCCGCCGCCGACGTTTACCCTCTAACCGGTCGTCCCGCCCGGACCCCCGTAGCACAGCAAAGGCGCCCCATGGACAATCTCGACGAGCTGGAGCCTCTCTTCTACCCCAGGTCCCTAGCCGTCGTCGGCGCCTCGACCAGCGAGACGAAGTTCGGCGGCCGCTTCCTCCAGGCGCTCATCAACTTCGGCTACCGAGGTCCTATCTACCCCGTCAACCCCAAGGGCAGCGAGATCCTGGGCCTCAAGATGTACCCCGGCGTCCGGGAAATCCCGGAGCCTGTCGAACTGGCCGACATCATGGTGCCGGCGCACCTGGTGCCGCAGGTCCTGGAGGAGTGCCTGGCGAAAGGGATCAGGGCGGCCCAGATCTTCACCTCGGGATTCGCCGAGACCGGCGAGGAGCAAGGGAGACGGCTGGAGGAGGAGCTGAGGGCCCTGGCGAAGAGGGGTATCCGGATCGTCGGGCCCAACTGCTTCGGCGTCTACTGCCCCGAAGGCGGCCACACCCTCCTGCCGGGCGGCGACTTCCCCCAGGAGAGCGGCCCTGTCGCCTTCATCACCCAGAGCGGCGGCCACGCCGTCGAGTTCGCGCGGCTGGCCAGGGGCATGGGCATCCGCTTCAGCAAGGTGGTCAGCTACGGCAACGCCTGCGACGTGAACGAGTCGGACCTGCTGGAGTACCTGGCCCGGGACAGCAAGACGCGGATCATCGCCGTGTACCTGGAGGGGCCCCGCCAGGGGAGGCGCTTCCTGCGCCTCGTGGGCGAGGTCGCGCGGGAGAAGCCGGTCCTGATCTGGAAAGCCGGACTCACGAGTACGGGCGCCAGGGCCGTCTACTCCCACACCGCCTCACTGGCCGGCGAGGAGGCCGTCTGGGAGGCCCTCTTCCGCCAGACTGCCGCCCTGCGCGTCAAGAACCTCGAGGAGCTTGCGGACGCCACCGTCGCCCTCCTCCGCCTGCCGCCGAACACCGGCCGCCGCGTGGGGGTGGTGGGCGGCGGCGGTGGCATCAGCGTCGCCGTCGCCGACGCCTGCGACCGGGCGGGCCTGGAAGTCCCTCCCCTGAGCCACGATGTCCAGGAGAGGCTGCGGGGTATCCTTCCTCCCGCCGGCACCGCCGTCAGGAACCCCGTGGACATCGGCGCTCCCATCGTGTTCCCCACCGTCTTCGAGGGCGTGATGGAGGCCGTGGCCTGCGCAGACGGTATCGATACCATCATTGCCACCCAGGCCATGTACCACGTTTTGGCCGGCGTGCTGGGCCCTCCACCCGAGCAGATGCCCGCCTTGATTCGCGCCCTGGTCGAGGTGGCGCCAAAGGTGAGGGACAGGTCCGGAAAGCCGGTGGTCATCGTCCTGCCCGTGGGCGGCGACGAGCTGGACAAGCTCGAAGCCGAGAAAGGGAGACGGGAGATCCGCGATAGCTATCTAGAGATGGGGGTCCCGTGCTTCCCGACGCTGGAGCGCGCCGTCCGTGCAGTGGCGCACGTGGCGCGCTACTATGAGAAGGTCGCTGAGTTGAGCTAGGTTCCGGCCGCTGCCTCCGCCTGGCGCCAGGGAAACACTGAGAGGCTCAGGCTGGCCGGGCCTCAACAGGAGCGAAAAAGGAGGTGCTTTTCCATGAAGATCCAGTGGCTGGGCCATGCCTGCTTCCTGCTGACCTCCGAGAGTGGAACCCGCATCATTACCGATCCCTACACGCCGGGGGCGTTCGGGCTGGACTACGGCCCCATCGCTGAGGAAGCGGACATCGTTACGGTGAGCCATGACCACGCCGACCACAACAACGTGGCCGACGTGAAGGGCAAGCCCCAGGTCGTGCGCGGCGCCGGCGCCCACGAGGCGAGAGGCATCCGCTTCAAAGGAGTGGCCACATTCCATGACCCGTCGTCGGGCAGCCAGCGCGGCGCGAACACAATGTTCTGCCTCACCGTGGACGGTGTGAACGTCTGCCACCTCGGAGACCTTGGGCACGACCTGGACGACCGCGCCGTCGCTGAGGCCGGGCCGGTGGACGTCCTGCTGGTCCCCGTGGGCGGCAACTTCACCATCGACGCCGCCGTCGCCAACCGCGTCTGCGACAAACTGAAGCCGAAGATGGTCATCCCCATGCACTTCCAGAACGACCGCTGCCCCAACTTCCCCGTCGCCGGCGTGGACGAGTTCGTGAAGATGAGGCCGTCGGTGAAGAGGCTCGACAGCAGCGAGGTCACCGTTCGCAAGGAAGAACTGCCCGCGTCCGTCGAGACGGTGGTGCTGCGGCCCGCCCGCTAGGGGGTGCTG
>Ga0315296_10000889_pt1 | contig 26642 bp, 18 predicted proteins | sample YL17G14_18_MG_FD_203921 | JGI IMG/M metagenome (GOLD analysis project Ga0315296, IMG submission 203921) | Sediment microbial communities from Yellowstone Lake, YNP, Wyoming, USA - YL17G14_18 | ecosystem: Environmental > Aquatic > Freshwater > Lake > Sediment | place: USA: Wyoming | collected... | reverse complement strand
CTCCGCCCATCCCTACCGCCCGCACCGGCACCGGGTTCTCGGACGGCATCCCGGCAAGAGCCGGGGAAGCGGAGAGGACCAGGAGGAGGAGAAGGAGCTTGGGGAGGAGGCTATGCAACGATTTTAGGTTTTGGATTTTGGATTTGACTGTCTAACCGGGGTTGATGATCCAGAACTCGATCTGCTTCTCGATGAGCTCCAGGTAGTCCCGGACGGCCCCGAACTCCAGGTTGTTCTTGGCGTTCTTGAGGGCCGTGTCCAGGCGGTTCGTGGCCCGGTAAAGGTTCACGAGCGATTCCTGCACCACCGGGTCCGTGGGGTCGTCTATCCGGGAGTTGGTGAAGTCCACCACGTAGCGCTCCTGGGAGGAGCTCCAGCGGATGGCCACGGCCTTGTCCAGGAGGTAGATCGAGCCTTTCATGATGTACAGGATGGCGCAGTCCAGGTTCACGTCCACGGCGTTGGCCGGGATCGCCCCGTCCGAGGGCCCCTCGATGATGCGGTCCAGGTCGTCGATGATCGGCTGGAGCCAGGAGAGGGCGCTCTGCCAGTCGGACTGCTTCAGGTCCTGGGGTGTGAGGAACGCCTGGCCGTCCGGCTTGCTGCCTGAGCCGAAGCGGTCGGCCAGGGCCCGGATGTTCAGGTCGGCCTTCTGGAACCGGGCCTTGGCCCGGCCATAGCGGGCCAGGCTGTTGGAGGCGTCCAGGCTGATCGCCCGGGAGAAGTATTCGATCGCCGTATCCCACTTCTTCTGCTCCAGGGCCGCATACCCGTCCGCAGTCAGGGAGGCGCTGTCGTTGGAGGACCCGGCGACATGGGTCCAGGAGAAGATGTTGCACCCGTTACTGGCCAGGAGCATCCCAAGGCAAAAGAGACTGATGATAACTCGCAGCATTCCTTTATTCCCCACTCCCTTAATCCTTATCCCTTACTCTTATTTCCTTCCCCAGTGCTGCCAGGCCAGAAAGGTCAGCATAACCAGGGCGAACCCCGCGGTCCCGGCCAGGGCCCGGATCTCGATCCTGCCATTGGCCTCCAGGAATTCCTTCCGCTTCAGGAGCAGCTTCTCCTTCACCTCGTCCCCCCCGGCCCCCTGCTTCGCCCCCAGGAAGTGCAGGCCGTAGGAGAGGGAGAGGTCTCCCAGGACCCGGAGGGACCAGAACCAGGCCACGATCAGGAGCGGGCCGAAGTAGGCCAGGCCGTTCTGCCGGTCGATCAGCCAGAGGACCAGCCAGGCGAAGAAAAAGCCCCGCATGAAGGCCGTGGCGATGTGCCCGGCGACCAGGGAGCGCGCGAGCTGCTCCCGGTCCAGCTTCTCCTTCCTCCCCCGTCCCGCGACCCACCCGCCGGTGAAGGCGCCCATGAACCCCGTGACCGCGGAGAGGACCAGGCCCAGGGCCACGAAAAGGACCCCCTTCCAGGGGCCGAGGCAGGCCACGCCGACCGCGGCGGCCAGGGCGACGGCCAGGAGGGAGACGATCACGGCCCGACCCTGAAATCGCCGTCGAACAGCTCGCTCGGCACCACATGCAGGTTCGCCGGGTCGAAGGTCAGGCGCCAGGTGCGCGGGTCCAGGGTATCCGGGCGGATGATGCCGATGGGGTCCGTGACCGCGAGGACCGTGATGCGGGGCCGGTCGCCGGGGTAGAGCTCCCCCCCGACCTTCTCGGTCTCGGCATTCGGCAGGGTCACGGTGGTCCGGGTGAGCCCCTGCCCTCCGCCGAAATACTGCGAGGTGAAGAAGGTCAAGGGGTCGGTCAGGACCCTGGTGGAGGGGTAGAGCCAGAGGACCTCGGCCCCCTTGCGGATGATGACGATGTAGGCCGAGGGCGAGATCCCCGCCGGGCGCCAGGCAAAGAGGTACGGCAGGACCACGGTCCTGCCCTCCGTCCAAAGGGAATCCGTTCCGGGACGGTCCAGGATGCGGACGGCCTCGGTGACCTGGATGTCTTGGCTCACGTCCCCGTTGGAGGCGAGCGTCGCCTGAGGGAATCTGAGCCTGCGGGCTGGCAGGTCCAGGATGATGGGCTGGACCTTCTTGTCGTAGGGATTTACGAAGCCCGCCAGAAGGTGATAGGTCCCGCCGGAGAGGCCCAGGATCTCGTAGGCCCCGCGTTCGTCCGAGACCGCGATGCCGCGCCAGAGGTCCTGGTTCGTGTAGATGAACTGTTCGGGCGACTGCCCCAGGGCCTCGTTCAGGGAGAGGATGCGGATATTGGCCACCGGAGAAGTCCCCTGGAGCACGCTCCCGGAGATCCTCCCTCCCCCGGGCAGGTTCGCCGGCGACGTGCCCTCCTTGGTCACCGAGCCCAGGGGGAACCGGCAACCGGCCAACGCAAAAACCAGGAGCCCGGCCATCCCTGCTTTCAACAGCCAGCTACGCATCGTCCCCTCACCGCTTGTGCCTCTTGTAATCGACCAGCCTCTTCTTGATGTTGTCGATGTGCTCGCGCTCGTGCTCAACATACCTTCGGATGACCTTCCTCGCGCTCCACGGCTCCTCGGGGTGCTTGGTGTTCTTCTTGGGATGGTACACGCCGGCACGGAGTTTCTCCGGCAGGCCGAGAAGCCGCTTCACCGCGGACTCGCGGTATTGTTTCAAATGGAGGAACACGTCCCCGGGCGGCTCGCTGGCCGGAGGGCCCTCGTCCGTCAGGCGGGTCACGTACCGCCAGTCGTTGAGGGCCACGTGGGCCAGGATCTCCCGGATGGAGCGCATCCGCTCCTCCCGCTTCCAGTCCATGACCTCGTCCGGAAGGCCCCGGACCAGCTCCAGGAGGTCCTCCCGGGCGTACCCCATTCTTCGTATCGCGGTCGCGATCATCTCATCCGTGACCGGCTGTCTCTCGGGCTTGAACAGGGCCGCGGCGTCCCCGGAGTGCCTCGGGCAGGTCCCCCGCACGGTCTCCATGACCTCCACCGCGACCGGCTCCAGCACCGTGAGGGGCTCCCCGTGCCTGCGGGTCCAGGCCAGGTATTCCCGGACGGCCTCCGGCATCTTGGCCACGGCCTCCTCCTTGGAGAGGCCGTAATCGAAGCAGCCCACCAGGTCCAAGGCATGGGCCATGGCATGGCCCGAGGCATCCACCTCCACGTATAGTTTCACAGCCATGTAAAGATCCTCCTCCTGTCTCGTGGTCAGTCTCTTAATAAAGGATAACCCATTTGGAGGGAGAAATCAAGGGGGGTCAATACGGCGGACGGTTGGACGATTTGATTGGCCCCCAAAGAAAAGGCCGCCCGAAGGGCGGCCCTCCCGGCAGCGCTCTTGGGCTTCCGGCATCAACGCAGCCAGACCATCTTACGTGTTAAACTTCCTTCCTCGGTTGTCAGCCTCAAGAAATACACCCCGCTCGGCAGGCGGGCAGGGAAAGCCACTTTCGTTTCACCCGAGGCCCTACCTCGGTACAGGGTTGATGCCTTTCGACCCAAGATGTCGTAAGCCACAAGCTCAGCCCAAGTGGGCTTGTTCAAAGAGAAACTGACCGTTTTCCCTTTATAATATAGCCCCTGAAGCTTGAAGGACAAAGAGTTAAGCTCTTGTTCAGTCGCACTGGGAAGACGAAAGGCGACTTTCAATTGCCCCCAATCGGAATATGCCACCCAAACCCTGCCTGCGGAATCAATCGCTAAAGAGGGCATGTACCAACCCACAGTATCCACGACCTCCTTGACCCATGAGGAGCCGGAGCGCCAGGCATACTCGACGCGATAGCGGCTTCCGCCCATCCAAACGCCATAGGCGACATGAGGCCGTCCAGCACCATCCAGGACCAGCCCTGAGGTGCCGCAGACGGCTGAGTCGGCTACGGTCGAGGTGTCCCAATCCGCGCCGTTCCAACGCATGTATTTGGTCTTATAGGGGACGTTGCCGAGGATATAAAGGATGTGGGGGGTCCCTGTCCGGTCCAAAGCAATGGAAGAAATGGCCCCTGAAAAGTTCGGATCATTGTGGGAGCGCTTCACCCAGCGGGAGCCGTCCCAAAAGCAGTAAAGGGGATCTCCGCCGTTGAGGTAAGTAAAACAGCTCAGATGGGGTCGCCTTAAGGAGTCCAGGGCCAACCCCGAGGCGTCGCCGGAGGAGGTACTGTCCGCGATTTGCTTCCACCACTGGCTCCCGTTCCAGTACATGTATTTCATGTAAGACCCGCTGGTCCAGTGGCAGGCGAAGTGAACCCCTCCGAGCCTGTCCACCACGATGTTCGCCGCGTCGTAGAGGTCGTCGTTCGTATCCACGGTGGCCCTGACCCACTGGCTGCCGTTCCAATAAGCGTAGCGCAGAACCCCGGGGTCGCGGGTCCCCTGCAGGTAGGCCAGGTGGGGGCGATCCATCGTGTCCAAAGATAGGGATCCCCAACCCCCGGGCTGCTCCGCCGAGGAGTCCACGGTCTGGATCCGCCAGGCTGATCCGTCCCATCGCGCATACTTCTCAATGGCGTTGCCCGAATATCCCACGTGAGGATACCCCCGCCGGTCGAGCTGAAGGCAGGGATAAGAGCCCGCTGTTGTGTCCACCATCTGAGTGGTCCACTGGGCGTTCGAAAGAGACGCCCCTGCGAGGAGAAGCCCCGCTGAAAGAAGTTTTATAAGCTTCATCTTGAGTCTCCCCATTTTTAGGTTAACTCTTTACTTAAAAATGACTTACGCCTGTCCCGGACCCTCTTCCCTCTGCCTGAGAGGGAAGTCCCTCTGTCATTTGGGGAGCCCCTCTGTCGCAACGGGAAGCCCCTCTGTCACAGGGGGAAGCCCTTCTGCCGGAGTGGGAAGTCCCTCTGTCACGGCGGGAAGTCCCTCTGCCGCAGATTGAAACCCCGTGTCACAGCGGGAAGCCACGATGCGAAAGGCGGACCTCCCTCTGCCGTGGAGGGATGTCCCTCTGCGGCAAAAAGAAGTCCGCCTGTCCGAGAGGGAAACCCCTCCGGAAGATGAGTAAAGGCCCCGATTTATCGGGGGTTCTTTCATCCCACCGCGACCCCGTCTCCAGGGCGCGGCTACCGGCCACTCAAAGCATATCAAACTTCAAGGGACCCTGTCAAGCCCCCCGGTCAAGGTCTAAATCCCCCCCTCCTCATTTTGGATTTCGGAATGCGGAATGCGGATTATGGAATCAATAATCCCAAATCCCAAATTTAAAATCCAAAATTCTTAGAAGCTCGTCCCGCTGGTGAAGGTGAAGTCCTTGACCAGCAAGGGCGGGGTAAGGTTGGGCAGGCCGATCCCCGTACGCACGGCCTTCCCCACTTTGACGGTGTTCCTGAGCATAGCGAGAGGGCTCTCGTTGAAGCGCAGGTTCTTCACCCCGTGCGTGACCTTTCCCTTCTCGATCCTGAAAAGCCCGTCCCGGGTCATGCCCGTAAAGAGCATGGTCATCGGGTCCACGTAGCGGATGTACCAGAACCGGGTCACCAGGAGCCCGTCGTCCACGGAGGCGACGAGCTCCTCCAGGGAGGCGTCCCCGCCCAGGAGGATGAGGTTCGAGGGCATGCCGGTGTAGGCGTGGCCGGTTTTATCGGCCCAGAACCGGGAATACATCAGGGTCTTCAAAACCCCTTTTTCGATCCAGGTCACATCCGGGACAGGCATCCCACCGGTCACCGGCAGGACCCATTCCCAGTTCCCGATATTGAACGGCGCGCCCGGGCAGCAGGGATGGTCCGCCTGATTCCGGAGCGTGATGAGCGGGGAGGCGACCGGTGTGTTCTCCTTGCCCGCGAACCCGTTCCGGCCCTCGTGCGCGGCCTTGGCGTCCATCGAGAAGAGCATGAACAGGATCATCTCGGCCGCGGCCGCCGGCTCCAGGATGACCGTGTACTTCCCCGGCTTCACCTCCATGGGGTTCCTGGCCGCCTCGGCCTTCTGTTTCGCGATCCCGGTCGCGGTTAGGGGGTTCACCTGGGTCACGTCGTTGGACACGGACTCCGCCCAGCCGGAGGAATCCCCGGTGAGCACCGTGCTGATGTAGCGGGCGTCGCTGTAAGGCCAAAAACCGAACAGGCCCCGGGAGTTCCCGACAGCCGCGAAGCCGGCTTCGGTGGCGAAGCTGCCGGCCAGATTCAACCCCGCCTTCTCGCACAAGGTGCAGGCCTCGCGGATCGCCCCGGCCCGTTCCTCCGGGGTCGCGGCCTCCGTGGCAGGAAAATGTGCCTTCACGTCCTTGTACGAAGGCTGGGAGACCGGCGGCAGGTACTCCGTGTCCGGCTCCGAGGCCCGGGCGATCTCCTCGGCCCGCCGGACGCAGGAGGTGATGCCCTCCTCCGAGAAGTCGTTCGTCGCCGCCTTGCCCTTCGTCTGGCCGTAGGCCGCGAGCACGGTGAGCCCGGCGTTGGTCTTGGCAATGTTCTGGGTGATCGCGTTGTTGGAGAACCGGGTGGAGGCGCTGTTTTCGCCGGTCAGCGTCACTTCGCAGTGCTCGGCCCTGGCCAGGGCCAGAGCCTTGGCGATGATGGCCTGCGCGTCGTCTTTTCTCATGCCCGTCCCCTCCTCACCGTGATGTTGCGGAACCGCGCCGGCGAAGCGCCGTGGGTCATCTGGGAGACCTGCACCGGGTCCCCCTTGCCGCAGTTCATGATCCCGTCCTGGACCCAGAAGCGCTCGTCGGCCACTGCGTCGCAGGAGTTCCAGAACTCCGTGGTCATGGACTGGTAGGTCACGTTCTTGAGCATCTGGGTGATCTTCCCGTCCTTCACCTCCCAGAAGGCGTTCCCGCCGAACTGGAAGTTGCAGCGCATCTGGTCGATGGAGAAGCTCCCCCGGCCTTCGATGAAGATGCCGTCCTTGACATCATGGATGAGGTCGTCCAAACTCATTGGCTTCTTACCCGGGGCTAACGACAGGTTCGGGATGCGCACGATCGGGATCGAGCCCCAGTGGTCCGCCCGGCAGCCTCCGGTGGAGCGTTTCCAGCCGATCTCCCCGGCCACCTCGCGGCTGGTGGAGTAGCCCTTGAATAGGCCTTCGTTCACGATGAACCACATCTGGCCCTCCACCCCGTCGTCATCGAACCCGTGGGTGGCCAAGCCGTGGGCCAGCGTGTTGTCGGCCACGAACGAGACCTCGTGGGAGCCGTACTCCAGGTTGTTCAGGAGATCGGGAGTGGCGAAGCTGCGCCCGGCCAGGGACTCCTCGTAGCCCAGGACCCGGTCCAGCTCCGTGGCGTGGCCCACGGACTCATGGATGGTCAGGGCCAGGTTCTGGGGGTCCAGGATGAGGGTCTTCTTCCCCTCCTCGCACTCCTTGGCGTGGAGGTGTTGGACGGCCTGGTCGGCCACCCGTTTGGCGTTCGCCAGAAGGTCCTGGGCATTGATATGCTCATACCCCTTGGTCATCGGCGGAGGATAATAGGTCCGCACCTTGGCATCCCCTTCCCCGACCGCCGTAGCCTGGTAGCCCACGGCTGAGGTCACGACTTCGCTTTCCAGGAGCGAGCCTTCGCTGGAGGCGAACAGGCGCTCGTCCTTCTTGAAGATCATGAACCCCTCGGCCTTCTTGACCCCGGTGTTCTTCAAGAGCTCGCGGTTGATCTCGAGAAGGAGACCTACCTTCTGATCGATACCGACCGTGAAGGGGTCCACGAGGTACGGAGTCTTGAACGAGGCCACCCGCTTGGGCTCAGGGACGAGCGACACGGGCTTCTTCATGGCCGTGGCGCTGGCCTTGGCGATGGCCACGGCCTGGCGGGCCACCTTCTTGACCTCGTCTTTGGTCACGACCCCGCTTCCCGCGAACCCCCAGGCGCCTTTATCGATCACGCGAACCCCGAACCCCAACTCCTCGGAGTCGTTGATCCCTGAAACCCGCTGGTCCTCGGCCTGGATGTTCTGACGCTTCATCCTGAGGAAGCGCACGTCGGCGTACGCGGCTCCGGCATCCAGCGTCGCATCCAGGGCCTCCTGGGCCAGGTCTTGTATGATTTTCTCCAATCGTCCTCCTCTATGAGTGCAATGAAAGCAAAATCATATCACACCCTAACAGCAAAGTCAAGGGGCCAAAAAGCATGGTCAAATAGGTCAAATGGGTCAAGCGGTCAAACGGAAGGAGACGAGGAGACAAGGAGAAAGGAAGCGGGAAGGCTTCCCGCCATGTTCCCACCCTCTTCCGGCCCTGTTCTCGCCCTATTCCCGCCCTCTTCTCGCCCTGTTCTCGCCCTGTTCTCGCCCATTTCCCGCCCTCTTCTCGCCCTGTTCTCGCCCATTTCCCGCCCTCTGCGGGAGCTGGATAGTCACCCTGGCAGGCGAATCTCAGTCTGAGTCTAAGATAAATAACTGATTTAAAAACAGCAACTTACAACAAAGAAAAAGGGGCGATTAAGGCATCGCCCCTTACGATACGAACTCGCCGTATTAGCTTAATCTAAGTACTTACAAGGAGTTGTCAGATCTACTTCCCCAAAGCATAGGTCAGGCCGAGGGTGGCCCGGGTAGATTTCTCCCTGTCTCCGGCGGACTGACGCTCCACGGCGAGGTCAGCCCGCAGACCTTTGCGTTCGTATCCGAGGCCGCCCGTGAAGACCGCAGGCTCGTGCTCCACGCCGACCCCGGAATTACCGTAGGCATAAGCGCCCCCTCTTAGGAACAGCCCTTTCAGGGGCTGAACTTCGAGCCCGGCACGGACGGTTGGGAGATCCCACCTTGAGAATAAGTCGGAGGAGTAAGAATAATAGTAGGAGCCGCTACCATAGGCGAAGTAGTGCGTTGGCGGCTGTTCCTGGTGGTATGCCGTGAGCTCAATGTCGAAGGAAAGGTTCTCCTGATGGAGGCGCAATCCCAAAGTAATGAACTGGGGAGTGGTAATAAAGCTCTTGAAGGGCGTGGAGGGAGACGCTTCCTGGAGGGTGGTCGTATCGCGTAAGGAATCGCGCTGATGGGTATAGGCGTAGTGGTAATTGCGGACGGTCCCGTCCCCCCCCCAGTCTGAAGCTACGCCGACCTTCACTCCCAGAGACAAACCGCCCTCGGTTTCGACCAAAACCCCGATGTCGAAGTTGAAGCCATGGTTATCCAACCGGGTCTCGTTCATGTCCACGGTCTCGCTAGTATAAGTAAAACCGGAATAGGAGCTGGAATCGGCGTAATGCCTATAGGTCGCACGCTCGTAGTGAAAGCGGTCGTAGTTCAGGTTAAACCCCACCGAGGCCCTAGGCAGGCCGTTGACCTTCTTGCCGGTGGAAAGGGAAAGCGTCATCCTTTGAACCTGCCCCACGGACCTGGGATCCACGCTATGTCCTCGGAAGACGTAGGTTCCATCTCGTAACCGCGTCTCGTACGGAATGTAAGCCCCCAGGCCGATGACCATCTCCTTGAGGGGCACGAGCAGGGCCACGGCCCTCGGGGCCGTGCTGCTGGCGGAATAGTTCTGGGGAGTGTCGCTCGATGAATAGTAATCCGGATAGCTGTAGTAATTCTGTTGCACCGTGCTCCACCTATTCTCATGAGCCCCTTCAACGTACCCCGAAGGCTTCTCCGTCCAAGCACACCCGGCCGGGTTCCAGAACAGACAGGTCGGGTCTCCGGACATCGCCACGAAGGCTCCCCCCATTCCCATGGCCCGGGCCCCGACCCCGGGGGCGTAGAGGGTGTTCAGGTCGTGGCCGGAGGCGAAACCGATACAGGCTAAAACCAGGAAGATGAACGCTGACGGACGCATGGCTCCCTCCTCTCAGGTTTAGTGTCCTTGAGATGCCGGTCAACAGGAAAGCGTTGCCTACTATTATACTATAGAAACCCTTATCAAAACCTTATCAAAACAGTAGGTGCGCATGGCTGTGCGCCCCTACCTTGACCCGCCCGCCCGCCCCATAAGGAATAAAACCCAAGGAATCATGAGCTTCCATCTGACCTCTCCCCCGACCCCTCTTCCATTAGGAGAGGGGAAACCCTCGTTGATCGGACGTGCAATATTACCCGCTCACCTTAATAACAGGATGAGCGCACAATCGTGCGCTCATCTCCCGCCCGGACGGGATCCAAAGATCCCTTCCTACCCTGTTGCCAGCAAGATGCCAGCGCTACTTAATTTCCAGGACCCAGACCTCGCGGTCCTTGGGCAGGGAGTCCTTGGTGATCTCGAAGGTCTGCACCCCCAATTTCTTCACCTTCTTCTCGTTCTTCAAGAACGCCTCAGGCCCCTGGATCGGCAGGTCCGGGGTGTAGCTCGTCTTGTAGTGCATCGGAACCACGATCCTGGGGCGGAGGGCGTTGATCACCTGGTCCACCTTGGAGGGGTCCAGGGTGAAGAATCCGCCCACCGGCACGAAGAGCACGTCCACGGCCCCGATGTTCTTAACCTGCTCCGGGGTGAGCACATGGCCTAAGTCCCCCAGGTGGCAGAACCGGATGCCGTCCACCGTGAAACGGTAGACCGTGTTCTTGCCCCGGTCCTTCCCCTGATTCTCGTCGTGATAGGTGGCCGTGCCCACCACCATGATCCCGTCCTTGGTGAACGTGCCCACCCCTTTCTCGCTGCGGATGACGAGCGGGCTGCCCCCGATCAAGCCCACGTTGTTGTGATCTTTGTGCTCGTGGGTCACCAGGAGAACGTCCGCCGTGAGTCCCTTGGGAAGTGGGTACTTCAGGAACGACTGGTCATACGGGTCGATCACGACCCGCTTCCCATCGTTCGCATCGATCTCAAAAAACGCCTGGCCGTACCAGGTCACCTTCGTCTTCGCCATTGCTGAACCTCCTGCAAGCAAAAGCCCCAAGACAAGAAAAATGATCGTTTTCCTCATGGTTTTATCCTTTATCTACTCATCCATTCAATCCATCTCCCCAGGACGTCGAAGAGGGCTCGCTCTGAATGGTCCAGAACGAACCCTCTTGATCAAAAAAGCCCGGCGGCGTCCTACTCTCCCACAAGGTTGCCCAAGAAGTACCATCGGCCCTGAGGGGCTTAACTTCCGTGTTCGGAATGGGAACGGGTGTATCCCCCTCGGCATAGCCACCGTAGCAAATTATAAGCGGTTCTCAAGCCCGCGGAACGGAGCACACCACAAGAAGGAGATTTCTCTTTGAGCGAAAGGAAAACCTCGCCGCTCCCCACGCTCGGAACCGCCATGTCAAACTGCATAGGAATTAAATCTGGAAACCAAGCACCTCGGGCGGACCAAAGGGCTTGCGTCAGTAATTAGGGTCAAGCCTCACGGGCGATTAGTACCACTCGGCTGAAACGATTGCTCGCCTTACACCTGTGGCCTATCAACCCCGTAGTCTACGGGGGCCCTTCAGATCCCTCGAAAGGGATGGGAGATCTCATCTTGGGGTGGGTTTCGCACTTAGATGCTTTCAGCGCTTATCCCGACCGAACGTGGCTACCCGGCAATGCCCTTGGCAGGACAGCCGGCAAACCAGAGGTTCGTCCATCCCGGTCCTCTCGTACTAGGGACAGATCCCCTCAAATCTCCTACGCCCACAGAGGATAGAGACCGAACTGTCTCACGACGTTCTAAACCCAGCTCGCGTACCGCTTTAATCGGCGAACAGCCGAACCCTTGGGACCTTCTCCAGCCCCAGGATGCGATGAGCCGACATCGAGGTGCCAAACCTTGCCGTCGATGTGAACTCTCGGGCAAGATCAGCCTGTTATCCCCGGAGTACCTTTTATCCGTTGAGCGACGGCGCTCCCACATGTAACCGCCGGATCACTAGAGCCGACTTTCGTCTCTGCTCGACTTGTCAGTCTCGCAGTCAGGCATCCTTATGCTCTTACACTCTGTAGGCGCGATTACCGACCGCGCTGAGGATACCATTGCGCGCCTCCGTTACTCTTTTGGAGGCGACCGCCCCAGTCAAACTACCCACCTGGCATTGTCCCCCGCCTCGATTCAGAAGCGAAGGTTAGAACCTCAACAGCGCAAGGGTGGTATTTCAACGTTGGCTCCACCCCGGCTAGCGCCGGAGCTTCGCAGCCTCCCACCTATCCTACACATGCCCTGCCGAAATCCAGTACCAGGATATAGTAAAGGTTCACGGGGTCTTTTAGTCCATCTGCGGGTAGGCGGCATCTTCACCGCCACTACAAATTCGCCGAGTCCCTCGCTGAGACAGCGCTCAATTTGTTACACCATTCGTGCAGGTCGGAACTTACCCGACAAGGAATTTCGCTACCTTAGGACCGTTATAGTTACGGCCGCCGTTTACTGGGGCTTCAGTTCAAAGCTTCGCCCTTCTTGCGAAAGACTAACCTCTCCCTTTAACCTTCCAGCACCGGGCAGGTGTCACTCCCTATACGTCGTCTCGTCGACTTAGCAGAGAGATGTGTTTTTAGTAAACAGTCACCCGAGCCCTTTCACTGCGGCCCCAGACAGCTTCGACCGCGAGGGCCTACGCCATCCAGGGCACCCCTTCTCCCGAAGTTACGGGGCTAGATTGCAGAGTTCCTTAGCGAGGGTTCTCTCGAGCACCTTAGGCTTCTCGCCTCACCCACCTGAGTCGGTTTACGGTACGGTCGCCCTCCGGACTCGCGCCCGAGGATTTTCTTGGCAGCGTGGTAACGGCCCGTTTGTGCCCTTGCGGGCTCCCCATTGCGTCTCGGAGTAATGGCCCCGCGGATTTGCCTGCGGAGCCCCCCTACGCGCTTAGACCACCATCCAACAGGTGGCGGGCCTCCCCTTCTGCGTCCCCCCTGGCGCGTCTTGATCGCCCGAACGACGGTAGGCGAATATTGACGCCTTTTCCATCACCTACGGCTTTCGCCCTCGGCTTAGGGTCCGACTAACCCTGAGTTGATTAGCATTGCTCAGGAATCCTTGGGTTTTCGGTGGACAGGTTTCTCGCCTGTCTTATCGCTACTTATTCCGGCATAATCGCTTCTGCTTCGTCGAAGGCGCCTCGCGGCTGCCTCTTCATCCTATAACAGAACGCTCCCCTACCGCTCCCCTCCGACGAATCGGAGGAAAGCCCGCAGCTTCGGCAGCGTGCTTGAGTCCCGATATATTATCGGCGCAGCGACGCTTGACTGGTGAGCTGTTACGCACTCTTTAAATGAATGGCTGCTTCTAAGCCAACATCCCAGCTGTCTGTGCACCACCACATCCTTTAGCACTTAGCACGCCTCCGGGGCCTTAGCCGACGGTCTGGGTTATTTCCCTCTCGGCCACGGGGCTTATCCCTCGCAGCCTCACTCCAGCGCTTTGGTGTGCCGGCATTCGGAGTTTGAATGGGTTCGGTAGGCCGGTAAGCCCCCTAGCCCAATCAGTGCTCTACCTCCGGCACAAAACACGCCAGGCTGTCCCTAAAGGCATTTCGGGGAGAACCAGCTATCTCTGAGTTTGATTGGCCTTTCACTCCTACCCACAGCTCATCCTGAAGCTTTTCAACGCTTATAGGTTCGGTCCTCCATCCCGTGTTACCGGAATTTCAACCTGGCCATGGGTAGATCACTCAGTTTCGGGTCGACCCCCTGCGACTCATTCGCCCAATTAGGACTCGCTTTCGCTACGGCTCCGTCCCTTTAAGGACTTAACCTTGCCACAGAGGAGTCACTCGCCGGATCATTATGCAAAAGGCACGCCGTCACCCGCTCTTCGGCCCCGAAGGGCCAGTAAGTCCGGGCTCCGACTGATTGTAGGCATTATGGTTTCAGGTTCTATTTCACTCCCCGCCAGGGGTGCTTTTCACCTTTCCCTCACGGTACTTGTTCGCTATCGGTCTCAGGAGAGTGTTTAGCCTTGGAGGGTGGTCCCCCCAACTTCCCGCCGGGTTTCTCGTGCCCCGCGGTACTCAGGAAACGTCTCGAGGGAGAGGTCTCGTATTTCGCTTACAGGGCTTTCACCTTCTTTGGCGTGTCTTCCCAGACACTTCGACTACACGGACCCTTTGTAACTCCCCGGCCCTGGTTAGCGCACAGGACCAAAGTCGCTCCTACGACCCCCGCGGCACAACGCGCGCTTGCTTTAACATGCCGCCGAGTTTAGGCTCTTCCCATTTCGCTCGTCGCTACTCCGGGAATCTCTGATAGATTTCTCTTTCCTCCGGGTACTGAGATATTTCAGTTCCCCGGGTTCGCCGCACCGCCCTATGGATTCAGACGGAGCTGTCCCGATATGACTCGGGACGGGTTGCCCCATTCGGAAATCGCCGGGTCAAAGGTTGTTTGCACCTCACCGACGCTTATCGCAGTTTACCACGTCCTTCATCGCCTTCCTGAACCAAGGCATCCACCATACGCCCTTTGTAGCTTGACCCAAATCTCGCTGGCGCAAGACCTTTTTTCATCTCCCGATGTTCCGGGAGACGGGTCACACCCAAGGTGCTTGGTTCCCAAATTTGTAATCCCTATGCAGTTGTCAAAGAACGTCTGCGCAATTTTGCAGGGCCTATAATTATACCCCATTATCGCTTTTTTGTCAACCCCCCTTAGAAAGATTTTTTTATCCCCATGGTCTTCCCCTTTGCTCCGGCACTCCGGAGGCGTGCCGGTTTCACCCTTTCGTCAGCCTATGTCCAGGATTTTGAACGCCTTAGCCGACAATCCCGAAAGAGACAGCCGGGAAAGTGAGGGGGAAAGGCTGATGTCGGAAGAAAACGGGCGGTCCTCCTATGACCTGCCGCGCCAGTGCAACCTTGACACTCTTTCCCCTTTTGTGTTATGATTTCCAATTCTTACAAGGAACGCCAAGCAAGCCCTGTGAATAGTCCCTCCCAGTCTCAAGGAAGAGTTCCAAGCCCCGGCATGCGGTTGATCAGGGCCTGCCTCCTCCCTGCCCTCTTCTTCCAGCTCGTACCGGCAACGGTCCTCGGCTATGCCCTCAATGACCCTTATGCCGACCTGGCCGACCTGTGGTCCCTTGCCCACCTGAGGGGAGGGAAAGCCGGGCAGTTCTCCAGCTACGACCGTACGGGGGGCTGGTACGACTTCAACCACTGGCTCTACATCCGACCGGACTCCGGCCGGGTCCTGGCCGAGGCCACGGGCCCGGGGGCCATCACCCGCATCTGGATGGCCGCGGGCACGAGCCAGGGCGGGCACCCCAACGGCCTCTCGCCGTTTTCCCGGATCCAAATCTTCCTGGACGACGACTCCGCGGCGGTCGTGGACACCTTTGCCGTGGCCCTCTTCGGAGGGTTCGCCCCGTTCCTCCCTCCCCTGGCGGGACGGTCTTCAGGAGGAGTCTACTGCTACGTCCCCATGCCCTTCAGGCAGAGCATGCGTGTGGTGTTCTATCCGGACTCAACGATTCTCAGCTTCTATCATGTGGACTGCATCGCCTTTGAGGACACTGCCGGGATCCGCACCTTCACGCTTCCCTTAGACTCCCTCAGCCAGGCCTGCTATGACAGTATCGCCTACGACTGGAGCCACTTGGGGGAGGACCCCAAGGCCTATGAAGAAAACCCCGCCAGCTTCGAGGTCACCGAGGTCATCCCGCCCGGCGAGCGGCGGACTTTCGCCGACATCCCTGTCCCCGGAATCATCGGCAGCCTCCGGGCCAAGATATCCCCGGCCAACGGCCGGACCTATGAGAACACGATCCTGGAAGCCCGCTGGGATTTGGAAGGCATTCCGGCCATCCATGCACCCTTCGGTCATTTCTTCGGCACGGGCTTGGGCCCCGCCCGGTTCAACTCCCTGCTTATCGGGACTTCCCCGGAAAGCAGTTATTGCTTCCTGCCCATGCCCTTCAGAGCCTGCAATTTCTCGGTCTATAATGCCGATTCGGCATTAACGGACACGGTGACCCTGCGGTTCAGTTATCTGAAAAGACCCGTGGACAGCCTGGGAAGGCTTCACGCCCTGTTCCGAAGGGAAAACCCCACCTCTTACGGGATCGACTACACCTTCCTGAACACCAACGATGCCGGCCCGGGGCACTACCTGGGTACCGTGCTGACCGTCCAGGGAAACCCCAAGGACATCGCCCACCTGGAGGGGGACGAGACCATTGTCCAGGACGGGCACCCCATCCGCTGGCGGGGCACCGGGTCCGAGGACTACTTCAACTGCGGCTGGTACTTCTGGGGCGGGGGGTCCATCCGACCCCTGCACGGCGCCCCGGTCGTGGACGGCCTGATGAGCCGGTTCACGATGTACCGACTCCATCTTGCGGATGCGATTCCCTTCCAAAACAGCCTCCGGGTCACCATGGAGCACGGGGACCAGAACACCTACCAGGCCAATTATTCCAGCGTCGCCTACTGGTACGCCGCACCCCAGTCTCCGAAGATCTTCTCCTCAGCCGCCCAGTCCGGCCCGGGCGTCAATGGGATCGGGGATGCCGAAGGCTGGGTTGCCGTCTCCCCGAACCCGATGAGAGACCACTGCACCATCGCCTGCTCGCCTGCCCTGCCGGGCGAAACCCATTTAAAGATCTATGATGTCGCCGGCCGAGCCGTCAGAACTTTCACCTCTCGCCCCTCATCTCCCGCTCCTCTCTCGTTCACCTGGGATGGACGTGACGACCAAGGGAGAAAAGTCAGCAGCGGCGTTTACTTCGTCCGGCTGGGCGGCGCCCGACCCCCGGCCGCCCTCAAGCTTCTCCTGGTGCGCTAACCTATCGGATCAACCATGGCTATCCGAAAGTTTGTCTTAATCCTGTTCGCTGTCTTCGCCATCGTCCCTCCGGCGTACAGCCTGCGGTTCGTGACCTTCGGGAGCTCCCAGGGGGACCTGCCCTCGCCCCTGCCGCCCAAGGTCTTCACCTCCCTGGTCAAGCAAATGGCCCTCATCCGGCCCAAGCCCCAGTTCTGGGTCTTCCTGGGGAACGCCTTCTACGGCTACACCGCCGACTCCACGGACCTGCCCAACCGCTGGAATTCATGGAAACTCAAGACCGACGCGATCAGCTACATTCCGGGATACCTGGTTATGGGAAACCAGGAGGCCAACATCACGGGAAAGATCGACGGCGCGCCGTTCTTCCGGGCTGCCTGGCCCGAGCTGCCCAGGAACGGGCCGCCGGGGCTTCAGGGAACCGTGTATTCGTTCGACGCCGGGGACTGCCACTTCGTCGTCCTGAATACGGAAGCCTACAACGACTTCTCCCGGGTGGGCTGGGACCAGAGGGCCTGGCTGGAGGAGGACTTGAAGAAGACTCAAGGCCTGCACCGGTTCGTGTTCGGACACGAGGAGGCCTACCCTCCCATCGTACGCAAGCAGAGGTCGCTGGAGGACAACCCCGGGGCCAGGGATTCGTTGTGGGATATATTATATAGGAACGGGGTGGAAGCCTACGTCTGCGGACATCTGCACACCTACAACCGCAACCTATTCGACCGCATCCTGCCCAAGAATGTGTCGGAGGTGAAGCAGGTCGTGTGCGGGACTTCGGGCGCGGCCTTCGACGAGTGGGCCGGGACACCGTTCTATCATTACCTGGTGTGGGATGTGGAGGGGCCGAGAGTGAAAATCACGGCTTATGACCAGACTGGGACCGTGCAGGACAGCCTCTTCATCTTTCCCCGCACCCAGGGCAGGCCAGTCAAAGCTACTGCTTCTTATCCCATCGCCTACGAAGTGCCCAAGCCCAAGAGCAAGGACTACGGCCTGGTGCACGTGACCCTGCTCCTCAGAGACAGGTCCGGGAATCTCCTGCGGGTACTCAAGGATACCGACGAAGGGCCGGGACCGCAGGTCTATCAGTGGGACGGATTGGACGGCTCCGGCCATCAGGTCCCATTCGGAACCTATTTCGTGGAAACCGCGACCGGGGACAAGAGCAAGACCACCAAGATCACAGTGGACGGAGGGGCAACGACTTCAACCCAGCCGACGACGGCAACTACAACCACGGTTCCTGCGGCCCGCAGGGTCACCATCTCCTATGACGTCCCCAAGCCTCAGGGAGGAGCGGACAAAACCAAGCTAACCCTGCTCATCATTGATGCCTCCGGAAGCCCCCTGCGCAAGCTGATTGACGGAGAACAGGTCCCCGGCAAGCACAGCCTGTCCTGGGACGGGCTTGACGACAAGGGAACCGCCCTGCCATCGGGGACCTACGAGTACGAACTCAGGGCCGGGGAAAAGTTGATTAGAAAGAAGGTGGAACTCAAGTAGTTCACAAAGATAAACAAGGCTAACCTGCTGTACCTAAAAGACTTGCCTTCCTACTTTTAAGTTCAAGCCCAGTTCAATTCCCCAAATTTTACAGCATAACGTAAGCATTTACAAGGCACTATAGGAACGCCTTCCGATGGCTTCCCGCCATGTTCCCACTAATTTCCCGCTAATTTCACGCTAACTTCACGCTAAGTTCACACTAAGTTCACGCTAACTTCACGCTAACTTCACACTAATTATTCCAGCACCATTGGCGTAGAATCATCAGGGGAAGGTACTTGACAACAATATGGTAAACAGAGGTATAATTATTGAGTTGAAGAAGAGCTGCCGAAACGAGTTCCTGAAACGAGTACAGGGCAGGCGGCATGACGAGCACTAACTGAATAAGAAAGGAGAAGAATATGGCAAAGGTAAGGTCTCCCCTGCACAGCATCGGCCTGAGGGGCAGGATAGCGGATGGGTTCGTGTTCACGGTATGGAGGGGCATCAACTGCCTGAGGACCTTCGTCATGCCCAGCCAGCCCAGGACACAGAGGAAGGAGCAAGTCTGGAAGACCACCCCCAGGGTGACCCGGGCCTGGGCAGGCCTAACGGACGCGGAGAGGGCAAGCTGGGAGGAGTTTGCCCGTCTCTTAAAACCGACGGATCCCACTTTAAGGAAGGGAGAGCCATTGGTCCGGGTACAACGCTTATCTGTCCGTGAACCGGGTCTTAGCGGATGCGGGACTCACTCTGGCCATCCAGCCCCCAGCCATCCCCCAGCCCAACCCGCCGGAAAGGTTCAGACTCCGAAACCCGGCCCCGGGAGTCGTCAGGATAAGGTGGGAGCCGTTACCAGCCGGAACCCTCATAGACCTCTGGCTCAACCAGACCAAAGCCTCCCGCAAGGCGTATCCCTCCAAGTTCCGACACCTCGTCTACGCCGACGGAATCACGGGGCTCCACATCCTCTCGGGAATCCCTTCGGAAACGAGGGTAGCCGTGAAAGGCAGGGTCGTGAGACCAGACGGAGGAAGGTCAGGTTACGCCCAGGCGGAAATCGTGGTCTGAGAAAGTAGAGAGTAGAGGGTAGCGAGTAGAGAGACAAAAGACCTCAATAAGACACAAGTTCAACTCCGCCCGCCCACCCTATAAGAAATAAAGCAAGAACAAATGGAAGGGCGATGCCTTACCTCTTGAAAAATCCGGGGTTTATGGTATAATGATAGCTACATTTAACCAAGATGGCCGCAATTATAGAGAGGCTTTTAGCCAGACCCTTGAGCAGAGAAAGATAAACTATTCGATGAACAGCCATCGCGTCCTCGCTTTCGCGCTCGGGGCTTTTTTGCTGTTTGCCGCGGATTACGGACCGTCCGCCGACCGGGGAAAACCCGAGCCCGGAAGCCCGCCCAAGGAACAGGGGAAGAAAGAGAGGGCGGAGGAGGCTGCCCCCGAAACCCTGCGTTTGAAGCCCGACGAGGCCGAGGCCCACCTTCAACTGGGAAACCTGCTGAAGGGCCAGGGAGAGCTCAAGGAGGCGATCGGGGAATATCGTCAGGCCATCCGCTTGAAGCCGGACGATGCGGCGGGCCATTACCTTCTCGGATTAGCGCTTCAAGATCAGGGAGAGCCCAAGGAAGCCGAGAGAGAATTCCGCCTGGCGGCCCGCCTGAGGCCGGACTTGAGCGAAGCCCACTTCAGCCTCGGAGTGGTGCTTGAGATGCAGGGAAAACTCGCCGAGGCGGAGAAAGCTTATCGCGAGGCCCTCCGTCTTGTCCCGGACGATGCTGCGACTCGCACCGGCCTCGGAGGGGTGCTTAGAAAACAGGGAAGGTCAAAGGAGGCGGACTCGGAATTTCGCGAGGCCATCCGCCTGCAGCCGGACGAGGCGGCCGCGCACTATAACCTCGGGAACGAACTCAAGGCGCAGGGGAGGCTCAAAGAGGCCGAGGAGGCCTATCGCCAGGCCGCCCGGCTCCTGCCGGACCTGGACATCGCGCACTACAGCCTGGGGGCGGTGCTGTACGAGGAGGGAGAGTTCGCGGAGGCGGAGCGGGAGTTCAGCGAAGCCATCCGATTAGCCCCCGAGGATGCCGATGCGTATTTCCAAGTCGGGCAAGCATGCTCCGCCCAGAAAAAGTACGGAGAAGCGGAACAAGCCTATCGCGAGGGCATCCGGTTGATGCCGATGTCCCCGGAGGCGCATTACAATCTCGGGGTGATCCTCGAGAAACAGGGAAAATTCTCGGAAGCAGAAAAAGCACACCGCGAGGCCATTCGAGTGCGGCCAGAGTTCGCCCTGGCGCACAACAACCTCGGCGTTGTGCTGGAGAAGCAGGGCAAGCTCAAGGAGGCGGAGAAGGAATACTGCCGGACCATCCAACTGAAGCCCGATGAGATCATGGCGCTTGAGAACCTGGCGGAGCTCTTAGACAAGCAGGACCGCCGGAAGGAGGCCTTAGAATTCTGGAAGAAAGCCGGGAAGATCGAGACCAGGCCGGCCTGGATCAAGAGAATCCAATACCGCCTCGCCAACCGCCCCCTGGAACCCGATTGAAGCTGCAGCCGGACCACGCACCTCACCGCTTCAGCGATAAGCTCCGGGAGGGCTTCTGCCTAGGCTGCGGGGGGAAGACCCGCTGGGTGAGAAACCACTTCAAGCGCTTCGGCAAGGACGGCGACTCCCTGAACTGGCATCGCGCCTGCTTCGCACGGTTCCGTTATCGGTGGACGACGGGCCTGGAGAAAGCGCTGGGCTACCAACATGTCTGCGAGGTCTGCGGAAAACGCTTCACCGCTGCCGGGCTGGGGGCGTGGATGAGAAAAACCTGCAGCGAAGAGTGCCGGTATGAACGCACTCTCGCGATCGCTTTAGCACGGGCTAAACTCCATCGCAGCCGCCCCTTTCCCAGGCAGGAACGCGCCTGCGTGGTCTGCGGAAAGCTGTTCCCGGTGGGAGGGGGCCTGGGAAGATGGAAGAAGAAGACCTGCAGCCGGGCCTGCCGGAATGAGCAAAAACGCCGCACGACCGCGGCTTGGCGCAAAACCCGCGTGAAGCCCCTCTCCGTCCAGAAATGCAAATGCGTCATTTGCGGGAAACCCTTCACCTATATGGGCTCCAAGCCGGGGCTCCGCAAGACCTGCAGCATCTCCTGCCGGTACCAATGGCACCGCCAAAGGCACGCCGCCTGGGAAAAAGACCACCCGGGAAGGAAGAAGAAGCACTACGTGGAGCTTAAAAAGAGGGCCCAAGAGGAGAAGAATCCGGGCCGGGGAAAAGATGAGGGTTTGGGACTAGCATTGAAAGGGACGCACGTGTTGTGCGCGCCTACCCCCATCCCCCGCCCAGTAAAGACAGACAAGGGACAAGGGAAGCAGGGGAGAAAATAGGGCACGGCATGCCGTGCCCCTACGTCCCAGGCCTGAAGGCTTGGGCTATTCACAATGCGGAGCGTGGAAATAAGGGCCAAAGACGAGATGCTGAATCGAGTTCAGCATGACGAGCCCCATGGGGGGCTTCAATTCATTACAGCAAAACCGTCCCACCCCGAACAACCGCTGGATCGCTACGCTACGGTAGACCGCTTCGCTACGCTGGAATCGGTGGAAACGGAACAGTGAAGATAGGGAGCAAAGACGCTGGATTCCGGATCGAGTCCGGAATGACGAAAAAAGGCCGTCGGACCTCTCGGACCATTCGGACCCGTCGGACACGGCAGGATGCAGGATAGAGATAAATCCCCCCTACCCCCCTTTTACCCCTCTTTTCTAAAGTGGGGAACCACTGGATTCCCGCCCCCGGCTTAGTGATTGCCGGGGCAGGCTTTCACCCCGATAAATCGAGGGTCTTCGCTTCGCTACGACGGGAATGACGACCTAAAAGGGGCGCACGGCGTGCGCCCCTACTCTCTAATTACAAAGCCTTTTATCGCGGGCAGAAGCCCGCTCCTACGGGCACCTTTTCTGAATAGGCCTTGACTTTTCGGGGGAATCTGATATAATAGAAGATGACAACCCTGCATCTTGGAATCCCGAACGCGGAATTACGACGAGATTGCTTCGTTCTGTTCCTTCGCTGCGCTCAGGACAAGCCTCGCAATCACGACACCAAAAGCGAGATTCTGAATCGAGTCCTGAAACAAGTTCCCCGAAAGTCCGAGGGCAAGCAGGACAGGTCTCAGAATGACGATACCCAAAAGAGGCACATCAAAAGGAGGAACGCCATGAAGTGGAAAGTCCTGTCAACCATCCTGGGGGTGATCGCGGTAGGGGCCGTGGCCACGACCATCATTGTATCCAAGGGATACCGCATCACGAAAGCGCCCGAGCCCCAGATCGCTACGGCGCCGGTCGCGGCCCCGGCCCCTGAGCCTCAAATCGCGCCCCCCGAAACGGCTTCCGCGACCCCAGCCGGGCCCGCGCCTGAGGCGAAGGCCGAGACGAAACCAGAGCCTGTTAAGACTGAGAAGCCCGCTCCGCCCAAGCCCGAGGCCAAGCCCAAGCCAGCCGCTAACGTGGCCACGGTGACCAAGACCATCCCGGCCGGGACCAAGCTTGCCATCACTCTGGAAAATGCAGTCTCCTCCAAGGACGCCAACGTGGGCGACAAGGTTCAGGCCAAGACGGCTGAGGCTTTAATCGTGGAAGACGTCGTGCTCGCGCCGGAGGGAAGCGCGATATCCGGAAAGGTCACGGACGTGGTCCGGGCCTCCAAGAACAAGAGCGAGGAGACCATGGCCCGGCTGGACATGTCCTTCCATGCTTTGGCCACGGTGGGGGGAAGCGAAAAGATCCATGGCACCCTGCTCGGCGGCGAGAAGAAGGCCGGGTCCACAACCAAGCGGGACGCCGCGATCATCGTGGGCTCGGGCGTGGCCGGAGCCGTACTGGGCAAAGTCATCGGAAAGTCCGGCAAGGCCACGGCCGCCGGGGGCGTGGTCGGGGCCGCGGCCGGGATGGGCGTGGCCGCGATGCAGAAGGGGAACGAAGTCAGCCTGCCGGCGGGAACAAAATTGACCATCGTCTTGGATAGCCCCGTGGAGGTTGCGGTAAAGAAATAGACCACAGGCTTTTGACCATGGACCATAACCCTTGTACATTCTTTTAGCCCGTCCCCCCTACCGGGAGCTGTACAAGCTGATCAAGGGCAAGGCCAAGGAGCTGCACATCGTGCCGCCCCTTGGCCTGCTCTACGTCGCCGGGGCCCTGGAGCGGGCCGGGCACAGGGTCGAGATCCTGGACGGCGAGGTGGAGCAGATCTCTATGGCCGAAGCGGCTAGGGAGGCCATGAGCCGGAAGCCGGACCTGATCGGGACCGGAGCCACCTCGGTGGACTTCCATCTGGCAGAGAAGTTCGCCAGGGAGGTCAAGAGCCGGTCCGACATTCCGGTCGTCCTCGGCGGGCCCCATGCCACCGTGCTCCCGGAGGAGGTGCTCTCTAAAAGCCCCTGGTTCAACTTTCTGGTGCGCGGAGAGGGCGAGGAGACCGTGGTGGAGCTGGCCGAACTTCTTGGAAGGGGAGCCGGGGAGCACAGGAGAAAGGGGGAAAGGGGACGACTCGAGAGCATTTTAGGGCTCTCTTATCGTATGAACGGACAAGTTTTCCATAACCCAGAGCGGCCCCTCCTGCCCTTCAGGGAAGGGCATCCTTGGCCGGCCAGGAACCTCTTGAAGCATGATACTTACCGCTTCCCGGTCCCCCGCAAGGGGATGAGGCGGATGACCGTGGTGCAGGCCGCGAGGGGATGCCCGTACGGCTGCATCTACTGCTATAAGATGTTCGGGACCAAGACCCGGCAGAGGCCCGTGGGGGACGTGCTCAACGAGTTGGAGTACGTCGTGAGCGAGCTGGGCTGCGAATGGGTCACGTTCGTGGACGACACCTTCACCCTGAATCCGCCCAGGGTGATCGAGCTATGCGAGGGCATCTTAGAACGGAAGCTCAGGTTCAACTGGCTCTGCCTGGCCCGGGCAGACACCGTGACGAGGCCCATTGTCCAGGCCATGAAGGCCGCGGGATGCACCATGATCTCGATCGGGGTGGAGAGCGGGAACGATAGCATCTTAAAGGCTATCGGCAAGGACGAAACCCGGGAGGATTTCAAAAACGCCTTTGCCATCCTGCGTGAGGAGCGCATGGAGGCCAGAGGCTCGTTCATCCTCGGCCTTCCCGGAGAGACCGTGGAGACCCTGCGGGAGTCCATCCGCTTCGCCTGGGAGCTGGACATGGACCGGGCGTTCTTCAATGTGGCCACTCCCTATCCCAGGACCCCGCTCTGGGACTTCGCGGAACAGGGGCAGGGGATGCGGTTCACCACCCGGGACTTCGGGGCCTTTACCCGCTGGGGAAACGCGGTGATCGAGCTCCCCGGACTCTCGGCCCCGGACCTCAAGAGACATCAGCGCCAAGCGATGGCCGCCTTTTATTCCCAGCCCAGGGTCATCGCCCGGCACCTCAAGGAGTACCTCCAGGGAAACCACGCCAGGTATTATTACCGCCCCCTCCTGTTCGGGCTTAGGGAGAGGTTGAGGATGGGATTGTGAATCCAAAGATCAACATCTCGCCGATTGTACCTGAAGCCAGAGTAACGGTTTTAGCAGCGGCTCAGGTATATTGGATGCACACGCGGCCCTGGTTCATCGGGCTGTTGATCCATGGCTCGGCGCTCAAGGGTGGCTTTATCCCAGGGTGCAGCGACATCGATTTCAAGCTCTACCTCAGGGATACGGCGTTCGAGCAGAACGGACGGTTGCCGCTGGAATTATGCCTGGCCGTTCAGCGGGATCTGGCTAAGATCGACCCCGCCCCTTTCCAATACATCCAGTGTTATGCCCATCCGCATCCGCCGATCCCAAACGAGCAGAAAAAAGAGAGCGGCCCGATCCCAGGGGCCTATTATATGCTCCTGGGCGAGCTCCCGGTTTCAGAAGCCACGCCTGAAGAGGTCAGGGATGGAGCCAAGTCTTATCTCGCAGATTTAAAGCCCGTTCCCTTCTATATCACCAATACCCTGCTGCAGCACGGGGGGGACAAGCTGGCCCGCAACGTGAGGCTGCTTTGTACGGATGTCTGGCCGACGCTCTATAACCTTCTTACTGTCAAGGAGCATAACCCCTTAACGGTCTGGCATCACCCTAAAGAGAAGGCCATCGCCCTAATGCCTTCGGAAGAGCCATGCGGAAGTACAATTCGCCTTTTTTACCAGAGCATAAGGGCTTATTACCAAAGCGGGCTGCCTGTCGAAAAAGCCTTGGAAGCCATTCAACACGGCACCTCTTTCCTGAAAGCGGCTAAGGATTGGTTTATTCATGAGTCTAACATAAGGAACGATATCGAGTAGGATTTTGTTCTACATGGCAGGACTAATAAGAGGTTTAAGATGAGCAAGCAGGCCACGACTCTCGGCGAGCTGAAAGCAAACGGTTACGAGGTCCTTCCGGTAAAGGAGGAGATGCGGAAGAACCTCCTGGACAAGATCAAGCGCAAAGAGAAGCTCTTTCCCGGCATCATTGGCTATGACCGCACCGTGGTCCCGGCCCTGGTGAATGCCATGCTCTCCAAGCACGACTTCATCCTGCTGGGCCTGCGGGGACAGGCCAAGACGAGGATCCTGAGGGGCCTCGTGGCCTTCCTGGACGAGGCCATTCCGGCAATCCAGGGGTGCGAGATCAACGACAATCCCTTCGCGCCGGTCTGCAAGGCCTGCCGGAAGAAGGTTGCGGAGCTGGGCGACCGGACGCCCATTGCCTGGATTCCAGGAGAGGCGCGATTCCGGGAGAAGCTGGCCACCCCGGACGTGACCATCGCGGACCTGATCGGAGACGTGGATCCCATCAAGGCCGCGAGCCTCCGCCTGACCTATGCCGACGAGGAGGTCATTCATTACGGCATCATCCCCCGGACGAACCGGGGCATCTTCGCCATCAACGAGCTGCCGGACCTGCCCCCCAGAATACAGGTCGGGCTCCTGAACATCATGGAGGAGAGGGACCTCCAGATCCGAGGGTTCCCGATACGCATCCCCCTGGACATCCTGATCGTGTATTCGGCCAATCCCGAAGACTACACTAATCGAGGAAACATCATTACGCCCTTGAGGGACCGGATTGATTCCCAGATCATGACCCACTATCCTGAGGGCATGGAGGACTCCCTGGCCATCACCGAGCAGGAAGCCTGGACCCGGAGGGATGGGAACTGCGAACTGGTGGTCCCCCGCTACATCGAGGAACTCATCGAGGAGATCGCGTTCCAGGCCCGGAAGAGCGAGTTCGTGGACCAGAAGTCCGGGGTCTCGGCCCGCCTTCCTATTTCGGCCAGGGAAAATCTTCTCTCCAACATGGAGCGGAGATCCGTGCTCACGGGAGAGAAGAAGGTCTATCCCAGGATCTGCGACCTCGCCGCCCTGGTGCCGGCCGTGTCGGGAAAGATAGAGCTGGTCTATGAGGGCGAGCAGGAGGGGCCGACCCAGGTGGCCAAGCGGCTTATCGGACAGGCTGTGAACAAGCTGTTCACGGACCACTTCCCGGCCGCCCACAAAGAGAAGAAACGGAAGGAGGCCGTCGCGACGACCCTGGATACGCCGTACAAGGAAATTCTGGGCTGGTTCTCGGAGGGGAACTCCATCCTGGTCTCGGACGAGATGCCGGCGAGCGAATACCTCGCC
>Ga0315296_10000887_pt1 | contig 26671 bp, 29 predicted proteins | sample YL17G14_18_MG_FD_203921 | JGI IMG/M metagenome (GOLD analysis project Ga0315296, IMG submission 203921) | Sediment microbial communities from Yellowstone Lake, YNP, Wyoming, USA - YL17G14_18 | ecosystem: Environmental > Aquatic > Freshwater > Lake > Sediment | place: USA: Wyoming | collected... | reverse complement strand
CTGTTTATTTGACCCGAAATTTAATGTCGTTGTCGGGACAAAAGAAAACCCTGGCCGACAGCCGGGTTCAGCTTTTAAACCTTTTGTTTATGCCACTGCTTTTAAAAAAGGCTTTGATGATAAAACTATTGTTATTGACGAATTGACTGATTTTGGACCTTGGGGCCAAGAAAAAGAATATATCCCTCAAAACTATGATGGCAAATTCAGAGGTCCGGTTACCTTAAGACAAGCCCTCGGTCAGTCATTGAACGTTCCTTCAGTTAAAGTTCTCCTTTATTTAGCTGATTCGCCGGATAAATTCAAAATTGCTGGTCAAGACCCAGATAGTATTAAAACAGCTAAAGATTTAGGTATTAGCACTTTAAATGCGCCTTATGGTCCTTCAATTGTTTTGGGCGGTTGGGAAGTAAAACTTCTGGATATGACTTCAGCTTACGGCGTTTTTGCCAATGATGGTTTGAGAATTCCACCGGTCTCTATTTTAAAAATTGAGGATTCTTCAGGAAATATAATTGAAGAAAACAGAAAAACTCCAATTAGAGTTTTAGAAAGCAATGTAACCAGATTAATCAATGATATTTTGTCGGACAACGAAGCCAGAGCTCCAATTTTTGGCTTAAACTCTCCCTTATATTTTCCAGATTATCAAGTAGCAGTTAAAACCGGAACAACTGAAAGTTATCGAGATGGCTGGACAATTGGTTATACTCCTTCAATTGTAGTTGGTGTCTGGGTCGGCAATAATAATAATGAACCGATGAATAAAGAACCAGGAGTTGTTTTGGCCGGTCCAATTTTTCACGAGTTTATGGAGAAAATGTTACTCAATTATCCCAGAGAAAATTTCCCCAAACCCGAATAAAAAGTGGTTAACCCCCCACCACTTTATACTGGTTTCCAAAACTATTTTTCAAAGCTATTTAAAATATAAAATTTATAAATGAATTGGAAATCCATATAAAGTGGTGAGGGGTAAATATTAAGTGGTTTTAACCGGCATTATAATATAAAGATAATCTTCAGTTGAGGCTGATTTTAAAATAGCCGGTCCTTCTTCATTGGTTAGTTCAAAAATCAGTTCATTGTTTTTCAGGCTTGAAATTCCATCAATCAAAAATCGATGATTAAAAGAAATTGAGAGTTTTTTTCCTTTAATTTTCCCTTTGAGAAAACTTTTATATTCACCTAAATCTGGGCTTTGACTGAAAAGCTCAATTTTTTCATTTTTAGGGTCGATATCTAAATTGACCTCATTTATTTTTCCACTAAATAAACTGGCGGTTTTAATCTGATTTAAAAATTCTTCTTTTTGCAGAGATAAAGAGGTTTCGTATTTTTTGGGAATGATTTCCTGATAATTTGGATATTCACCTTCTATCAATCTTGAAGTAAATTGAATTTTGGGGTGAGGGGTTTCTTCCATCATGTATTCAAAAAAGATTTGATTAGGAGAAAGATAAATTTTTATTTCCCCTTCTCTGTCGCCAAAAACACTAATAATTTCTTTAGCTGTGTTCTGGGGTAAGATTAAAGAGTATTCCTTTGAAAGATTAGTTTTTAAAAATAATTTTTTTTCCGCCAATCTGAAACTGTCAGTGGCAACCATTTTTATTAAATCACCCTGAAAGGAAAATAAGATACCGGAAATTTCCGGTCGAGCCATTGAAGATGAGGGGATATTTATAATTTGATTTAATGCCTGACAAAAAAGAGAACTGTTTATAATAATGGATTCACCTCCTTTTGTTTCAGGAATAATTGGGAAATCTTCGGGATTTAAACCTTTTATTTTAGTTTTATAATTTTCCGATTCTAAATCTAAATTTAAATCTTTAATTTCTAAAGAAATAGGTTTATTGGGTAAAAAATTCAAAAGATTAGAGAAAAATTTGGTTGGAATACAAATTTGCCCTTCTTTTTCTATCTTAGCCAAACTCCACCAATTAATACCTGATTCTAAATTAGTAGTTGATAATTTAAGAAAATTTTTCTCTGTTTTTAAAAGAGTGTTTTGTAAAATAGGTAAGGTTAAAGATTTTTGAGAAATTTTTTCAACTGTATTAAATCCTTCTTTTAATTTTTCTTTTAAAATAGTTAATTTCATTATTTATTATTAGTTATTGTTGTTATTGGTAATGTTGATAACTGAATTTTTAAAGAGAAATGAATTAAGAAAATCTTGAGGATAAATTGAGGAAATCAGTCGGACTTTTTTAGGATTTTAATCTTTCGTTTAGATTTTAGTTCTTTTTTCACTCTTTTTCCAACTATTTTTCCACTGATTATCCACTTAAAACCCTCTGCCTTATTATATTTATTTCCTCAATTAAATTTTCATTTTTTTCTATCTCTTTGGAAATTTTCTCATAGGCATGGATAGCTGTGGTATGGTCTTTTCCCCCGAATTTCCGACCAATAAAGGGAAATGAGCTCTTTAATTCTTCCCTTAATAAATACATAGCTACTTGTCTTGGTTTAACAATCTCTCTTTTTCTGGAAGTAGAAATCAAATCTTTTTCTTTTAAATCATAGAATTCCATTACCGCCTGAATTATTTTTTTAGCGCTAATAATATTATTAGGAGAAGAAATTATTTTTTTAAGCAGGGATTTAGCCATGGTCAGGTCTGGCAGAGAATTATTCAGTTTTTGATAGACAATTAAGATATTCAAGGCACCTTCTAATTCCCTGATATTTCTTTGGATAGTGGAAGCAATATATTCTAAAATTTCTTCTGATAAACCAATTTTTCTTTCCTGGCATTTAGCTTTTAAAATCGCCATCCTGGTTTCTAAATCCGGAAAAGAGATATCAGCTATCATTCCTCCTTCAAAACGCGACCTCAATCTTTCGGCTAAAGCCGGTATTGCCTTTGGCGGTCGGTCAGAAGAAAGAATTATTTGTTTATTCTTTTCATATAGAGAATTAAAGGTGTAGAAAAATTCTTCTTGGGTTTTTTCTTTGCCGGTCAAAAACTGGACATCGTCAATAATTATAGTATCTACTATCTGGTATGCTGATTTAAATTTTTCCATTTGATGATTTTTGATTGAGTTTATAACCTCTGAAACAAATTTTTCTGTAGGAATGTATTTTACTTTTTTTTGAGGAAAATTTTTAATTATCTCATTTCCAATAGCTTGTAAAAGATGAGTTTTTCCCAAACCCACTCCGCCATAAATAAAAAGAGGATTATAAACCTGGCCAGGGTTTTTTGCCACTGCAAAGGATGCTGCCTGAGCTAACTCATTAAAAGGACCGACAATAAAATTTTCAAAAGTGTATCTAGGATTAAGATTGGTTTCTTTATCAATTTTAAATTCCTGAAACTCCAACTGACCATCTTTTTGAAAAGAAACTGGTATTTTTTTAAGAATTTTTAATCCCGATTTCCCGACTTCATATTTTACTTCTTTGAGTTCTTCATCTGAATTATGCAAAACCTTAAAAATAATTTTGTTATATTTTTGTTCCAACCATTCCCTGGCAAAAGAATTCGGGGTTGAAATAAGAATCACCCCATTTTTCTGGGAGATTATCTTGGTATCCTTAAACCAGGTAGCAAAATTAGCCGGAGAGATATTTAATTGGATTTGGGCTAAGACCGCCTGCCAAAGCTCCTCATTAGTCATAAAAGTAGTAAAACTTTTTTATCAATTCTTATTTAACTAAGATATTATAACATAATGTCAAACAGATAAAAATTAGAAGAAAAATGCCGATTCTGTTAATATCTTGTGGATAATCTGTGCATCTTTATTGACTTAAACTTAATTTTCTTTTAAACTAAAATGAAATTATGTCTATTACTTATCAGCCCAAAAAAAGAAAAAGGAAAAGAACCCACGGTTTTTTAAGAAGGATAAAAACCAAAGCCGGAAGAAAGGTTTTAGCCAGAAGAAGAAGGAAATTGCGCTGGCGGCTTACTGTTTAGTTAAAAAATATGTTGGCCAAAAAAAATCGTTTCAGAAGAAAGAAAGATTTTGAAAGGGTTTTTAAAGAGGGTAGAGGATTCAGAGAAGATTTTTTAATTTTAAGAGTAGCCAAAAATAATGCAGAAAAAATCAGGTTTGGATTTATAGTTTCCAAAAAAGTTTCAAAAAAGGCGAATGTCCGCAATAAAATTAAAAGAATAATCAGCGAGTCAATAAGATTAAAATTAAAAATAAATAAATTAAAACCAGGAATTGACGCAATCTTAATTGTTCTTCCTCAGATAGAAAAAAAAGATTTTTTTAAAATAGATGCCGTATTGGAAAAATTATTCAAGAGAGCAAAAATTTTGATTTATTAAATAATTTATTAATATGGATTTTTTCAAGACAATATTTTATCAACCCTTATTTAATGCCTTAATTTTATTTTATAAATATCTGCCGGGTCATGATTTTGGAATAGCAGTAATTGCTTTAACGTTTTTAATAAGATTAATTCTCTGGCCCTTAACAATTCAATCTATTAAATCCCAAAAAGCTCTTTCTGGATTCCAATCAAAAGTTCAAGAAATCCAGAAAAAATTTAAAGATGATAAAGACAGACAGACAAAAGAAATGATTGAACTTTATCAGAAAGAAAAAATCAATCCCTTCGGCGGATTTTTTCTAATTCTAATCCAACTGCCAATTTTATTCGCTCTTTATCAGGTCTTTTGGAAAGGTCTTCAAAAAGAAGAAATAGTTTATCTTTATAGTTTCCTTAGACCTATTGGAGAAATTAATCCCTTCTTTTTGGGCCTAATCAATCTTTCCCAGGCTAATATAGTTTTAGCGGTTTTAGCAGGTATCACTCAGTTTTTTCAGTCAAAAATGACTATTCCAAGTTTAAAACCTCAAGATAAAACCAGCCAATTTTCCGATATCTTTCAGAAACAAATGCTTTATTTTTTCCCGATTTTTACCTTTTTAATCCTCTGGAAACTGCCTTCAGCTATTGCTCTTTATTGGATAGTCACTTCCCTATTTTCAATCTTCCAACAAAAATTTGTTTTAAGAAATGTTTAGTCAAGATAAAATTGAAGAAATTAAAAAAATAATCAAAGAGTTTTTTGAAAAAACCACTTTTGAGGTGGAAATTGAATTTTTAGCTCAAAGAGACCTAACTTTCCCTGTTAATTTAAAAACTGAAGAACCTCAGATTTTAATTGGCGAAGGCGGTCAGACTCTATCAGAAATCCAGCATCTTTTAAAAGCAATTTTAAAAAGGAAGTTTAAAGAAAATTTCTATATTGATTTGGATATCAACGGCTACAAAAAGAAAAAGATTGAATATTTAAAAGAATTAGCCAAATCAGCGGCTGAGGAAGTTACCTTAACTAAAAAAGAAAAAATTTTATCACCAATGCCAGCTTATGAAAGAAGAATTATTCATTTGGAATTAGCCGGCAGGTCGGATGTCACGACTGAAAGCATTGGCAGAGAACCAGAAAGAAAATTAATAATTAAACCCTACCCTTGAAGATAGGAACTAAATCACCAAATCCCCCACCACTTTATAGGGACTTCCAAATCAAATTTCACAAAATTATTTCCAGAACAGCACTATAAATAAATTGGAAATCCACTTAAAGTGGTGGGGATTACTTTCCCAGTTCTTCTTTAGCTTTTCTGATTTTTAATACTTCTTCAGGGCTGGTAGTAATAAATTGGTCTTCAGAATAAGAAGCCATAACTTTAATTGCCACATGTTTTTGACCGGCAAAAAATATTCCTTCACCAACATCAGCTTCCAATAATAAATATTTTTCTTCTTCAGTTAAATTAAAGGTCTTTTGAACCATCTCAATAGTAGCTGGCGATTGCTTCATTAAAATTACCAAAGCTGAGTTAGTAATGATTGGCTGACCATATTCTGACTTCATGAAATCATTAACATCCTGGGTAATATTCGTTACTCCCAGCCAATATTTTCTGGCTCTTTTAGTAATGCCAAATAAGAAAGAGGCGCCGTCTTTACTTTGCATTATCCACCAGGCCTCATCAACCACCAAAATTCTTTTTTTCAGTTCTGACCTGATTTTATTCCAAATATAACGCATTACCATAAACATGGCTATTGGTCTTAACTCATCTTCGATATCTCTGATTCCAAAGACAACCAGAGATTTATCCATTGAGATATTGGTTGGTCGATTGAAAAATTGAGCAAAAGTGCCCTTGGAGAATTTTCTGACTCTTCTGACTAATGACTCAGCTCCTTCCATACCTTCCAAAATCTGCTCAAAATCTTCCATTAAGGGAATTCTATCTTTCCAGGTAGCAGGGTCAGTTTCCGGAGTAATGTCTTTGGCAGCATAAGTTTCAGTTAAAGCTTGGTCCATAATGGCATCTTCTTCCGGGGTTAGACCGCCTAACATCAGCCGCATTAGTCCGACCAAGTTAATAATGTTTGACCTCAAAACATCCTCCGGGTCTTCACCTTCTCGGGACAAAGGCAAATCAAAAGGATTGATATGATTTTCTGAAGCCAAAGAGATATTAAAGAAAGAGCCGCCAGCCGCATCAGCTAAAAACTTGTATTCATTTTCCGGGTCAATAACTATACAATCTACACCGAGCATCAGATAACGCAAAATCTCTAATTTGACGGCATAAGATTTTCCCGAACCCGACTGAGCGAAAATTATTGAATTCCCGTTTTCCAAGCTAAATCTGTCAAATAAAACCAAAGAGTTATTATGACGATTAATGCCATATAAAATTCCCTCATTAGAACTTAAATCAAAAGAAACAAAAGGAAAAGTGCTGGAAAGAGGGTCAGTATCCATTGGAGTATAAACCTGAAGCTGGTCCAAACCATAAGGAGCGCAAGTATTAAATCCTTCTCTTTGCTGATAAATAGAGGGTTTAATATAAATCATTCTGGCTTCTAAAATTGACCTCAGAGTAACCTCAATTTCTTTTAATTGTTCCGGTGTATCAGCATAAACAGCTAAATATACACCCAGTTTAAACATTTTTTCCTGAGCAGTTTGCAATCTTTCTCTCAAAACCTCTAAATCCTGATAAGCGGTTTCTAAAGCCGGCTCCCTGATTAATCCTTTTTCTTGTCTTTCACTTAATTCTGCCTCAACTTCAGTTACCTTTCTTCTTAATTGTCTTAAAATCATCCCGGTTTCAATCGGATTGATAAAAAATGAAATATCCATTGGCGTATCCATATTGATTATCGGCGAGAACCAGCCAGTACTTAAATATCTGGGATAGGAGAAAATAAAATATGGTTTTACCAATTTATTTCCCAATTTTAAATAATCAGAAGAAAGAAGAATTGAAGAGGGAGCAATTATATCTTTAATGCTCATTGCTTCGGCTTCAAAAATTTTTTCTTCTGATGGCAATATCTCTTTTTTCTTTTTGAAAAATGGGAATGGCATATTTTATTTAATTAGTTCTGGAGGAATATCAGGATAATAACCTCCTTCAGCTTCTTCTGGGTGATATAAACTCCAGAAAAGCTCAATTAATTCAGTGGTATTCAAAGGAACGCATTGCAGTCCGCATCTTTTTAGTCCTAAAGCCACAAACTCCATTCTTTGGTAAAGCTGGGATTTTGACCTCTGGAATTGTTCTTCAGTCAAACCAGCTTTGGCGCCCGGCAAGCCAATCAAAGCAAAAGGAACAACCACATAAAAACTCTTGGACATAATTGAAGAGCCGGCAATTAACTGTTTGATAAAGTTTTGATACTCGGCGATTTGGGTTTTGAGCAATTCATTTTCTTGTTTTGTCTCCAATTCTTTTAATTTATCTAAATAGCCGGTGATATTTAATTTCCGGGATTGAACAACTATTTCTATTGGAAAATCCAAGGAATTTAAAAAATTCTGGAATTGAAAAATAGTGGCATTTTGTTCCTCTTCAGATTTTAAGGCAAAATTTTGAGAAGAAACCATAATTACTCCTCTCATTGATTTATTTTTTAAAACCATCATCCCTTCTTTGATTTCTTCTATTTCCAAAAATTGTTGAGTGCTAATTTGAGCCATATTTATCTTTGTTTGGTTTCAATCCTTGATTTTAATTTCTTCAATAGGCTTTTTTGAGCAATTTTTAAAGGAAGTTCCTCTTCACCTTCTTTTTCCCTCTCTTTTTTAAATTCCGTTTGTTTTCCAGGAACCCCCATTTTAACTTCTTTTTTTCGCCAAAGATAAGTTTTTGGCGATATATTGAATTTTAAAATATTTCCCAAAACAGCTGGAAGAGATTTAGCTCCAAATCTCAAAAAAGCCAGGGCCGCAGCTATTCCAAAGACAATAAGAGCTGATAATAGAAAAAGAGAAAAAGGCAAAATCTTGTAAAGAATGATAGAAATAATGCCGGCAACCAAAAAAAAGAGGAACTGCCTAAAAGTTAAAGGACCAACTATTTTGGCTTCATATTCAATAAATTGCGGAACAGAAAATTGCATTTCAGAAATTTATTGTTATCTAAGTTAATTATAGAATAGATTTTTAGACCAATCAACATTCAAATTGGCAGAGAACAGTTCTCTGTTAATTTTATTAGAAATTAGTTACTTTCTTTTATTTAATCGGTTCTCTGTAGACATCTTTGGCCGAAGGGGTAAGGGGTTTTTCTCCCCTTTTTTCTTTAAAGGAAGGAGTCATTTCTTCAGTTGGAAGAGCTGTTCTTACTCCGGTTGGTGGCGGAGTAATTTCTATTTTGTAAAGCGATTCTAAGTTTGCTTTGACCGGATAAAAGACAAAGCGATTAATCTCTTGGCTAACTTTTTTAGCTTTATCTTTTTCTAAATTCAACTCTTTTTCTAAGGTTTCTTGAAAATCGGCTGGTGGTAAAACTCCGAGTAGAACATAACCCACATGTTCTACAATTTGTTCTAAACTATCTAAAACTCCATTTCTCTCACAAATATCATAAATTTCATCTGTTGTTTTGTCAGCAAACAAGGCATCTTGTAAGTCCTCGGGGAGTTTCTTGTAAAGCTCCCAAAACTGTTGAGGTGTATATTTTGCTGCCATAAGTTTAAAATTAAATTATGTTAAATACTTCTTTTATTATAACACAATCAGATTTCAAACAAAATAAAAGTCAATAAATGATAGTTAAAAATTATTTAATCTTGACCCCACCACCACTTTATACGGATTTTACAATTGGTATTTTAAATTTAATTCTAATATAAAAATAATGTTCTAATTGAAAATGCATTTAAAGTGGTGGGGGGTTGACAAAATAATGAAATAAGATAAGATATAAAAAAAGCTCATTTTTATTAAATCAAAAGAGGTGAAGTAAAATGGGGTTAAAAAAGAAATCCGATGAGGAAAAGTCTAGTGAAGAATTAGAAAAGACCAAAGACGACCTTGAAGGCGTCGAAGAAGAATTAGAGGCTATTGATGATGACTTAGAGCGGATACTGAAATTCAGGGAAACTAAATTAGGCATTATAAGAGACACCGATGACCTCTTCATACAGTTAAGAACAGCAATATTAAAGCGAGAAACATGTGAGCTAAAGATTAAGCTCCACCCAGAGATGGAAAAAGAACAGAAGCAGAAGATAAAAAAAATCAACCAAGAAATGAGTCTATTGTGCCAGAAAATTCAGGGACCGCTCGCTTTGGCTGAAAGTAATCACTGTTCCTACTGCGGAGCACTGATAGCTAAGTCCCGGCACTGTCCGATGTGCGGAGCATATCGAGATGTTAAACCTGAATTTCAAAAAGTTACCTCAAAGTAGAGGAAAAAATTCCTCTATCTTTTTTATTTTAATTTAAAGAAATATATTGTAATTATAAATTAAACCCTTGACAAAATTTTTAATAAAGAGATAAAATATAATAGAACTCTTAAAAAGAGATGATAAGAAATTTCAATTAAAAGAATTCATCAGAAAGAGCCTAGAAAAGAATTCCAGAGAAAAAGAAAACAGGAAGAACTAAGGTTTCACACAGCGGCAGTAGAGACGCTTGGAGAGGATTTAGAAATGAAATATACGGTAATAAATAAACGGAAGAAGGAACATTTTGATGCCCTAAAAAGATTGGAGAAGAAAAGGATAGAACTAGAGATTAGAAAACTAAAAGGGTTAAATTTAGATATTACAACTCCTCTCCAAAATCTTATCAACGCCGTAGAAGAGGATCTCCATTTATGGAAAGAAAGTGTCTCTGAGACCCTAAGATTTGCAAAACATACATATACTGCCTTTGATTTCCTAAAATTAGAAGGATAGAACAAGTCATATTCTATCCTCTTTTTATTAATAGGACTGATGGATTAAATAATATGACAAATCAATTAAGCTTGACAAATTTTATAAGTATGCTATACTTATCTTAAAATAAGAATGAAGGTGAAAAAGATATGGCAATAAGCAGAAAGTTAAGAAGGAGCTTGAGGAACAAAATGAAGGAAGAAATAGAGAAGCTCGCGGAGTCGTTGGAGAGCGATTATGATAATTTAAATAAAGCGATAGGTTCTAAGAAAGATGCTAGAATCGAAGTGCTCAACAAAGAGATAGAGTTATCCCGCACGCGAACAACAGTGGGAGTCATTCAGCAAGCAATTGATGATGCGACTACTGCTCTGGACAGTGCAAAACAGGCTTTGGGAGAGACAGATCAGCTGATCAAGGAATGGCGAAATATAGTTTCTCTCTCGCTTAGACAAGCGAAAGAGAGATTCCCCGATGCATTCTCTTTTCTTCAATAGTTCATTAAGGAAAGGATGTGGACTTCTTCCATATCCTATTTTTTTATTTATAAAGAGTCTACTTCTTTTATTATTTAAGGATTTCTTTTTGATTCTTCTTCTGCTTTTGCCGCCTTCTCTCCTAGTGATTTTTTCCTTTCTTTAGATAACTCTACTTTTGTTTTTTTGACTGGTTTTTCCACAACCACTTTTTCGATTTCTTCCTTTTTTTTGATTACTTCCTTAAATATTTCTTCGACTTCTTCTTTTGATAATGTAATACCTTTTCTTACTTCTTTAATTTTATCCCTTATATTTTCTATGTCTTTAAAGTCTTCAAATGTTCGAGCGCCCATTGCTCGACCCCCAGAAGTATAAGGAAAAGCAAGAATCTGAGGAGCAGTTTTAGCTACTTCTTCTATTCCTATATCTTTTATTACTTTTTCATAAAATTCATTCCAATCTAATTTTTGAGTATCGAGTAATTTTCTGTGGACTTCTGGCCTGCTATACCTAATCATGCTTTCTAAATTAGTAAGAGCTTCTTGTCTAGTAATCTTATCTACATCATCTGATTTTGAGGATTGAGAAAGTTTTGCTTCAGTTGCTTGAATTATTAATTGTGTATAATCTCTTTGTATTGTTGGGTCATCAAAACCAAATTTCTTTATCCAGTCTACTATTTCCCGAGTCGTAGTTGTTCCTACTGTATCATTTCTTCTATACATCTCTTTTACAATATCTTCTTCAAGACCCTTTGAAGCTACTCTACTTCTGATAATTTCCCCAACTTTTTCATCTTTAGCTAATTCTTCCTTGTATTTAGCAACATATGCTACTTTATCCGGGTTATATTTATCAAGTGCTTCTATTACCTCGCGTTTTTGTTCTATATCACCGACTTTATCAAATCCTGCTGTTCCCTTCATTTTGGTTAAATAAAGACCCATAGCTGCTTTTCCCTCAGCGGTTAGTTTATTGAAAGGACGAACTTTTAATGCCTCGTCGACGTGGTCTCCGAATGTGTCTTCAAGTTGCTTAGCCTCCGTCTCAGTAGCTTTAGACAACATTAATTCAGGAGTAACACCATGGACTCTTTGAGCCCAGGTCCGGTAGCGCTTACCATACCAACCTCTAAAACCCTTCGCTGCTCCCACTCTTTCTTCAACCGCTGCGCCAGCAAACGTTTCTCTCCTTCTTTCCCCCCATTTTTCGGTAAATCCTTTGCGGAAGGCTTTACCCAATGGTCCTAATCTTTGTTTCATCATCCCTCCCAGCACATTTGCTTGTTGCATCATTGTATGGGCAATCTCGGGACTATATTTTTTACTAATCCAGAGTGCTGTTACTAAATAAGTAAAAACGAAAAGATAAAAAAATAAATAGTTTGGTAGGGAAAGCCACGATATAAAAGGTATAGGAGTAGCAGAAGCCAAAGGTAAATATGACATCATTTCGGTTGAACCTCTTAGTCCTATAACTAAAAATAGTAAAAGGATAATTCCAAATGTAATCCATTCCATCAAATTTTTAAACCATTCATTCCAGTGTTTTTCAGTTTGAGGTAAAATTAAACAAACTATTGCAATAGGAGCTAAAATGGCTAACAATTGAATCATAAAAACCCGGACGGCGAATAAAAAAGCAAAAGTAAAGAAGATACCAGAGAGTAGATTCATAAAAAACAATTGAAATACCCAGGTAACCAAATTAGGAAGAAAACCCAGACCCAGTACTATCATTACGACAGCGAATTGAGCAAAACCGGAAGTGAATGGTATAGCATAGCCTACTGCTAAAGCTCCTAACCATGTTAAAAGATTACCAATTAGTTGAGCTGCGCCCAAACCGATACTATCAATAACCTGAAAAGGAAGACCACTAACTCCGCTACCGCCACTGGCACTCAGAATGGTGTTGGTAAAGATATTGGCAATATCAATAAATATTCCGATAAAAACTAAACTAAAATTAATAAGAAGTGCTATTATTATTAACTTTGGCAGAGCTTTTTGCATCTGCAAATTTTCAAGTTTAAGAATAAAAGCAAGGGCAATAACTACTAAAATCAAAACAATCATCATATTGGCGATTCCTGAGGTGAAATGCCAACCAGCCAAAATCCAATCTGCCTTAAGGGTAAAAAAATGAAAATTCTCCATTGAGTATTGAAGTAAAAAAGCTGAGGCATAAAGTATAGATATGGCAGCTATAAATGCTAAGAAAAAGTTAAAAATTAACTCACTTGTTGCTTTAGATAATTCTTCTATTCCTCCCTGAACAGCAGCAAAAAAATCCATAATTCCCAAAAAATCAGCCCGGGCCGGTTTTGGCGAGAGTAAAGCAAATACTACCAGGATTAAAATTAAATATTTTATTTTATTTTTCATTTTTTAATAAACATGATATGAATTTAAAATAAATTAATATTTTATCACGTTATGAACCAAAGTTTCGTATCCTGAAATTCCATTTTTAGCAAAGTAATTTTCAGTTCCAGTTGTAATGTTATAAACATAACCTTCATAAGATTCTTCCTTCCCTAAATTCTTAACTTCTTCTTATTCATTTAGGTGAGATTAACCTAGTACACCTTATGACTCGATCTGACAAAACCTCAATTTTTGAATTATAGGCTAGAATGGTTGTAATTTGGTCTGTACATATTTTGATACAGATTTCAAAACCAGAGACATAATAGCAACTAATTGCTTCCTTTTTATCGGTTGTTAATTCTACTCCAGAAAATAACTGAAGACTGCAACCACAAGCTGTAGAACCACATTCTTTTAGGATATTGTTTTCATAATAATATGCTTTAATTGAATGATAGACATCTTTTGTCGCTTTACCATCTTTAATTACGTAAAAAGACATACTTTGATTAGGGTCTATGTTTATAGAGTCTCCTGTAAACTTCTCCCCCGTATACAATACAGCATAAGCACAACTTGGTTTCTCGCCAGCTCCTACTATATCTTCAGAAATATCAGGGATATCACTGGGGTCAAAATAGGGCGATTTAAGAGTTGTTAATTCAGGATTGATTGTATTTAATATTAACCAAGAACTCAAAAGTAGAATTAAACCGAAAATTGCTGACTGAATTCTATCTCTCGCTTCTTTCATTTTATCTGGGTCACCAGCTGAAGTTAAATATTGGAAACCAGCCATCAATAAAACAAAAAATGTGGCTATTCCGCCTATAGCAAGCCCCCATTCATAAAAATATTGAACCAAATCCACAACAGTGCTATTATTAGTTAATTGAGTTCCAGCCGGAGATGGTGGCCAGCCTAATTCCAAAGCAGCAAATATTCTAAATGTTAATCCAAAAGCTCCGAGTAGAATAAGGAAAAGAAGTAACCACTTATTTTTAATCAACTTACTCATACTAAAATATTATACCATATTATAAAAAGAATATATCAAGGATTAAGTTCAATGGAGTTAAAAATCCCTTCAGCCTCTTTTTCCAACTCTGGCCAATCTCTCTCTAATGTTCCAATACCGATTAGATAATATTCGCTGTCAAAGCCAACTATTTTTTCTTTTTCTAAAAGATTTCCACTCTTAGTGTTTTTAGATTTTACTTCTAAAAAAGCCTCTTTTTTCTCTTTGTCTAATTGGACGATTTTAACTTCGCTCCCCTTGTTTTCTATATCTGCCTTTATTTCCTCAATAACTTTGTCAAAATCTGTTGCTTCTCTGTTAATCTTTTCAACGGCTAAAAAGACAATTAAACCTTCCTGTATATTTATTTTCTGACTCAAGAATAAAATTTCTGAATTTATAAAATCTCCTTTTTGGTTAATTTTTTTTAAATTCTCTTCTGATATTCCCGTCCAATTAGCAGGGTATCTTAACTTTAATTTTCCGTCCGGGCTAATAAATTCTTTTGGTATTTTAGATTCAGGTGTTTCATTTCCCAGTATTTCAAACCCCGGAATTTCTGGGATTTTCATTTCCGGTATTTCAAATTTAGGCATTTCGAATTTAGGAATTTCAAATCGAAGCATGGTCTGATGAAATTTTGTGAATTGCCAATAGGTAATAAGACTAAGAAGAGTCATAAAAAGAATTGTTAGAAAGAAAAATTTATAATCTCTTTTTTGATATTTTTTCGTCTGGTTCCTTTTTACCATAATTATTCTTAATCTATTTTATAACTTTTAGTTAAATTTAGCCAATCCTGAATTAATAAAGTTTCGGCTCTTTGCTGAGGTTCAACTCCATTTTTTAAAAGCCAATTCTTAACCTCTTCTCTTTCTAATTTTAAACCTTTTGATAAATTATTGAGTAATTGTTTTCTCGGCTGAGAAAAACCGGATTTAACAATCTTAAAGAATAAATCAGCATTAATCAGCTTTCTATCAGCGTTAATCAGCGGTGCGATTCGGAGAATCGCACTATCAACTTTAGGTTGGGGCCAGAAGCATTTTTTGGAAACATAACTTATAATTTTAGGTTTAGCATAAAATTGGACAGAAACTGCCAAGATGCTCATTTTAGGGGTTTTGCCCCGCCTTCGCTCTTTGAGCTTCGGCGGGCAAGGACAAATTCTTTGAGCCACTTCTTTTTGAACCATTAAAATCATTTCTTTTGGTTGATTTTCGGCTTCTAAAAATTTTCTGATAACCGGAGAGGTAATATAATAAGGAAGATTAGCCACCACCTTAAATTTAGAATTTAGAATGTAGAATTTAGAATCTAGAATGTCTTTCTTAATAATCTCCAGGTTTGGGAAATCTTTAAGCTCTTCTTTTAAGATTTCAATCATTTTTTTATCCTTTTCAACAGCTATCACTTTTTTTACTCTTTTGGCTAATTCCCGGGTTAAATTGCCAATTCCCGGACCCACCTCCAAAACAACATCGTTTTTTGAAAGATTAGCCGCTTCAATTATTTTTCTCAGAACCCCCTCGTCGATCAAAAAATTCTGTCCCAGCCTTTTAGAAGGCGAGAGCTTATATTCCCGAAGTAATTTTTTAATCTCTTTTAATTTCACAATTTTATTATAACACTGCATGAGTTCAGAAACATAATAAAATCCTAAGGTCTAAAACCTCGGAAATTTTTAGCCCCAAAACTTGACCCCGCACCACTTTTGTAAAAACTTCCCAAACAATTCTTACAATCTCCTTCTTATTACAAGATTTATAGAGAATTGGAAAAACCCTCAAAAGTGGTGCGGGGTTGACAAATTTTTTTATAAGATGCACAATATCGGTAGAACCTTAATGGAGGTGAAAAAAATGAAAAAAATGTCGGAAGAAGAGGCATCGGAAGAAGAGGCATCGGAAGAAGAGGCAATGGAAAGATTAAAAATACTTTCCCAAAAGCTTTCTGAATTAAATGAGCAAATGGTTGTTTATTTAAAAAAACAACCACTAGGAGAAGGAGACGAAGCCAAGGTGGCGAGTCTCGCTCTTCAGATGGAAAAGATTACTGCGGAAATGCAGAATATTTCATTCTTTTTCCAACCTTAATTTTTTTAGGGAGATTTTCTCCCCCCTTTTTTTATATTAAAGTAATTTACTTCTTTCTTTTTTGGGTTGACCCCGTAGAAGAATTTCGACAACCCCGCCATCTATGCTCGTGACTAAGTCTATTTAGGTTTTTGTTATATTTATTCAATATGATAAGACCGAATGACTTATGTGATGGGTTTAGATGATGGGGTAATTTCGCGCAGCGAGTCGAAATTTCTCTACGGGGTTGACATAAAGAATAGGAGATGAGAAAATGGAAATAATAATGTCCATTTATCCGAAAATTAAGAGAATTCTGAAGCCTTTTTTTATCTGTTCTATTTTATTGTTTTTATTTTTTAATTTATTGTCAAAAAAGGGGTATAAATCTTCTTTTTTTAATAATTCAAATAATCTTCAGTCTCAAAGTGCTTTTGCCGACCCGGCAAAAAAAGTTCGGCCAGAATTGCCGGATTTTATTTTAGTTGGAAATAATTATCTCCAAGCTCTTTTGCCGCCAGTAATGGTTACTAATCAGGTCTTGGGAGCCCTGCTGGAAGGTTATGGAACCGAAGATATTCAAAAAACAATTGTTGAGTATGTTATTGAACCTGGAGAAAATCTCTGGTCAATTGCTAATAATTTCGGCATTTCTGTAGAAACAATTCTCTGGGCAAATAATTTGAATAAAGATTCTTTGGTTCAGCCCGGCCAAAAATTGATTATTCCGCCGGTTTCCGGTGTTATCCACCACGTTAAAACTGGAGACAGTGTTAGTACAATTGCCGAAAAATATAATGCCAAAGTTGACGATATAAATTTTTTCAATGTCCTTTTGAGCGAGACTGATATTTCTGTTGGTGATATTTTAGTTGTGCCAAATGGAGTGATACCTACCCAAATAATAGTAGAACATACCCCGGTTTGGACTCCAATGGCTGATAGTTATTTTATCTGCCCGATTGCTCTACCCTGCCGAATTACCCAAGGCATTCACTGGTATAATGCAGTTGATTTAAGCCACGGCAACTGCTTAGAACCGATATTCGCTCCTGCCCAGGGCGAGGTTTTAAAAGTGAAGATGACTAATTCTACTTCCCGCTGGATATTTGGCGGAAGTGGAAGTTATTTATCAATTTTACATCCAAATGGTGTGGTAACATTCTTTGGTCATATTGCCATGAGTTTTGTTAATCCCGGGGACAAGGTTTCTCAGGGTCAAATCATTGCTTTAATGGGAGGCTCACCTGGAACAGCTGGGGCCGGCCGGTCAACTGGTTGTCACTTACATTTTGGAGTTTCCGGAACCAAAAATCCTTTTTCAATATAAAATAAACCTTGGCAGAGAATCTAGATAGAGGTCAACAGAGAACAGTTCTCTGTTTTTTAATCTTCTTTGATTCGATACATTAAGGCTTCTGAGAGATGGTTAAATGAAATGTTTTCTGAATTTTCCAAATCAGCAATGGTTCTGGCTACTTTTAAGACCCGGTGATAACCCCTGGCTGATAATTTTCCTGAATTAACATATTTTCTTAAGAGATCCTGACTTTTAAAATCAATCTGGCAATATTTTTTTATTTGGGGAATTTTCATTTCAGAATTAGTCTGTTTTTTACCGAATCTTCTCCACTGAATTTGCCGAGCAACTTTAACTCTTTCTCTTATTTTTGAACTGCAATTTTCACTATCTTCTTCGGTTAATTTCTCATATTTTAGCTGGGGAACATTGATAAAAAAATCAATTCTATCAATTAAGGGACCAGATAACTTTCTTTTATATTTTTGAATCTGGGAATTAGTGCAATTGCACTTTCTTTCCGGGTCGCCAAAATAACCGCAGGGACAGGGATTGGAAGCAGCAACCAAGGTGAAACTGGCTGGCAGGGCTAAAGAATGTTTTGAGCGGAGAATAGTTATTTTCCCTTCTTCAATTGGTTGTCTTAAACTTTCCAAGACATCGCGATGAAATTCGGGAAATTCATCCAGAAATAAAACACCCCGATGAGCTAAGGTTATTTCTCCGGGTCTGGGCGGATTTCCGCCGCCAATTAAAGCTACTTCAGAAGAGGTGTGGTGAGGAGAACGAAATGGTCGGATATTGATTAAAGGTTTATCAGCTGGTAAAAGTCCGGCAATGCTGTAAATTTTTGTTACTTCCAGAGATTCTTCAAAAGAAAGAGGAGGTAAAATTGAGGGGATAGCTTTGGCTAAAAGAGTTTTCCCGGCTCCTGGCGGTCCCATCATCAATAAATTATGATTGCCGGCAGCCGCGATTTCCAAAGCTCTTTTGGCATATTCCTGGCCTTTTATCCAGCCAAAATCAATCGGATAATCAGGTTCTTTTAAAAAATCTTTGATTTCAGTTTTAAAAGGAGGGATTATTTTCTTTCCCTCCAGATATTCGACAGTTTCTTTTAAAGATTCTAGACCAATGACTTTTAAATCTTTAATTAAAGAAGCTTCCAGAGCATTGGCTTTTGGCAAAAGCATTTCTTTAAATCCTTTTTCCTTGGCTGTTAAAGCAATTGCCAGTACTCCTTTGATTGGTCTCAGTTTTCCATCCAAAGCCAATTCTCCGATAAAGATTTTTTCTTGAGAGTTGAATTTTATCTGTTTTGAAGCCAATAGAAAACCCAAGGCAATTGGCAGGTCGTATAAAGAACCTTCTTTTTTTAAATCAGCCGGAGCTAAATTGACTAAAACCCGGATTGGCTGATGATGAGGAGATTTTAAACCCGAGCTTTCAATTGCTGCTCCAACTCTTTCTTTTGATTCATCAACTGCTTTATCAGGCAGACCCACAATTTCAAAATGCCTCAATCCGTATGAGGCATCTGTTTCCACTTCTATTATTTGAGCTTCCAAGCCCAAGAGAGCAGCTGAGAAAACTTTTGAGGGCATATTAATTTAGTATAACAGATGTTTAGCAAAACAAAAAATAACTTTATTAAATAAAAATGGGTCGTGAATTGAGAAAAATTATATGGTATAAGATTATAAAGGCCGGTTCCTTATCTAATTGCAATAAATTATGAAATATCTTTCTTGGATTTCTCTTATTATTGCTGTAATAGTGGTTATAAACGAAGTCACTTATATCGGAAAAAGCAGTCTCGCTTGGGTAATAATAGGGTTATCCGTTTCGATCGCCTTATTGGCCATTAAACAGATTGTTAGTGGAAAAGCATAGTTTTATCTCAAAAATCTAAAAAATAACACCACTTTTAAATCGGGATCAGTGCCGCTTTATTTTTAAAATTAACAATCAAAAAAGCCCACTCACTGGGCAGTTTTTTAAATCAGTTTTATATTATCTTATAAATCTTAATATTTCTTCCTCTTTAAAATCCTTTTTAAGAAGAAATTTACAGATATTATTAACAACTTCACTTTTAACATCGTTATGCCTTGGGATGGTAATCTTTTTTCCATTTTCTATACATTTTGCACAACTATGATTACAGCCCTCGGATATAGAAAGTCCAAATCGTTTGAGGGCACTGATTATTTTATCATATTTTCCTGGGAAGAAAAAGCTCATGAAAATTGGAATTTAACGAGACGCTCCTTGGGTAAAGAGTATAGTAATTGGTTGCCGTGGAAATGTTGCAGGAGCACATTTGTCCCAGGTTTGAATTTTCTTTTTTAATTTCTCGGTTGGGAAATAACGTGGCAAAAAAGGAAAATACTCTACGGAGATATCAAAATAAGTATAAACAGCATCATTAACCATTACAAATAATTCTTCTCCGTTCTCGGCCTGTGTAAAGCAGCCGGGCAAGCTTAATATTTCCACCCAAAAACCTCCATCTTTAGATTTTCCAATCCTGACCTTAATGGAATGTGGGAGTTGAGATTGATGGTGAACTAATTTAGTAAAATCAATAGAGGACATAAGTATAAAACATTTTATTTACTTAAAGTGTTCTTCTTTATTTACTCTATCGCAAGCAAAAAAGCAGTCAAGAAGTGAAATGGTAGCATAATCGAGCTTTAAAAAAGTGATTTTTATCTAAACCTTCACCTCCAATTCGAACTTAAGATAATTTATGAGTTTTTTTTCCTATTGGAAACAGTTGAGTTTTCAAAAATACCCTGAATGTTTTGTCACGACAGTCGATTCATCAACTGCTTTGTCGGGCAAACCCACAATTTCAAAATGCCTCAATCCGTATGAGGCATCTGTTTCCACTTCTATTATTTGAGCTTCCAAGCCCAAGAGAGCAGCTGAGAAAACTTTTGAGGGCATAAATTATTCTTTAATAGGATTTTTCTTTTGTTTTGAAGTACAAGCTAGGCAGAGTTTGGCTGCTGGATAAATTTTTAATCTTTCTTCTTCAATTTCTTTGTTGCATTTTTCACAGATTCCGTATTTACCCCGCCCTTGGCGAGGCTCGCCTTTGGCGGCTTTTTCAATTTTTTCTAAAGCTAAATTGATAGCTTGCAATCTTAATTCCAAAGAATATTCAATAGGCAAAAGAGTGACGTATTCTTCAACTTCGTCAGCCGCTTTTTCCAGAGCAGCACTGCCTGATTCACCGCCATCGAATTTCGGGAAACGGGTATCCCAATCTCCAGCCAGTTTTTCATCTTTCTTGGCAAATTTTTTCAGCTCTTCTTCAATCTGAGCCCTTTCCTTTTTCAGTTTTTCTTTTAATTCTTCAATTAACTTTTGGTTCATGGTAATAATGATTTTTGTTTAAATTGAATTATTTTGGCAATTGTTTCTAAAATCTTGGCCTCGGGAATTTCATTATTTTTGACTGCTTCAAAAAAAGCATCTAAACCCTGTTCAACCGGCACTTTATAACCAGAGAAAATCATAATATCGACTCCGGTTGGAATTGATTTGGAAACAATTTCTTTTAAGGAAAATTTTTTTAATAAGGAATCCTGAGCCAAATCATCAGAGATTATTAAAATTTCTGAACCCAAATTATCTTTTAAAAATTGGATAGATGAAGAAGAAAAAGTAAAGGGCAGGTTTTCATCAATTTCTTTATAAATCACATTTGAAGTCATGACAAAATCGGGTTTAGCTTCCAGCGCTTTTTTAAATTGAGAAATTTCAGGAATTGTTTCCAAAACCGCTAATTCATCTTCAGGATTAAAAGTAATTCCAGAATAACCCGGGAAATGTTTAATGGCAGTTAAAATTTTAGCTGAATTTTGACCTAAAATTAAGGCCTTGGCTAGCTCTCCAATTGTAGCTGGAGTTGTTGTCTGGAAAGAGCGGCTAAAAATGAAATCTCCTTCCTGGCTAAAATCTAAAAGAGGGGCTAAATTAAGATTTATTCCCAATTCTTTGAGTTCTTTACCTCGATTCAAACCAATCTGATAAGCAGTTTGACTATTACTAATTTCTGATTGGCTGGTTTTTTCTGCCAAAAATTCAATTCTTGAGATTAGCCCGCCTTCCTGGTCAACAGCTACCAATAGAGGAAGGCCGGTTTCGTTCAATGAAAGCTCTTTGAGACCAGAAATTAAAGCTTTTAATTGGTCTTTGTTTTCAATATTTTTTGAGAGTAAAAGCACTCCTCCTGGTTTATATTTCTTAAAAAATTCTTCTAATTGAGGAGTAATTTCTGTTCCTTCAAAACCAACAATAAACACCTGACCAATTTTTTCAATTTCTTTGATTTTAGTAATTGATTTTTTAATGCTTTCAAAAGAATTGGTTATAACTAAATAGTCATCAAAAAAGATATAACAAATTCCTAAATCTTGCTTAGATACAGTTAGATAACGGATAGGTAATTTTTCAAAAAAGCTGGTTTTAAAAGAAGGAGAAAGGGTTTGAATTTTTTGACCAGAGACAGAAATTCCTTCTTTTGATATCTTTTCTTCCCAGCTTTTTAATAAATCGGCTAAACCCTCTTTTTCTTTAACTTTAGCTATCAAAGCTATTCTTTTTCCTTCTTTTTGGCTAAAAATGGTTAAACTAAAATCACTCTCCAATTTTTGGAACAATCCTTCCGGAACTTCAATTTGAAAAACTTGGGAAATGTCAGCTAAAGAAACTAAACGATTCTCAGTCAGATTTTTAATAACAACTCGACTAAGATTACCTTCTGTCAATTCTTCTTTCATTAACTGACTAATCACTTCTGGAATTTCTTCATTTTTTGAGATTTCAGAAGTTTGAGTTTTCTCAACCAAAATTAAAGGCAGGGGAATAGAGATTGGGGGTAATTCTTCTTCTTTAATTATTTCAGGTGGTGGTTTTTTCTGCCAAAATTGAGGGATAAATTTTGAAGCCTGATAAAATCCCCAGCAAAAGAGAACTAAAATCAACATAATTCCAAGTCTTGCTAGGAATTTTCTTGAGGAAGGAGGTTTTTTAGGCGGTTTGGGAATCAAAACTTCTTCTGGTTTTTCTGCAATCTTTTCTTCAGGTTTAATTTTTGGTTTTTTAGCTTCCAGACCAATCCCGGCAATTCTTTCCCTTTCTTTTTCTGCTTCCGATTCTCGCATTTTTTTAATATCCTTTTGCATGGTTACTATCTCTTCTCTCTGCAGATATTCTAATTTTTCCTCCTTTGGAGAAGGAATATTTTTATTTTCTTCCGGCATAATCTTTTGTCTCTTTTAAAGATAAATTTATTCTGCCTTGTTCATCAATAGAAATTACTTTAACTGGAATAATATCTCCGATTTTAACCACATCTTCAACTCTCCTTACTCTATAAGGAGCTAATTGAGAAATATGCAGTAAACCCTCTTGACCTGGCAGAATCTCAATAAAGGCGCCGAAATCCAGAATTCTTTTTACCTTGCCCTGGAAAATTTCTCCAACTTTTACTTCCCTGGTGATATTTTTTATCCAGCTAATTGCCTTTTTGGCTGATTCTTCTTTTTCAGCCGTAATAAAAATTTTTCCAGTTTCCTCAATATCAATTGAAACCCCGTATTCTTCAATTATCTCATTGATAACTTTTCCACCTGGTCCAATTACTTCCCTTATTTTTTCCGGATTAATTTGAATAGTTAAAATTCTGGGAGCAAAAGGAGATAATTCCGGCCTCGGTTTGGCTAAAACATCTTTCATCTTGGATAGGATTTGGAATCTGGCTTTTTTTCCTTGTTCCAAAACCTCTTTTAAAATTTTTTCCGTGATACCTCTAGCTTTAACATCCATTTGAATAGCTGTTACTCCATTTTTTGTTCCGGCAACTTTAAAATCCATATCGCCATGATGGTCTTCGGGTCCCTGAATATCAGTTAAGATTCTGTAATTATTTTGAGAATCCTGCATCAGTCCAAGCGCGATTCCGGCTACTGGATTTTTGATTGGTACTCCAGCATCCATTAAAGCCAAAGAGGAAGAAGAAACCGAAGCCATTGAAGTTGAGCCATTGGAGGATAGAATTTCCGAGACAACCCTGATTGTATAAGGGAAATCCTCGACTGAAGGAATTAGAGGTAAGAGAGCTTTTTCAGCCAAGACTCCGTGTCCGATTTCTCTCCGGCCAGGCCCTCTTATAGGTTTGATTTCACCAATTGAATAAGGAGGAAAATTATAATGATGCATAAATCTTTTTTTACCAACAATTTCCATTCCTTCCAATAACTGAACATCACCTGGCGCTCCCAAGGTTAAAATTGAGAGCGACTTTGTCTGACCCCGGATAAAGAGGCCGGAACCATGAGTCCTTGGTAACAATCCTGCCTGACAAGTTATCTCTCTTAATTCATCAATTTTTCTACCATCAGGTCTTTTTTCATTTTTAATTATATTTTCATGGACCAATCTTTCAATTTCTTTATCAAAGAATTTTTTGGCATAATTTATTCTTTCAGGATAGTTTTCTCCAATAAATTGAGTTAATTCCTCTCTTAATTGATTTAATTTATTAACCCTTTCTTCTTTTTTTGGCAGAGTAAAAAGAGCTTTTTCAAGTTTATCTCCTAAAAACTCTTTAATTTCTTTTTCTAATTCTCGGTCAAAAACAGGAGGAGGTAAAATAATTCTTACTTTACCTTCTTTTTCAGTAATTTTTTTCTGAAAATCAATTATTTCTTTTAAATAGGGTTTGGCAAATTTATAGGCTTCTAAAATTAAATTTTCTTCAATTTCTTCAAATCCCCCTTCAATCATATTGATTAACAAATCACCCTCTTTTTCTACGGCTGAAAAAACAATATCCATTTTGCTTTTTTCTCTTTCTTCATAAGTTGGATTTAAAATAAATTGTTTGTCAGTTCTGCCAACCCTGACTGCTGCCAAGGGGCCCAACCAAGGAATATCAGAAATTAAAAGAGCCAAAGAACTTGCCAATAAACCTAAAATATCAGGTTCATTTTGACCATCCCAGGAAAGAACAGTGACGATAATCTGGATTTCCCTATTAAGTTCTGCTGGGAAGAGCGGTCGGATGGCTCTGTCAATTAATCTGGCATTACAAATTGCTTCGTCGGTAGGCCTAGCTTCTCTTTTTATATATCTCGATCCCCTGATTTTACCGGCGGCATAATATCTTTCTTCATATTCAACGGTTAAAGGAAAGAATTCAGTTGTATCTTTTTCATAGTCTGACATGACCGAGGTAGCCAGAACCAGAGTATCGCCATACTGAAGAAAAACAGAACCATTGCTTTGTTCTGCTAAATTTCTGGTATCAACCACTAACAATCTTCCGCCAATTTTTAATTTAAATTTCTCCATCTTATTTATTTTTTTAATAGATATTTTTCTGGATTTTTTTCAATATCAATAAACTCATCAGCCGCCTCTTTTAATTTTGAGGAAGCTGAACGACCAAAAGCCATCACCTCAACTCTTTTACCCTGATTTTTTAGATATTCAATTAGCTGGAGGAAATCACCGTCTCCTGAAACTAAAACCACCGTATCAACGCTGGGAGCCATTCTGATAGCATCAACAGTGATTCCAACATCCCAATCAGCTTTTTTGAGACCGCCATAAAACTCCTGCAAATCCCTGACTCTCATTTCAAGCCCCAGTTTGGTCAGAGCTTCAAAAAATGGTTTTTCCTCACCACTTTTGGTTCTGACTACATAGGCAAAAGACCTGATTAAATTTCTTTCTGAAACCGCCAACTTTAAAACCTCTTGAAAATTAACTCTGGCAGAATACAAATTCTTGGCTGAATGATAAAGGTTTTGAACATCAATTAAGACAGCTACTTTTTGCCCCTTATGTTTTAAGACCATACTACTTTTTTAAACCGATTTGCTTTAAAATAGTATTGTATTTCTTTGAACTTTCATCTTTCAGATAATTTAAAAGCTTTCTTCTCTTTGAAACCATTTTTAATAAACCTCTTTTGGAATGGAAATCTTTGGGGGACTTTTTTAAATGCGATAATAGTCTTTTAATTTCTTCAGTTAATAAAGCAATCTGGACTTCAGATGAGCCAGTATCAGTATCATGTATCTTGTATTTTTTAATAATTTTTGTTTTTTCCTCTGGTGTTAACATAAGATTGTTTATTCTACAATAAAAAGAAAAAAAGGCAAAGCCTTGTGCCCTTGACAGGAATCGAACCTGTATCAGAGGTTTAGGAAACCTCTACTCTATCCTTTAAGCTACAAGGGCAAAATTTTTAGAAAATTCTTTAATAATGGCAAGTAATTTTCGAAACAAAGAGACATCGTGAACCTCAATTCTACAAATTCCATATGGGTGTTTCTTTAAACTTCTACTCTTAGGAGTTAATTTTAGTATTTCCGGGCGTCGAAGATTTCTTCTTCGGAGTTTAGTTAGTTTTAACCAATATTTCTTTGCTTGTCCTATATTTCCTTTGTTACTTATTCGCACCATCAACCTAAATTTATTTTCTGAAACTCTCAATATTTTCCTGAAAAACCCCATCATTATCTTTATCATTTCAGGATCAGTATTTGTAAACTCTAAGCTCTTTCCTCTATTAGTCCCTTCGGCCCAATAAAGTAAAACCCCTGAAATGAGTAATAATTTTTCTCTTTCCTGAATAAATTCACCAATCTTTTCCTTCGCCCAAACTTCCGCCTCTTTCTTACTTTGGATAGCTTGTCTCTGAAGTTTTCGAATGAGGGGTGTATTTCTTTGCTTTTTAAGTAAACGCTCTTTTTGTTTATCAGTTAAAGGGATCTTACAGCACCACCTCGAAATTGTCCCTTGAGCTACGGGAACAACCCCTAAAATCTCGTTGTACGAAAACCCTCTGTATCGCAATGTTATGGCTTTATCGTATAAATCGGGTTTTCTTAACATTTATTTATTCTTTATTTTAGCAACTTTTCCCCTTGTTGACAATAGATTTTATGATAAAATGAATTTATATGGAAAAATCACCGATTGTTGAAATAGCTAAAAAAGTTTGTCCAGCAGTAATCACTATTGTTATTTCCAAAGACCTGCCCAAAATCGAAGGTTTTTATTTTTTTCCTTTTGGTGAACACCAATTAATTGTTCCCCAAATTGAGAAGGGTAAAAAAGAGATGAGAAAGATTGGTGGAGGTTCAGGTTTCATTGGTTCCTCTAATGGTTATGTCATTACTTGTAATCACGTGGTTGCTGACCCAAAGGCAAATTATACT
>Ga0315296_10000886_pt1 | contig 26699 bp, 14 predicted proteins | sample YL17G14_18_MG_FD_203921 | JGI IMG/M metagenome (GOLD analysis project Ga0315296, IMG submission 203921) | Sediment microbial communities from Yellowstone Lake, YNP, Wyoming, USA - YL17G14_18 | ecosystem: Environmental > Aquatic > Freshwater > Lake > Sediment | place: USA: Wyoming | collected... | reverse complement strand
ATAGTTCATTTTGGTCTCCTCCTCAGAGATGGTTTGGCAGACGCACTCGGTTTCGCCATCTACGGGAGGAGACCGTCTTATGATAACCGTCCATTCGGCTGCGCTCAGGACAAGTCTCGGCTGCGAAGACCGTACAACTCGCGATGCGTCGTTCCCTCCTAAGGCGGGCAAGCCCGGCCAGGGGCGGGTGAACATCCACGGCGGCTCCAAGTACACGGACAACCAGTCAGGCCAAGCGTGACGCGGCACTGGGGCGGCACAGGCACGGGCCGGAAGGAGTTGCGCCTTGCGGCGGGGAATACGCATTGACCGCAGGCACCAAGCTGGTGCTGAGGCCCCGACCGCCCCGCGCTGGACCAAGCCCCCCTGACGGCGCTCAAGGCTGCTCCGCAAGCCCATGTAAGGCAACTGTCGCACTCCGAATCGCCTGACTGTGGAATAATCGCTTTGTCGCGGAGTTGACGGGCGCTGTACCGGCGCTGTAAGGCAGTCAGCACGCGCTGCCCCGGTGCCTGGGAGAGCTCGGCGGCGGAGGTCCGCGAGTCGGTTTAGGAGTCGTGCGCGGCGGGAATACGAGCTAAAGAGCGCATTGGTGATGGCGCCGCGAGACCGGGTGCTTGCTGCGCGCCACGCGGTGGCTTATGAACGGGGTTAAGGGGGATCGCAGAGCGCAAGCCGCTTCGCGGCTGACGCACATGCGACTGAAGATATTTAGGAGATAGTGATGTCGTGGACCGATGAGCAACAGCCGTTGGGTGAGGAAGCGGCCGCCAAGGACAGTGAAGAGCCGGCGCCGCGAGCGCAAGTCGCGGAGCGCGAGCCGGCCGCAGCACCGAACCAACCGGTGGGGACCAGTGACGCGCCGCGCCCCTCGCACGCCCAATACGATTCTGCGGTGTCGCCCCTGAAATCGGGAGATATCGTGAGCGGCCTGGTGGTGCATGTGGATGAGCAGGGGGCGCTGGTGGATGTGGGCACCAAGTCGGAGGGGCTGATCCCGCGCTCGGACCTGCTGGGCGAGCAGGGCGAGCCGGCGCAGCAGCTCGCGGTCGGGGACCGCATCAATGTCTATGTGATCAAGACCGAGAGCGAAGAGGGCGGCCCCGTGCTCTCCAAGCGCAAGGCGGACTACGAGAACGTCTGGGAGCGGGTGATCACGGCCTACGAGCGCGGCGAGACGATGTCCGCCATGGTCACCGACCGCGTCAAGGGCGGGCTGGTGGTGGACCTGGGGCTGCGGGGCTTCCTGCCGGCATCACACGTGGCGACGCGCAACGTGCGCGCGCTGGAGCGCTTCGTGGGGCAGTCGGTCAAGCTCAAGATCGTGGAGGTGGATCGGGCGCGCAAGCGGGTGGTGGTCTCGCACCGGCTGGCGGTGGAAGAGGAGCGCAAGCACAAGCGCGAGAAAACTCTGGCCGCGCTGGAGGAGGGCCAGGTGCACAAGGGAACCGTGCGTCGGGTGACTGATTACGGCGCCTTTATTGACCTGGGCGGAATAGATGGGCTGCTGCACGTGACCGAGATGTCGTGGTCGCGGGTGCGCCATCCCTCGGATGTGGTCAAGCCCGGCGACAAGATGGATGTCCTGGTGCTCAAGTTCGACCGCGAGGCGGGCAAGGTGTCATTGGGCCTCAAGCAAATCTTGCCCGACCCCTGGCAGCACGTGGAGGAGCGTTACAGCATTGGCGATGTGGTCACCGGGCGGGTGACCCGGGTGGTGCCCTTTGGGGCCTTCGTGCACCTGGAGAATGGAATCGAGGCCATTATCCCCAACTCCGAGCTGGATTCGAGCAAGGCTGGTAAAGCCGAGGAGGTGCTGGCGGTGGACCAGGAGGTGCAGGCGAAGGTCATCGCCATGCGTCCGGCGGAGCGGCGCATGACCCTCAGCATCCGCCACGTGCAGCAGGACAAGGACCGCAGCGCGCTGCGGGAGTACATGGATCGGCAGCGGGACGCGGGCCGGGTGACGCTGGGGGACCTGGTGGGCGATGTATTCTCGCGGCGGGACGAGGAGGAATGATTGTCGTCGGCCTTACCGGGGGCATCGCCACCGGCAAGACCACGGTGGCAGAGGAGCTGCGCCGCAAAGGGGCGGCGATCATTGATAGCGACCAAATAGCGCGCGAGGTGACAGCGCCGGGAAGCCCGGCGCTGAAGGAAATAGTCGAGGCCTTCGGGCCTGAGATGTTGACCGCACAGGGGACCCTGGACCGCAAGCGTCTGGGGTCTCTCGTTTTTGGCCGGGAACAAGCGCGGCGCCGTCTCGAGGCGATCACCCATCCCCGGATCCGGGCCGAGTTGCGCCGGCGCCTGGAGGAGCTCAGGCGCCAGCCGCACCCGCCGGCGGTGGCGGTGGCGGTGATCCCGCTGCTGTACGAGGCCGGCGCGGAGAAGGAAGTGGAGATGGTGGTGGTGGTGGTGAGCGCGCCGGCGGCGGAGCAGGTGCGGAGGCTAATGGCGCGCAATGGCCTCAGCCGCGAGGAGGCGCAGGCGCGGGTGGCGGCGCAGATGCCGATCGAGGAGAAAGCGAGGCGCGCGGATTTTGTGGTTGATGCCGCAGGCCGCCTAGAGGAAACCGCGCAGCAAGTGGCGAAGCTATGGCACCGGCTCATCATGGGGCCGGCAAGTAAGCCTCCGCGGTGACGGTTCGCAGGTTTACAATCGTCTGCCCTTGTGATAGAATCTAGCGCTACTGCGAACTCGCGGGACCGCGCATGGCGTCGAAAACCGGAGGCAGGCGAGGAGGCGTGGCTCAACGCGTCGTCCCCCGCAATTCATACCCATTCGGTTTCCGCCTCGTCCATCTGATGCGTAGCGTGCGAGTTTATCCCCCCATTGAGCAGCGCCGGATAGTGCGGTCCGGGCAGGAGAGGAGCAAGATCACATGGGTGCCATGAGCGTCAGCCGGGGTCGTGTGGTTGTGCTGGGTCTGTTGGTGTGCGCAGTAGCCTGCGTGGTGGTGTTGGGGGTGCGATCACCCGCGGTGCGGGCTCAGGAGCCAGCGGCCACTTCGAGCCCAGTCGCGGTCACGGATTTTGCCAACAGCAGCGGCTATGGCGGCGATGCTGTGGGCCGCAGCGCTGTGGACGCCCTGGTGCTCGCGCTGGACGAGTCCAAGCAGTTCGAGCCCTTGAAACGCGCCGAGGTGGAGCAAGCCATGGCCCGCCTCGGGTTCACGGTGCCCCTCAGCCCGACCGCCCAGGGCAAGCTCGGCCAGGAGCTCGAGGTTGGCCTTGTCGCCTCCGGCTCCGTCAATGGGGTTCACTTTGAGCAGACCAACGAGGGGCGCATCGCGGTGGTGGATATCACGGTGATGCTGCTCAACGTTGACTCCGGCGAGTTCAGCAACGGCGCGCGCGTGGTGCGCAGCTCAACCCCCAAGCCCGCCTACACCGGCGATGACACCGCGCTGGTGGACGAGGCGCTGACTTTGGCAACCTATGACGCCGTCCGCACCATGATCAGCTATAAGATGCCCCGCGCGACCATCCTCAGCGCCACCCCTACTGACGTCTATCTTAACGCGGGCAGCCGCTCTGGCCTCAAGCAGGGGATGGAGCTGGTGGTCCTGCGCTTCGGCGAGAAGGTCGGGCGCTTGCGCATCACCGAAGTCGAGCCCACCTACGCCACCGCCGGCATCGTCGCCAACTACCGCGGCATCACCCCCGGCGACAGCGTGTTCCCGGTTTTCGAGCCGCCCACCGCCGGCCGGGCCGCGGTGGTGCAGCGCGCCAGGGCCAGGACCACGCTCACTTCCACCGCGCTCAGTCTGGCGGCCGCCGCCGGCATCTTCTTCACCCTCTCCAAGCACAGCCCCGCAGAGGTGGCGGTGCCGGGCGTCGCCGCCAGCGCCTTTTCCGATCCCGCCGGGTCGCGCAAAGGGATTCTCCTGACCTGGAGCCCGGCGGGGCATGAGGCCCAAAACGTCCGCGCCTATGAGATATTTCGCAATGACGCCGTGATCTGGGTCAAACCCGCCGCCGGCGCTGATCCCACCGGCAGCGGGACTTACTTCATTGACGAGGAAATGGATAGCTTCGACGGGATCAGCAAACAGTTGGCGATGGCGATTGACGGGAAATCAGGCGCTTTGACCGCGTTCAATCTCACCACTAACGCCAATCAGCCACCGGGAAGCGGCGGCGCCGACGGCATCGTTTTTGCCCGGTGGTTCATCCATACCCCGCCTGAGGCCGGCCAGCAGTATATCTATCGCGTGGTGGCCGTTGTCGCTCACGTGGTGTTCATCGCCGGGGGCACCGCCGCTCCCGCACGCGCTTTCCAGCTCAAGGAATCGGCCTACGGCGGATCTAGCATCGCCACTTTCGTGGAGCCGCCGCCCCTGGTCGCGCCCGCACCCGGCGCAGAGGTGACGGACCTCACCGCAGTTGATTTCTCCTGGAACGCAGTAGCCGGCGCAGACGAATACGTGCTCCAGATCAGCCGCGACGCCTTCTTCCTGCCGGTAAGCACCAGGACCTTCACGCTTCAACGGGATCTTCCGGCAGGCGCAGCGATGACGCAAACCGTCAACGTCGCCCAGATCTTTCCTCCGCCCGCGGGCGAGGTGATGACTGTGCACTGGCGGGTCGGAGCGCGCGCCATACGGGACCCGATCGCGCCGCGCCTCGACCCCGCTTGGAGCCAGGTTTACCCGCAGGACCAGGGATACGTATGGAGCACGCCGGGCAATAGCACGTTCTTCTTCACCGCAGCGCCAGCGGGGGCCGCCACCGCGCAACCCGGCCGCGCGCCCAGGCGCATTCGCTGGTGGGGGCCGTTGCCGCACTAATCGGCTCTCAGGGGCAGTGCTGCGGGTGAGTTGTGACCTCGCGGAGCCCGGGGTGGCGATTAGTGAGCAGGCTCGCGAATCCGGCAAGGCTGCTGCGCGCGGACCCGGCTTCGCGCGGTAGGGTCAGGGGCGAAGCGGGAGGGCGGGACCGCGTGGCACGAGTGATGCTGGCTTTGACAGTGGGCGGGAGACCGCGTCTCCGCCGCGCCGATAGCTGGTGACGGGGGTAGGGGCTCGCCGGGCAACGGCCGGCAACAAGCAGTGGAGGATGCAGCAGATGAGAAAGCTCACCAGGGGCAGGCTTGCCACGATTTTGGCCTACGGGATTGCGCTCGCCGTGGCTCTGCCGGGGCTGGCGGCAGCGACCGCCGCCATGGCCGACGCGGCAAGAGCCAAGGTCATTGTCCTGCCGCTCGCTAACAACACGCCAATCGGCGCAGCTGAGCTGGCCGAGCGCGTGCACAAGGCGCTGCAACTGAGCCTCGCGGCATCCGGCGCCGGCATTGCAAGCCTGCGCCCAACAGCGCCCGCGGTGCGGCGCGCGATAGACATCGAGAAGACCCTGGAGCCGGGGGACCTGGAGCTCAAGCCCCCCATCAATAGATCCCAGGCCGAGCTTAGATCCCAGGCCGAGCGCATCGGCCGCGCGCTCGGGGCCGACATCGTGCTCTGGGGAAGCATCGATGAATACGCCTACGACGAGAAAGCCAAGCAAGTCACAGTAGGGCTCTCCGTTTCCAAGCTTGATCTGCGCGCAAGCCAGTTCAACGTTATCGCCGTCAGCGGCAAGAGCGCCGCCAAGGTCGGCTTCCAGGGCGGCGAGGGCCCGCTGATGACGGAGGCGATTGACGACGCCGTCAACCAGGTGGCGAGACAGGTTCTCGGACTCGCCGCGGTCCCGGGCGCCAAGCCGCCGCTGGCGCCCGCGCCCACGGTCGCGAAGAAGAGGGATAAGACCGCGCAGACCATCGGCTTGCTGCTCGCCGCGGCGGCGGTCGCAGCTCTGGCCAGCCGGGGTGGGGGTGGTGCGGCGGCGCCCCCGCCGGGTCTGGTGACCGACGCGGCGGCGACCCCGACGCACGACTCGGTGGTGCTTTCCTGGGAGCCCGCAGCCGGGGCGAGCGGTGTCACCAGTTTCAGTATTTACCGCGCGGACTTGGGCCAGATCACGAGGGCGGCCAGCATGACCCGGGTCGCGCGCGCCGCGCACAGCAGGGTGCGCCTCACCCGGCAGGCGGGCGGATATTCGCTGCTCGCCAACGTCGGCCGGGCGGATAGCACTTATCCTGACACTTCGACCGTTAGGGGAACGCTTTACGCCTATAGGATCGGCGCCGTGGTCGGCACTGCCGAATCGGCGCAGGTTGATTTCTTTAACTTCTACGAGCTTCAGCGGGGAGCGGTGGGTGTGAGGGAGGTCGGGCCCGATTGGCCTACGGCCCCCGCGATGCCTTCGGTCACTTCTTTCCTGCGCACGGCGCGGGTGGAGTGGGTGAAGAACCCGGAACCGTTTATTGACTCATACAACATCTACCGCAGCACCAGCGCGAACGGCCCGTGGGAGTTCGGCACTTCGACCTGCTTGGGCAGCGTCGGCGCGGACCAGAACACCTTGCAGGACCCCGGCGTCGGCCTGGTGGCGGGGAACACCTATTTCTACGCTATCGGCGCCGTGACCGACGCCACCGGCCCGAATGGGCGCATCGGGGCGGTGCGTCAGATGGTCTTCACCCCTGGCAAGCCGGCGCCGCCGAGCAATGTGCGCGCCGAGCCGCGGGTTGGCGCCGTGGCCCTGTTCTGGACGCCCAGCGCAGACCCCAATGTCACCGGCTACCGGATCTTCCGCAACGGCGCGGCGATCACCCCCGACGTTGCCGGCCGCGCCACCGACAATTACCTCGACTCCGGGCTGTCGGCGGATCAGACTTACACCTACCAGATAGCGAGCCTTGCGGGCACGGGCGCCAGCGCGATCGAGAGCAATCGGGTGCCGGTGCCGGCGCTCAACGTCAGGCCGAGCAAGGCGCCCTTCTCGCTGCTCCTGTCGCCGCCCCATCCATCGGTGGTGGCGAATGGATCCAGCACGGTGGACATCTTCGCCTTTGCCATGGACGAGAATGGCCGCCCGGTTCAAGGGGTTAAGGTCATATTCTTCATTGCCAGCAGCGCCAACGGCCGGCTGCTGGTGCACCCGGACTATCCCTCCCCGCAGTTGACCGATGTCATCGAGCAATACCTAAGGCTGGCAGTGACCACCAACGCCAATGGCAAGGCCGGGGTGCGGTTCCAGGCGGGTACCAATCTGGGCACGGTTGTGGTGACCGCCGCCTGTGCCGGCGTTGATGCCGGCGGCAATCCCACGACTTTGCAGACCACGGTCCAGGTTGCACTCACGCACCAGGTGATCACGGGGGTCATCCTGGTGGCGGCAAGCGCCACCGTGCCGGGGGACGGCGTCAGCACTACGACCCTTACCGCGACCGTGACCGACCAGGGCGGTGGCGGCATGGCGGGCGTGACGGTTGATTTCCAAAGCCTCAATACCGACATCGGCACTGTTAGTCCCGCCAGCGCGGTGACCGAGGCCGATGGCACCGCTCAAACCACGCTGACCAGCGCGGCACCCGGGCGGTTTGGTGGCTGCACCGTGACCGCTACCGCGGTTGGCGCTCCCGCGGGAACGCCTGCGGGCCAGGTCACGGTGCGCTTCGTGGCTGCACCGCAGGTCACGCTGGTCGTTGATCCGAGCGTCCTGCCGGCGGCAGGGCTGGGCAGCACTGCCCTCATTACCGCCACCGCCAAGTTTGCTACCGGCGAGCCGGTGGCCGATGGCACCGTCATCCGTTTCGGCCTACGGGTCGGCCTCGACACCATAGACACCATGAGCCCGACCGGGGCGCGCATTCCCGATGGGCGCCAGCGCGCGCTGACCCAGGGCGGGCTGGCGTACTCGACTCTTATCAGCGCCGCCGATCTCGCCAACGGCGACTCCGACGATGTCGTAGCCTGGATAGACTCCAATGACAACGGCACCAGGGAGACCTCGGAGCCGCTGGGCGGCGCGGTCGTCACCTACACTGCGCCGCCGGCGCTTGTCACCCTCACCGCCGACCCGCTGAGCATACCTGCGGGCGGCCGCAGCGTCTCCAAGATTGTCGCCGACGTGCGCACCAGCATCCCCAACCCCAGCGGCGGAGGCTTCCTGCCAGTGGCCGACGGCACGCTGGTGGAATTCACTACCGACAGCGGAACCTTCATCGAGTCGGATGACAACACCACCAGCGGCCGCACCGTCGGCGGCCTGGTGACGGTGTACCTGAAATCAGCGAGTACGCCGGGCACAGCCAGCGTGACCGGCACCGCGGCCCTGATCAGCGGCTCGGTGCAGGTCACTTTTAGCCAGCCCGTGAGCACCGAGGTGACCGTGAGCGCCCTGCCCGCCGCTCTGCAAGCGAACGGCACTGCCACCTCGGAGATCACCGCGCACGTCAGGGACGCAACCACTGGTCTGCCCAAGAGCGGGGTGACGGTTTCCCTCACCACCGATCTCGGAACGCTGTCGAGCGTGAGCGGCACGACCGGCGAAGCCGGCAATGTCATCGTCACCTTCACCGCGGGCACCACCGCCGGCACGGCGACGGTGGTGGCCAAGGCCAGCGGGGCGATCGGGTATACCACCCTGACTTTGACCTCGGGTCTCCCCCAGAACGTATCCCTGACTGTTCGGACGGCCAACGTGAACATGCCGGCGACTAACGGCCTCACCAGCCCCAGCGGCGCCTCCCCGACGGCGCAGGTCTATGCGCGAGTGACCGACAAGTTCGGCAACCCGGTGGTCAACGGCACCCCCGTGTTCTTCCACACCGACATCGGGCAGGTGGGCGGGTCGGGGCTGACCACGGATGGCCTGGCCACGGCAACGCTGTTAACCTGCAACTTCCTTGATGCCACTAACAAGGCGACCTTCCGCCCGGGCGTGGCGAGCATTACCGCAGCGGCGGACAACCCGGCGGGGCCAGTGGCGGCGGAGCCGGTGCGCCAGGTGTTCTGCGGCGATGCCTCCGCCTACACCTGGACCGGCGCCGCCAATGACACCAACTTCTGGGTTGCCGCCCCCGATGGCGCTGATTTTCGGCTGGGACACGTGGGCGGGTCGAGCCTGACCATGCCCAATATCGTCCCCCGGGCGGGCGATGAGATAGGCCTGTCCATGATCCTGGCGGACAAGAACAACAACCCCCTGCCCGAGGGGATCACCGTGAAGTGGGAGATCAGTATCGGCGGCAACCAGTCCAGGGTGGTCTCCGATGTCACGAGGGTTGAGGAGAGCCCATTCGGGGTGGTCTGCGTCGCGGATGCGGCCACGGTGACCATAACCAAGTTCTCGGCAGACACGAACGTCGAGTTCCTGCATATCGAGGCGAAGATTCCGGAGATCGTTTCGAGTGCTGGCACGGGCATAATCGAACAATGGGTGGGCGCAGGAGGGCCGGCCGGCACCATCCCCATCGCCTCGGATGCCGGAACCACGCTTGAGCCCGGGACCTATCCAATGACGGTCACGGTGCGCGACAAGTACACCAACAGGGTGCAGGACGGTACGGAGGTGCACTTCGCGCTCAAGGACAGGGTAAACGTAAACGTGGCCTTCGATGAGATGGTGCTTACAGCAGGCGGTGTGGCGACGGTCCTGGTCACCATTGGGCTGGTTGACCCGGCTACGGCAGGCTCCTTCACCCTGCTGGCAGGCTCGCCGCAGGTTCCACCTAACGCGGACGCCAAGGGATCAATAAACATTACCGTGCCTGTGGTGCCGGTGCCGTAAGGCTGCGGCCGAGCACCGACCGCAGCGAGATCGTCGAGAGCCGCCTCCACCCCGAGCGGGCACAGAGGTGGCAGATGAACGCCGGGACCTTTCCCGCGGGGGAAGCGGGTCCCGGCGTACGCTCCAGGGTGAGCGCTGGAAGCAGTTGGGAGGACGGGATCATGACAAGACGCCCGTGGCGCATCCTCGGGGCAATCGCGCTGCTGGCGCTGAGCGCCGCGGCGGCGCCGGCCGAGCCCTACGTGCCCATTCTGCTGGGTGAGACGCAGTTTGACCCCAAGTGCAAGGAGCCAGCGGCGGTGCAGCAGGCGCGCGTCGCCACGGCGAGCGCCACCTACGGCTCGACCATCTCCCCCGACCGCGGCTACTACGTGGTGCAGTTCCAGGGGCCGGTGCGCACCACGTGGAAACGCCAGGCGGCGCGGATCGGGGCCGAGCTGCTCGATTACGTGCCGCGCTACGCCTTCACCACCCGCATGACGGCAACTGCCGCAAGCCAGGTGGCGGCCCTGCCCTTCGTGCGCTGGGTGGGCCCGTTCCCCGCGAAGTGGAAGTACCGCCAGCGGCTGGTGGCGGATCCGAAGCGGGCGTTCACCGTGACCGCGACGCTCTTCCGCGGCGAGACCTTCGATAATGTCGCCCGGTTCGTGGCCGACCGCAAGCTCCGCTGCCAGGCCTTCACCTGGAGACCCCAGCCGATGCTGCGCCTGCGGATGGCGGCGGCCGCGATACCGGAGTTGGCGGCGCTGCCGGAGGTTGCGTGGATCGGGGAATACAAGCGGCCTCAACTCTGCAACAGCATGGGCCAGCGCTACCTCGGCGTGAGCAACGTCGCGGGCTTGCCCGCGCCCTGGGCCCAGGTGGATGTGTGGCAGGACTACGGCCTCTTCGGCGCGAGCCAGATCGTGGGCATCGCCGACACTGGGCTCGACACCGGCGACCTGACTGATCTGCACCACGATTTCCTGGATGCGAGCGGGCAGCCGCGGGTGGTACAGGCTTTTGCCCTGGGGCGCGAGAATGACTGGAGCGACAGCACCGAGCCCCCAGTTCACTATGGCGGCCACGGCACTCATGTCGCCGGATCGGTGCTCGGCAATGGCGCCCAGTCCGGCGGCAATGCCGCCACCTCCAGCTACACGGGGTCCTTCGCGGGCATGGCACCCGAGGCCGGTCTGGTCTTTCAATCGGTAATGGATGCGTACGGCTACTTGAGCGGGATCCCAGACGACTTCAGTCAGCTTTTCGAGCAGGCGCGCACCGCCGGGGCCAGCATTCACACCAACAGTTGGGGCGCTGACTACGACTTGGGGTATTACAGTTACGAAGCGGCCGTGGTAGACGATTACTTGTGGCGCCACCCGGATATGACCATCCTCTACGCCGCGGGCAATGCTGGCGTGGATTGGGACGCGAATGGCGTGATAGACCCGACCAGCATCGGCCAGCCGGCGACCGCCAAGAACTGTATAACCGTCGGCGCCACCGAGAGCTACCGTCCACCTGGCCACGGATGGGGAGGGATCGCGAACTATACGTGGGGATATGCCTGGCCTTACGACTACCCGGTGAACCCGATCGCATCGGACTACATCTCGAACAACCCATCAGGCATGGCCGCCTTCAGCAGCCGCGGGCCGTGCGTGGACGGGCGCATCAAGCCCGATGTGGTGGCGCCGGGCACCAACATCATCTCCTGCCGCTCGCGCGGCAAGTATGGCGACTACCGCGGTGTCGAGGAGCTGTGGGGTATCTACGATAACTGGTACTTGTACAGCGGGGGCACCAGCATGGCGACGCCCCTGGCTGCGGGGGCGGCGGCGCTGGTGCGCGATTACTATGCCACGGTGCGGGGCCACGCGACCCCGAGCGGCGCGCTGGTCAAGGCCACCCTCATCAACGGGGCCATAGACTTGGCGCCTGGCCAGTACGGCACCGGCGCCAAGCAGGAGATTCAGCCTCGCCCCGATCGCTCCCAGGGATGGGGCCGACCAGCCGTCGGCGCGACCCTGTACCCGGCGGTTGCCCACCCTGGCGTCGAGCTCATCTTTCACGATGACGGCGTGATAACCGACACCGGCAAGGTGGACGCCTACTCGGCGACGGTCGCGGGCAGCACCGCGCCCCTCGCCATGACCCTGGTGTGGACCGACGCCCCGGCCGCGCCCTACGTCTCTACCGCCCTGGTGAATGACCTCGACCTGACGGTGATAACCCCCACGGGCCGGCGCTACCGCGGCAACTTCGGCACCACGGCCGCCTATGACCGGGTCAACAACGTGGAACGGGTGGAGATCCCGACGCCGGCGTCTGGCAGCTACTCGATTCAAGTTTCGGGCTTCAACCTGCCGCAAGCGCCGCAGCCCTACGCGCTGGTCATGAGCGCCGTTACTACCGCCGTCACCACGTACAGCATCTCCGGGTCCGTCGCCGATAGCAAGGGCAACCCGATCGCCAACGTGGCGATCACCGCGCAGGGGATTGACACGACTCCCCCGCGACAAGCGACCGCGCTTACCGGCGGGGATGGGACCTACCGAATCGCCGAGCTGCTTCCCGCAGACTACCGGGTAACCGCCAGCAAAGAGGGCTACCAGTTCGCGCCCGCGGAACAGACGGCGAGCGTGACCAACGCTGACGTCACCGGGGTTGACTTTGTCGCCACCGCTATAGCGCCGGTGGTCATTTCCACCATCGGCGGTCGGGTGACTGATTCCCTGGGCCGCGGCGTCCCCAACATCGCGGTTGGCCTGTTCACGGAGAATTACGAGCTGATCGCGCAGACGCTGACAGACGGCACCGGCACTTATTGGTTCCGAAACCTGGAGCCGGGCACCTATTATGTGGTGGCGACGCCCATTGCCAACTATTACGCAATCCCCTGGTACCGCACCATCGTCCTGCCCAGCCCCGAAAGCGCGATGCAGAACTTCCGGCTGCTGCTTTTCTTCTATGGTTCGATTGACATTTACGCGATGACCCCGTCGAAGGCTCCGATCTACGCCGCCACCGTGGTTCTCGAGCGCTCCCCTGACGGCGATACGTGGACCGTGGCGCAGCGGCGCCAGACCAACTCCCAGGGCTTCGCGCGCCTCGGCGGCCTGGACGCAGCCGGGCAGCAGATCCTGCGCGACCAGTACCGCTACCGGGTCTCGCTGCGCAAGACGGGTTATACCTTCCAGCTCACGCCGGTTGTGGATCACGCGGAGGGATGGCTGCCGCCCGGCCTCTGGACGCCGGTGGGTACGATCGCGAACAACCCGGTTTTGTTCTTCTGGGGCGCTTACGGCACTCCCAAGTATGCCGCCTCCGGGCTTATCCGTACCCTGTGGGATCGCCCGGTGTCGGACGTCAAGGTCACCTACGAGGGGCTCAGCACGGGCGCGGTCTTCCACGCGCGCACGCGCGCGGATGGCTTCTATCAGATTGCGACCATGCCGGCCGACATTTACACGGTTGCGGTTGAGAAGGCCGATTGGGTCTTCGCCCCGGTTGATCCGCAGTTCGGTTGGCTTGATCCCTACTACGAGCCGTGGGTCAAGGTCGGGCCGCCCGCGTACTTGTGGTACCCGGAGCTGGCGTTCAACGAACCCGAGGACTGCTGGAACGACGGATTCTGGTTCCGCAACGTTGACGGCTTCATGAGCGTACAGTATCCCAACGGCCGCCAGGACTATTGGGGGGCGCCGCGGTCGCTGCTTCAATAGGGATCGAGCCGGAAGCGGCGGCGGCCGTGCCGAACGCGAGACGATGACCATGAGCGGGCGAGGGTCATACCTGTGGGCCGCCGCGATGGTGGTCGCGGCGGCCCTGCCCCAGGCCGGCAAGGCGGTTGCCGCGCCTTATGGCATCGAGGTGCAGGCCCAGCCCCAGCGCCTGCGCGCGGCAAGCACTGAGCCCTGCGCGGTGACGGTGCGAGTCACCGACACAACCGGGGCGCCGGTGCGCGATGGCGCCGAAGTCTCCTTTGTCACCACTCTGGGAACCATAGACCCTCCCATGGTCCGCACCGCCGGCGGCCTGGCGCGCGCGGAGCTGCGCAGTGCGGTCCCCGGCGCGGCCGAAATCTCGGTGCTGGTGGAAGGGCAGCGCGCGGTGACGGTCGTCGAGTTCACTGGGGGCGCCGCCAAACCGGCGCCGAGGCCGGCGCCGATGATCAAGATCCAGGCGCGGTATGTTGCCTACAGCGCCGATTATGACTGCGTCACCGCCAGCGATCAAGTGCGCGCGGAACATGGTCCCCTGGTGATCGAGGCGGGGAGCCTGCAATATGAGGTGGCGCGCGGGGTGCTCAAGGCCCAGCACAGCGTGCGCGTCAGCAGCGGCGGCAAGACCCTCGAGGGCGAGCGCGTCTGTTACAGCGTTACGACCGGCGACGGGACGCTGCTGCGCGCGCAGGAGGGCGTGGAGCGCGTTGCGTTCCGGGCGGACGACCTGGGCGGGGCCGGGCCTGAGCCTATCGGCGGCGCCAACTTCTTGCCCACCGATACCAGCGACACCAACACCTGGATCGTGGCGCGCGACGCGGTGATCTTCCCCAGCGAGCGCATCCAGTTCACCGACGCCCGCCTCTACGTCGGCGATAAGCGCATCTTCTCGCTGCCCCATTACGTGGCGCCCTTGCGCGGGCAGCGCAATATGCTCAACCAAGTCTTCAGCCTCAGCTCCAGCGGCGGCCTCAACCTCGACATGCCCTTCTACTATGCCGCCGACGCCGCCCACGCCGGGTCCCTGCACCTGCGCCGCCGGGCGAGCGGCGGCTACGGCTATGGGCGCACCGGCTGGTCGCTTGGCCTCGAGGAGCAGTACCGCCTCAGCGCTCGCTCCGAGGGAACGTTTGCGGTGGATGACCTGACGGACAACACGCGCAGCCTGCGGCTCGACCACCAGATAGAGTTTGGCCCGCAGAGCCGAGTCAACATGGGCCTCAACTATTACCGCTACAACCCGAGCTTCCCCGGCGCGCTCACCGGGCGCGCGTTTTACAGCCACCGGCTCTCCGATGCCGACCTCAACGTGATCGCGCTCGCCAGCTCCATCGCGGGCGCCACCAGTTGGTCGGTGGACGGCAACATGCGCTGGGGCGACCGGCCCCTGGCGCGCACCGGCATCGCCTACGATGTCACGGCGAACCTGGGCTACGGAGGCGCGCAGTATGGCTACGGGGGTGGGCTCTGTTTCGGCGGCGGCCTGGGCCTCTCGCCCCCGGCCTGGGAGATCAGCAAGAGCACTACGGCGGCGCTCGATGTCGCGCAGCAGTTCACGTGGGCGCAGATCGGCGGTCAGCGCACCGCTTTCGATCTGCGCGCGATGCTGCGCCAGAGCCTGGGCAACCTGGGTGGGGCGACGCTGTCGTACGACTACGACCTCTCGCGCGGCGGCTATTACAGCTCCTACGGCCGCCAGCAGCTCGGGCTTAACGCCTACATGAGCCAGGGCCGGGCGTGGCGCGCCTCCGGGTATGCGAGCTACAGCCTGGACCGTAAGTCGCTCTTCGCCTCGGGCGGCTTCAGTCACGCCCTGCCATTCCAGCAGAGCGCAGGCGGAGAATCGCCGTGGCGGCTCGACTTGCGCGGCAGCTACGCCGAGTTCGGCAGCAGCAAAGTCATGAACTCGCGCATCGCCATCGGCCGCGCCATCGGCGCCTACGAGGCGCTCCTGTGCTACTCCCCGACCGCCAGCTACGGCTATGGCAGCTACGGCTACGGCTACGCGCGCGGCAAGAGCTTCTGGATCGAATTCGTCCCCCTGGGATACTGAACCCGGTCGGCGTCACCGGGCTTCTGGCGGCCCGCCGATTCGATTCCCCCACCAACTGCGCGCCTTCCCGCTGTGGGGCGCTGAGGGTGTGACCTCTGGGCGCGTGGGAGCCACGTGTTTCTCCTATTCCCCGGCAAGTTTTGCTATAATTCCAATATTGAGTCGTGATTCCCCATGAGCAAGGCATTCGAGCTTCGTTCGGATTTCAAGCCGCAAGGAGACCAACCGCAGGCCATCGAGCGCCTGGTGGAGGGGCTGCAAGAGGGCCACCGCTACCAGACGCTGCTCGGCGTCACCGGCTCGGGCAAGACCTTCACTGTGGCCAATGTCATCGCGCGGGTGCAGCGCCCGACCCTGGTCATTGCGCACAACAAGACCCTCGCCGCCCAGCTCTGCACCGAGCTGCGGGAGTTCTTCCCCGAGAACGCGGTCGAATACTTCGTGAGCTACTACGACTACTATCAGCCCGAAGCCTACCTGCCGCAGACCGACACCTACATCGAAAAGGACGCCTCGATCAACGAGGAGATAGACCGCCTGCGCCACGCGGCGACCCAGGCGCTGTTCGAGCGCCGCGATGTGATCATCGTCGCCAGCGTCTCCGCCATCTACGGCCTGGGGTCGCCGGAGGATTACGAGCGCATCACCCTGACCGTGGAGCGCGGGCGCACCTATGACCGCGACTCGCTGCTGCGACGCCTGGTGGACATGCAGTTCCAGCGCAATGACATCAACCTCACCCGCGGCAAGTTCCGCGTGCGCGGCGATGTGCTCGAGGTGCACTCGGTGGATAAGGAGCTGGTGACGCGCATCGAGCTCTTCGGCGACGAGGTCGAGCGCGTCTCCGTGCTCAACCCGCTCACCGGGGAGATCACCGAGGACAAGGACCGCGCCGTCATCTTCCCCGCCTCGCACTATGTGTCACCCTGGGAGAAGCTGGAGCGCGCGCTCGACGGGATCGAGGAGGAGCTCCAGGAGCGGCTGCAATACTTCCGCCAGCGCGGCAAGCTGCTGGAGGCCCAGCGCCTGGAGCAGCGCACCCGCTATGACATGGAGATGATCCGCGAGATCGGCTACTGCACGGGCATCGAGAACTACTCGCGCCACCTCGATGGCCGCGCTCCGGGCACGCCGCCCTTCACGCTGCTGCACTATTTCCCCGATGATTTTCTGCTCGTGCTCGACGAGTGCCACCAGACCGTGCCCCAGCTTCGCGGCATGTACGAGGGCGACCGCTCGCGCAAGGTGAGCCTGGTGGAGCACGGCTTCCGGCTGCCCTCGGCGTTCGACAACCGTCCGCTGACCTTCGACGAGTTCGAGCAGCTTCACGGAGAGACCATCTTCACCTCGGCGACGCCAGGGCCCTTCGAGATGCAGGTCAGCGCCCAGGTGGTGGAGCAGCTCATCCGGCCCACCGGGCTGGTGGACCCGGAGCTGAGCGTGCGCCCGACCAAGGGGCAGGTTGATGACCTGATCGGGGAGATCAACCAGCGCGCGGCGCGCGGGGAACGGGCGCTGGTGACGACGCTGACCAAGAAGATGGCGGAGGATCTGACGGAATACCTGGCCGACATCGGGCTCAAGGTGCATTACCTGCACTCGGAGATCGAGACCCTGGTGCGCAGCGAAATCCTGCGCGACCTGCGGCTGGGCGTTTACGATGTGGTGGTGGGGGTCAACCTGCTGCGCGAGGGGCTCGACCTGCCGGAGGTCTCGCTGGTGGCGATCCTCGATGCGGACAAGGAAGGCTTCCTGCGCTCGGAGATTAGCCTCATCCAGACCATCGGGCGGGCGGCGCGCCACGTCTGGGGGCGGGTGATCATGTACGCCGACAATGTCACCGATTCCATGCGGCGGGCGATTGACGAGACCAACCGGCGGCGCGAGAAGCAGGTAGCCTTCAACCGCGAGCATGGGATCACCCCGGAGAGCATTCGCAAGGGCATCCGGGAGCTGCTGGCGGCGCAGCATGTTGCGGAGGAGCGCGGGATCTACTACGCCGGCGAGGGGCGGCCGGAGCAGGAGCTGCCGCATATCATCGCCGACCTGGAGGAGGAGATGCGGGTTGCGGCGCGGGAGCTGCGCTTCGAGGACGCGGCGAACCTCCGCGACCAGATCGCGGCGCTCCGGGGTTCACCCCGCGGCGCCGACGCGGTCTCCGGCGCCGGCCGGGGATCATCGCACTCATCGAACCGGGGCAAGGTCACCCGGGGCCGCAGGCGCAGGCACTAGGGAGAGATCGTCCACAGATTACGCAGATTACACAGATTCCAGAGCGGGCTCGGAGACGATCAAGGCAAAGAGAGCAAGGCCTCTGTTGTTCGGTGTCCCTTCTTCTCTGCGAAATCTGTGCAATCTGTGGATTGTCCATAAGATCATGGCAACCGACAAGATAATCGTCCGCGGGGCGCGGCAGCACAACCTGAAGAACATTGACGTCGAGATCCCCCGCAACCAGATGGTGGTGATCACGGGGCTGTCGGGGTCCGGCAAGTCGTCGCTTGCGTTCGACACCATCTATGCCGAGGGGCAGCGCCGCTACGTGGAGAGCCTGTCCTCCTATGCGCGGCAGTTCCTGGGGCAGATGGACAAGCCCGACGTGGATAACATCGAGGGGCTGTCGCCCGCGGTCTCCATAGACCAGAAGTCCGCCGCCCATAACCCGCGTTCGACTGTGGGCACGGTCACCGAGATCTACGACCACCTGCGCCTGCTGTTCGCGCGCATCGGCACCCCCCACTGCCCCAAATGCGGCGAGGAGATCGCGCGCCAGTCGCTGGAGCAGATGGTGGATCGCATCGAGGGGCTGCCCCAGGGCACGCGCATCCTGATCCTGGGCCCGGTGGTCAAGGGGCGCAAGGGCGAGTATCGCGCCTTGTTCGACGACATCCGCAAGCAGGGATTCGTGCGCGTGCGCGTGGATGGCGAGGTGCGCGAGCTTTCAGAGGACCTGAAGCTCGCGCGCTACAAGCAGCACACCATCGAGGTGGTGGTGGACCGGCTGGTGGTAAAGCCCGGCTTGCGGCGGCGGCTCAGCGACTCGATGGCCACTGCGCTCAAGATTGGTGATGGCGTAGCATTCGTGCAGATGGCTAGGCCCTCTGCGGGGGCCGCCACCCCGGCCGCCAAAGGCGGCCTAGGGGTCGTTGACGGCGAGCAGCTCGCGTTCAGCCAGCGCGGCGCGTGCCTGCGCTGCGAGGTCAGCTTCCCCGAGCTCGAGCCGCGAATGTTCAGCTTCAACAGCCCCTATGGCGCGTGTCCAGTTTGCACTGGCTTGGGGACGCGGCGCGAGTTCGACGAGGAGTTGCTGCTGCCCGACCGCTCGCTGAGCCTATCCCAGGGGGCGATCCTGCCGTGGGCGACGGAGGCCTCGCGCTATTATTCGTCACTCCTGCGCGCCGCGGCGCAGGCATATGACATAGACCTGGACACGCCGTTGAGCCGGGTGCCCAAGGCGAAGCTCGAAAAGCTGCTGTACGGCACCGGCGAGAGGGTGCGCGTGCGCTTTCGCGGCCGCGGCGGCAGGCTGCGCGTTTACGATACCACGTTCCGCGGGCTCATGCACCACCTGATGCAGGATTACGAGCAGACCGACTCCGACCACCGCCGCAGGGAGCTCGAGAACTACATGAGCATCCAGCCTTGCCCCGCCTGTGGCGGGACGCGCCTCAAGCCGGAGAGCCTGGCAGTGACCATCAACGGCCGCAACATTGCGCAGGTCGCCGCGCTCTCGATTCGCGGGGCCGCGGATTTCTTCGACCCCTTGCGGCTCACCGCGCGCGAGGAGATGATCGCCCGCCAGGTGGTGAAAGAGATCCGGGCGCGACTGAACTTCCTGCTCAATGTCGGGCTTGATTACCTGACCCTCGACCGCGCCGCCGGGACCCTCGCCGGGGGCGAGGCGCAGCGCATCCGCCTGGCGACGCAAATCGGCTCCGGGCTTACCGGCGTGCTCTACATCCTGGACGAGCCCAGCGTGGGCTTGCACCAGCGCGACAATCGCCGGCTGATATCCACCCTGCACGCTCTGCGCGACCTCGGCAATACGGTGCTGGTGGTGGAGCACGACGAGATCACCATGCGCTCGGCAGACCACATCATTGATATCGGGCCCGGCGCCGGCGACAAGGGCGGCGAGATAGTCGCCACCGGCACGGTCGAGGACATCATCGCCTCCCCCCGTTCGGTCACCGGCAAGTACCTGGCCGGTGAGCGGGAAATACCCCTGCCCGACTACCGGCGGCGGGGCGACGGCCGCCGGCTGGTGATCAGGGGCGCGCGCGAGCACAACCTGAAGAACGTTGACCTCCCCATACCTCTGGGCGTGTTCATCTGCCTCACCGGAGTCAGCGGCTCAGGCAAAAGCACTTTGATGGAGGACATCCTCTACCGTCGTCTGGCGCACGCGCTCCAGGGCGCGCGCTTGTCCTGGGGGCGGCACGATCGCATCGAGAACATGCGCCTGCTGGACAAGGTCATAGACATAGATCAATCGCCCATCGGCCGCAGCCCGCGCAGCAACCCGGCGACCTACATCGGCGCCTTCACGCCCATCCGCGAGCTCTTCGCGCAAACCCCGGAGGCGCGCGCGCGCGGCTACCGGCCGGGGCGCTTCAGCTTCAATGTCAGGGGCGGGCGCTGCGACACCTGCAACGGGGACGGAATCATCAGAATAGAGATGGTCTTTCTGCCCGATGTCTTCGTCCCGTGTGAGGAGTGTCATGGCTCGCGCTTCAACCGCGAGACCCTGGAGGTGCGCTACAAGGGGCGCAGCATCGCCGAGGTGCTGGATATGACGGTGGCGGAGGCGCTGGAGTTCTTCCGCAACATCCCCGCGATTCGCAGAAAGATGGAGACGATCCACGACGTGGGCCTCGATTACATCCGCCTCGGCCAGCCGGCGACCACGCTCTCGGGGGGCGAGGCGCAGCGCGTCAAGCTCGCCGCCGAGCTCAGCCGCCGGGCGACAGGCGGGACCCTGTACCTGCTCGATGAGCCCACCACCGGGCTGCATTTCGCGGATATCGAGCGGCTGCTGGAGGTGCTCAACCGGCTGGTTGACGCGGGCAACACGGTGATCGTCATCGAGCATAACCTGGATGTGGTCAAGTGCGCCGATTACATCATTGATCTCGGGCCCGAGGGCGGGGACGGTGGCGGCGAGATCGTGGCCTGCGGCACGCCGGAGGAGGTAGCGCAGGTCGAGGCCTCATACACCGGGCAGTTCCTGCGGCCGCTTCTGGAGAGAAAACACCGGGCCCGGCGGGGCGCCGCAGCCCCGGTGCCGGCATAGGCGGTGAGCGCCTGCGGCCCGGCGCGTGCCGCAGGCGGGGCGTGTGAGGCCACAGTGGGGGGGAAGGACAGCCGATGGACGCTGCACGCAGTGACAGACGCGAAGGCGCCTTGAGGATTCTTCTGGCCATTGTCGCCGGGGGGGTGGCGTTCCCCTGCTGGCTGGCGGCGCCTTTCGGTGCGGGGTTTTTCGGCTACGCCACTGGCGGCCTCGTGATGCTGTTGCCGAGCGCGCATCCGACGACCCTGGAGTTCGTGCGTTGGGCCGGCGCTGGGGTGATGGCGGGCGTGGTGTTTGCTTGCGTCGCGCCGCGGTGGCGCTGGATCATGGTGCCGCCCCTGTTGGTGTTACTTGAGATCGGGTGGGCGGTCTTCATTTTCCTGGGTGTGGGCGCCGGTGACATCCAGCGGCCGCCGGGCACGTTTCAAGGCATGTGCGCCGGGGTGGTTCTGGGCGTGCTGGCACTTGCTGCCTGTCGTCCCGGGATGCGGCCGGCCCGGCGGTTGGCGACAACAGCACTTGCAGCGGCAGTACTGCTTGCCGTGCCGGTGATCTCGGCGTGGCGCGGCAGGGGTGACCTTGCTGCTATGCGCGAGAGCGTGTTGCCGGCCGTGGAGAGGCTGTTGCGCACCGATGTGCTGGCGAGGGCAGGCCCCATACAGTGGATTGAGCTCCGGCGGCGGCTGTCGGACGATGGCAGGCTGTACTGGCATGCATATGGGGAGATGAGGAACCCGAAGGCGCACATAGCCCTCGACTGGCACGCCAACCCTGGCCGGTGGGCAGCGAAAGCCCGTGGCTTGGAGGGTTTAAGGGCGGACGGAATGGAGGCGGAGTTGGCCACGCCGCAGCCTTACTACACGGAGGCCACCAAGCGACTCCTGCAGTCAATAGGGGTGCGGCCCGAACTGACGGCGAGAATCGAGTTACGGAATGAACCCGGAGGCGGCAATTGGTATGCTGTCGCCATGTACCACGGTATCAAATACAAGTTCGACTGGCACACTGTCCCCTACTACGAATTCGAACGAATGCACTTTCCTCATGGCAGCATTCTGATGACTTGCAGCGGAACGTATTCTGCCTCGGCACCGTGACGCGGCGGGCGCATAAACGCGAGGCTCGTGCATACCGACGTGAGCGCGCGAGTGTCATCCCGTGCACAGCGAAGATTTCGTTCGCCGGCGCTGGAGGATGTGGCACAGCCGCCTCGGCTGTGAGGCCCGCGAGGGGGGAGTTCGCGCTGCACGCGCCGACAGGTAAGTCAGTCCGGAGAGGGGGAGCGAGTCCATGACGAACAAGGAGATTGAGCGCGCGGCCACGTCCGTTGCCAGGCAACTGCTCGCCGCAGACGGCTACGACGTATCCGCCGGCGGCCGCGGATATGACCTCACGGCGACGAAAGGCAGCGACGAGCTGCATGTTGAGGTCAAGGGCGCGGGCGCCATGGTCGCATCTCTGGGAGGATTTCGTTATCTAACCAGTGGCGAGTTCGACGCGGCGCGCAGGGACCCTAAGTGGCAGCTCTGGGTCATCGAGAATGTGGGCAAGCCTACCGGAACGATGGTGACCAAGATCCCCCGTCACGAAGTGCTCGCAAGATTAGGCATTGAGATCTCGTGGATGCTCCGATGGGATCGTGGCGTCCAAGAACTGTCCCAGCCAGTCAGCGCCGAGATTGTTGCAGAAGCCATGGGCGCAACCGGCGACAACGCCCGGTGAGGCTGCGACCGTGAAGGACACAGCCGAGGCTACTTCGCCCTGCGAAGCCGGGCTACGACGCCTTCGTCCGCCGAAGCGGAACTACGTCGCCCGCGAAGGCGGAAGCCCGCGAAGCAGGGGCGGCTGTGCCACATGATGGTGCCGATACGCAGGCCCTTCGATCCTTCCGGCACGGCTATGACGGGACATCGTCTCGCGTTGTGTGGCTGGCGCTTGACGACGAGGCATGACCACAGGGGACGGCAATGAGCAACGGCACTCCTGACCCGGGACGGCCCGAGTGGCTAGAACATCTGGAACCCTACCTGCGCTTCTTCGTGAGCGCCCCCGCCACGATGGCAGGGAGTCTTTACAGACAACTCCCAGTCGACGAGGGCTATTTCGTGCACGTGTCAGCCACTGCAGCCGAGGATGCACGCGCCTACTACCTATATGCCGCGGCGGACGAGGTCTGTAAGGCAGACATTGCCATCAAGCTATGGGCCAGCATCCTCAGGGAATCGCCATGCTCGCCTGAGGATGATCCGCAAGAGCGGCACCTTCGCAGACTGGTCTGCGAAAGCATCTCGGACGAACAGCGTATGTGGCAGCGCAAACTGATCGAATGGCTAGCCAACCTGGTGTGTTTTGGCGCGACCAACAGGGAGGAGTATTATCGGCTGTATCTCGTTGCAGAGGCGATGGAGCACGCATACGCCGAAATGAAGGACCTCAAGGATTGGTATGACTGCGATAGCGGCAACGCGCGGGTGGGATTCGAATGGGCGCGCAGACGTTTCGCCGAAACGTTCCCGCATGTACAGGCAGACCGCTGCTGGTTCCTGAGACGCAAGGAGGTGCCGCAGAAGCCGCAAAGGATGCTCCAAACGGCAAGTACGCGGCTCAAGGAGGCCACCAAGCATGCTACGCCTGACGAGAGGCTCTGTCTAGGTGTAACGTACGGGGTGGCGTATGGCGCGGCAAGTCGCAGTCTTCATCCGGCAGCCGCCCTGCCGCGGCCGCCCGTGACGGTCCGGGACCTGGAACTCGGCATACCGCGAGTTGCTTTACTATGTCTGCACGTTGTGAATCGGGCGCACCACTTGGCGGGCATCGCACCGTCTGGGTCAGCGAGCAGCTTCAGAGACGCCATGGAGGCATCCGCGGAAACCTTTCCTTGCTTCAGCATGAAATGCCAGCCCGCCTATGAAGCGGGAGACCTGGTCGTGGCAATGGGGCACCTAGCGGAGGTCGTGGACAAGCGAGTAAGCACGTATGGCCTCGAGTCCTACCTTGTGCGGTTCCTTGTTCGGGGACCTCTTCCCGAAATGCCCGAAGATTGGGTGCCGGCGCCGGAGGCTGTGGCTGTGTTGCGCAAGTCGTGGAGTCGAGCATTTCTCCGCCACCACTGGGGCAAGTCGGACGATGCGGCAGATCTGTTGGGCCTAGTCGAGTCGAGCACCGACGAAGACTTGTTCGCTCTCCTCCGACGTGCCCTGATTGAGTTAGAGAAGCGAGGCATACCGCTGGATCCGCTGATACCGCCGGAGTAGTTGCTGGTCAGACCCAATTGGCAAGGCAGTTGAACATGGAAGCCGCTGTTAGCCAGCCTCAGATGCCCACTCTCAAGCAGAAGCTCGACGCCCTCCCCGCGCGCCCGGGCGCCTACCTGATGAAGGACGCCGCCGGCAAGGTCATGTATGTGGGCAAGGCATCATCGCTGCGCAGCCGCGTACGTTCATACTTTCAGCCCGCACAGGAGCTGACCGGCCGCCAGGCGGCGATGGTGGAGCGCATCGCCGACCTCGACTGGATCGTCACCGACTCGGAGATGGAGGCGCTGATCCTCGAGCACAACCTGATCAAGCGCCACCACCCGCGCTACAACGTGCGCCTGCGCGACGATAAGCGCTATCCATACATCAAGGTCACGGTCGCCGAGGAATACCCGCGGCTGGTGGTGGTGCGCAACATGGAGCGCGATGGGGCGCGCTACTTCGGGCCTTACACCAGCACCAAGGCGATGTGGGAGACGGTGCGGCTGGTGCGGCGGATCTTCGGCGTGCGCCAGGCGCTGGTGGCGTCGGCGAAAAAGCGCGCCGGCTGCAACTGGCAGCCCGGGCAGCGCCGCTTGCGGCCATGCCTCAACTTCGACCTGCGCCAGTGCCTGGGTCCCTGCGCCGGCGAAGTAAGCCCTCAGGAGTACCGCGCCATGGTGGAGCGGGCGCTGCTGTTCCTTGACGGACGCGCGGAGCAAGTGCTCGATGATCTGCGCCGGCGCATGGAGCAGGCGGCACAGGAATTGCGCTTCGAGGAGGCGGCGCGCCTGCGCGACAAGATCGCCGCGGTCGAGCGCACGACCGCGGGGCAGAAGATGGTGCTGCCCGGAGGCGGGGACGCCGATGTCATCGGCCAGCGGCTTCAGGAGGATGAGGGCAGCGTCGTGCTGTTCAATATCCGCGACGGCAAACTGGTGGGCCAGGAGCACTACCTGCTGGAGGGAACCTCCGGCGTGCCCGCGGCGGAGGTGATGCGAGAATTCGTGCGCGAGTACTATGGGCGCGCGGCCTTTGTGCCGGCGCAGGTGCTGCTCGCCGAGAGCATCTCCGATCGCGAGCTCGCCGAGGAATGGCTCTCACAGCGCCGCGGCGCCAGGGTCACGGTGACCACGCCGCAGCGCGGGGATCGCAAGCGCCTGGTGGAGCTCGCCGCCGATAACGCGCGCATGCGCCTGGAGCAGCATCATGCGCGCGCGGGCGCAGAGCAGCGGCGCGGCCGCGAGGCGGTGGACGATTTACGCCAGGTGCTTGGCTTGCCGGTCACGCCCGAGCGCATCGAGGCCTATGACATATCGTCCATCGGCGGGCAGGATTCGGTGGGATCGCTGGTGGTGTTCGAGGCCGGCATGCCGAAGAAGGCGGATTATCGCCACTTCCGCATCCGCGGTGAGACTGGCGCGGCGGACGCCTTCGTCCGCCGTAGCGGCACTTCGGCGCCCGCGAAGGCGGATGACTACGCGATGATGCGCGAGGTCCTGGCGCGCCGATTGCAGGCCGCGCAGGCGCGGCAGAAATATGCGCGCCTGCCCGATCTGATGGTGGTTGATGGCGGCAAGGGGCAGCTCGGAATCGCGGCGGCGGCGCGCAACGATTTGGAGCTGTCGTTTCCCGTCGCCGCGCTGGCGAAAGAACATGATTGGGTGTATATCGAAGGGCGCGCGCAGCCGGTGATACTGCCCAGCCACTCGCGCGCGCTTCATCTGCTCCAGCGGGTGCGTGATGAGGCGCATCGGTTCGCCCAGGCATACCATCATGCATTGCGCGCGCGCCAGACGCGCGAGAGCGCGCTCGACCAGGTGCCGGGTATCGGGCCGGTGCTCAAGCGGCGGCTGCTCACCCACTTCGGGAGCCTGGCCAAGATTCGCAGCGCCGCCATCGAGGAACTCGCCGCCGTGCCCGGCGTGGGGCGCAAAGCCGCCGCGGCGGTAGTGCAGCATCTTTCGCGCGCGGAGTCGCAGAGCCCGTGATCGCCTTGATGCATATTATGGGCGGGCCAACCCTGCCTGCTCCCAGTTCAGCGCAACGGCGCCTGCCGGGCGCGTGGGTGTGTATCGCTGCGAGTGACAAGGGCATCGCCGCCTGCACGCTCCCCAAGCGCACCCCGGCGGACGCCCTGGCCGAAGTTGACCACAGTCTTGGCGCGCCGGCGCGCGGGGATTCACTTCTGCCAATCGTCGGCGCGGCGCTGCGGCAATATCTCGCGGGGCAGCGCACGGAGTTTGAGTTTCCGCTCGACCTGTCGCGGGTGAGGCCGTTTGCGCGGCGGGTGCTGGGCGCGGTGGCGCGGATACCTTATGGCGAGACGCGCAGCTACGCCGAGATCGCCCGACGGGTCGGCAGTCCCGGGGCAGCGCGAGCGGTGGGGCAGGTGATGGCTCGAAACCCCCTCTCACCGATTGTGCCATGCCATCGCGTGATCGGCAGCGACGGGGGGCTCACCGGCTTTGGCGGGGGGCTCGGGTATAAGCAATTCCTACTGGACATGGAAGGGGCGGGGGCGGCGCAGGCGAAAGGGTAGCCGGTCGCCCCGGATGCCCGGTGTCTCTTTGACCGGTCACGATGCAGAAGCTGGGCGTTATCCAGTTTGAGATACGTGCATCGTCACTGGCAAGATTCTTCACTCCGCCCCGACTCGTCGGGGCTCCGTTCAGAATGACACGCGCTTGGCCCGATGTCATTCTGATTGGTATGAAAGCGCTCCGCCTCGGACGTGCACGGCGCGGCCGTGTGCGTCATAATAGAAGGTGCGGTCAACCTTCCAAAGGAGGC
>Ga0315296_10000885_pt1 | contig 26738 bp, 27 predicted proteins | sample YL17G14_18_MG_FD_203921 | JGI IMG/M metagenome (GOLD analysis project Ga0315296, IMG submission 203921) | Sediment microbial communities from Yellowstone Lake, YNP, Wyoming, USA - YL17G14_18 | ecosystem: Environmental > Aquatic > Freshwater > Lake > Sediment | place: USA: Wyoming | collected... | reverse complement strand
CTAAGGCAATACCAAGAACGCCAATCTCCTCTATGGCGAGCATTTCCGAAACCCAGCCGAGACCCCTGCCGCCATACTTCCTTGGAAAGCGCAAACCCAAGAGGTTGGCTTGCCCAACGGCCTTGATAAATTCATACGGGTATTCCTGCTCACGGGAGTCCATCTTGAGTATTAAAGAGGGATTAACCCGATCTCTAACAAATGCGCGGACATCATCCCTGATTTTCTTCTCGCTTTCAGTCAACAGAACCTCGAACATTCCATCTACCTCTCATGCACCGGGATTACACATCGCGTAATAAAGAGTCTAGGGTTTCTGCGGACCCGGGATCCCTTTGAATGCTTATGGCATCCGTGGGACATACTACCTCACACAATAGACAGGCCATGCATTCCGTCTCGTTGACGGGGTCTACGACCTGTCTGCCTAGACTGTCAGTCCACGGAGCAAGCACGGCTGTCGGACAGGCACTGACACATCTCATGCATCCGGTGCAGGATTTCATGTGTACCCCGACTACTGTGCCATGAACCATGCCTGTCTTGTCAGTTTCTGATGTCCACACCGAATGCCCACGATGGCTGCCACTGACTCTCAGCTTGCTGCGGAAGTTCCGGTCTATGGGCACAACATGACTGTCCGCGTCCCAGCTTTTAGCCCATCCGATTCTGGGAAGCGGCTGACAGAGACAGCTCAAGATTACAGTGATGCCGAGTTATTATCTTGCATCGTCCGCCCTTCTAATGCATGGAGGCACAAATTGAAATCTGCCCCAGTCAATCATCCTATGGTCGCAATGAAAAGAGAAAGAATCCCGCCAGGGCAACATGTCACGGATGGGTTCCCCGTACTCAGTGTTGAACGACCTATGAAGTTCGACCGAGAAAAATGGCGGTTTCGCGTTACAGGGGAAGTGGACAACCCGCTTGAGCTCTCTTGGGAGCAGTTCCTCGCTCTGCCGTCCCATAAGATAGTTGCCGATTTCCATTGTGTGACTGGGTGGAGCCGCCTCGACAATGAATGGGAAGGCGTACTTGGCAAGACTATTTGTGAAACAGCCAGAGTCAAGTCAAGCGCGAAATATGTAGTAATGATTGCAGACTCTGGCTTTACGAGCAACACTAACATTGATGCATTTCTGAAAGATGACACAATCTTGGCCTACAAATGGGCAGGCAGGGATCTTGAGGCGAAGCACGGCGGCCCACTTCGCAGTGTTGTTAGTTCGATTTACGCATACAAGTCAGTCAAGTGGTTGGTTGGACTGAAGTTTGCTAAAGCAGACGAGCCGGGATACTGGGAAGTCAGAGGATATCATAACGAAGCAGACCCGTGGAAAGAGGAACGCAACTCATTCAGGTAGTACAAGCAATCGCAAAACCCACGAAAGAGGCAACACATGAGCTTAGTCTTTAAGTATCGAACCGCCCCAAACTCAACACAACAGATTGTCTAGGTAACAATCCGATTTCAGAACACGTGTTTCAAACGAGGGGCTTGCCATGGTCGAGGTGTTCATCAGATACGTCACCACAACCGGAATAGAAAAGTACGAGATTTTCAAAGCAAGCGAAACCCACGTCAGCCTGGACCTTCGTGACATTGCGTCAGTTGACCTCTTGCCGCTGATATGGTGCGTAGACCTAGAATACCTGAGCCTGCGCTACAACTCTCTATCAGAAGTTGACTTGACATCTCTCGCCAAGTGTGCCCACTTAAAGGGGCTGAGGCTAAACCACAACCGTCTGCAGGAAATCGATTTGTCGCCTCTCAGTGAGTGTCGTGACCTACGAGAAATCACGTTGATAGAGAACAAGATTAAGCGACTAGACGTCACGCCGCTGTTCCACTGCCCCTGGCTCCGAGAGATGGAACTGGATCGGGGCGTTACACTCACTGCAGACCTGATGCTGAGGTCGATAGGGAATTGGCCAGATATCTTGGTGGAGCGCTATCGCGACATTCTCTGGAAAGCACGAGAGCGTAGCTAGTCTTATGGCCATCGGTGCGTAGACCAAGCAAGCGCGTGAAATGCTTCAAGGTTCGCTCAGACCGGCTTCCTTCATAAGATAGTCCAATACACTTCGCCATATTGTCCCATCGTCACGCAACTTGTTTTCGAAGTTGCTGACGTTGATGAATCTCTGGAGAGCAGCAGCCGCATCAGGGGTAAACCCTGACCTGTCAACTGATGTCAGATAACCCAGAGTCACCAGTGCCCTTTGGATCTTCTGGGCAACATCACCATCAATGTGTATAGGTCTGCTCGGAGGCTCTCGGCTGAGCAATGTCATGTCGTAAACCTTGAAGATTCTCTCCAGTTCTTCAATCGGGCTTGCGTGTTCATCAACACGTACGTCAACATACCTGTCGTTCCCGCCTCCGTATCCGCCGTTTCTTCTGACAACGAGAATCGCGGCGGATTGCATGCCTCTCCTGTCACCGCCTTGAGCTTGGCCAGCTTTCAGACCGGCAAGGAGCTTGTCTATTAGATCGCCTTCGGCCCGCTCGTAGGTCTCAGCCATGCTTGTGACAACAGACGTGCTAGCCAAGATATTCCCTTGGCAGGTGTAACCTTTGCCAACTATGTGTGTGGCGGACTCCATGCACTCGCGTCCTGTATGCGCAGCCGCACCCCCCTTAGAGTCCACAATCCCGACCTGACGGTGCTCGGCTTTGTCGTCGCCCTTGAGAAGAGCTTTGAGTGTTTGCGTTGCTGTCTTGCCTTCAGACATGAGACCGAGGCCTCTGGGGCCATAGGAGGAGTTTGCCCACGCCTGAGTGGCAATTGCACCGACTTCCGCGGCGGCCCAAGGCACGATAGACCCCACTGCAGGAAACTTCGACTGCACGATCACACCAAGGTCACCGTTGTTCGGATCCCGTGCAGCTATTGAGAACGTGGATGGATGTACATCAATCATCCTCGGATCATGTCTTCTCATTCTGCCTTCCACCTGTTTTCTGGACTTTGGTTGATTGGTCTACGCTCCGCAAACACAGAGAAGAGAACAATCCCACTAATCAGTCAGTGGCAAAGCGGTCTCATCAATCATGTGGTCAAATGCGTTTCTTCGAATGCTTCAAAGGGAGATAGGCACCAAACGACGCACATATTCCACAGCGGAGGTCATTGGATGAACACTGGTTTGAAGAACAAACACGTCCTGATTACTGGTGCCAGTGGAGGCATCGGGCTTGAGCTCACAAGTCTCTTTCTGTCAGAGGGCTCAAGAGTGACGGCAGCATATCATCACGCTCCCGCAGAGTTGAAGCGCATCGGACGCGACTGGCCGAAGCAGATGACAGCGGTCAGCGCGGATATTCGAGATGAAGCCCAAGTCAAGTCACTCTTTGAACAGGCGAATGCGTCTTTTGGAAGAGTCGACGTATTGATAGCAAATGCAGGGATAGCAAATCTGGAAGAAGCCCCCGTTCATAGAATGGAACTCAAGCAATGGGAGAACACCTTAGCAATCAATCTGACAGGCACATTTCTCTCAGCGAAGTATTTCTTTCAGAACCTCGAACGCTATCATGGTGACTACGCATCCCTTGTTCTCGTGGGGTCGACTGCGGGTGTGTTCGGAGAAGCTTGGTTCTGTGACTACGCCACCTCTAAAGCAGCCATGCACGGACTTCTGATGAGCCTGAAGAACGAGATTGTGCACCTAGCGTCAAAGGGACGAGTGAATCTCGTGAACCCGGGCTGGACACTCACACCAATGTCGGAAGACACTCTGAAGGATTCCAAGAAGGTAAGAAGAATACTCCAGACAATCCCTATGAGAAAAACCGCGATGCCATCTGATATTGCAAACGCCATCCTGTTCCTTTCGTCAGACATCATGTCGGGGCATGTTAGCGGCCAAGCTATTACAGTGGCTGGCGGGATGGAAGGCAGAATCCTATTCACTCCTGAGGAGATTCGCGTTCCGGGGAACTGATCCTAGAATGAGACAGTTCGATAAGTTGTCAGCAATCTACGATAGCTCAATTGACTGGCAAGTCCGCCTAGAAAGAGAAATCCCCTTCGTGCTGAAGTGTCTGCCTGCTTCGGGGCATGCTCGAGTTCTAGACATGGCATGTGGCAGCGGGCGGCACAGTATCGCCTTGGCACTGAGAGGCTTCGAAGTTGTCGGCTTTGACAACAGCGTTGAGATGATTAGAATCGCTCGCACACTCGCAGACAAAGAAGGAGCTAAGCCTGAGCTCTTGGTGGGAGATATGCTGAAGGTCAAGCGCGTCGTGGATCCGGCGTTCGACCTTGTTATCTGTCTGGGAAACTCGCTTGCTTTGCTGCCTTCGCAGGATGCGGTTAGAGACGTGGTGTCGTCCGTCTATTCACTGTTGTCTTCTGGCGGGTTCTTCGTCTTTCAGGTACTGAATTTTGAGGAGATTCGGAAGTCTGGGTTCAGATTCTTTCCAGTCAAAACCGGCACCACACAGGAGGGGCACGAAGTGATCTTTCTGAGGTTCTTCGACCATTCAGAGCGGCAGCCGGTCTCGACACTTGTGATGACGGGACTGACAAATACGCGTGGGAAATGGTCGTCCGAGATCACAACACTACAGATACTGAACTTTGACTTTGAGTTCTTGCAAGATGCCATGTCATCATCTGGATTCACTAAGGCCGACTTCTTTTCTGATTATCAAGGGGCTACTTTCTCCAAGGCGAAGTCAAGAGATTTGATTGTGCTTGCTAGGAAATAAGCGTCCACAGCCGGTTTGGCTCTGGAGCCGGGCGGACCGGGCCCTCCATTATGATCCCAGCCCGCACCTCGAGAGAATTGTGACTCACCTCTTGTCGTGTTCCCGTTCATTTCTCCGGTCTGGAAAGGCTTCTGGATCCGACACTCATTATCACGGCCCCGACGAGGAGAAGGCACAAGGGACCTGTGAGAAGCATGAACAAGTTGTAACCTGTGGTTCCAAAGTTGGTCAGAACGAAAGTGAATACATCGAAATCAGCTAGCAGGCCAAATATGTATAGGAATATAGGAGCCATGACCATGACGACTGTCAGCATCATCGACGACAGAATCACAAACTGGTATGCACGTGATTTGACGTCTTCGTAGTTCGGGAATCGTGCAGTCAAACCAATGCCCACCATGGCACCGCCCGATACCACGAAAAACGCAGAGAAAAGGAACACAATGTAATCTGCAAATGCCATCCCAAACACAAGGGCCACTACTATGGAAGGAATGAAAGCAATAGGAAACGCGATAAGAAACCCCGAAGCCAATCTGGCCCTTAGAAAACGCGAACCCCCTCTTGGTGCGCTCTGGATCATCCACAGCTGGTCCTTGCTGTCAAGGACTGACGACCCAGCAAACGGAAGCACTCCGAGCATCGCGATTATTATGTCGGTCACCATAGTTACCACAAGTACGTTGGGACTTCCTCTGTACACCTGCGACCACATTACGGGGTACAGCGACCCCACGATAATGCTATAGAACATCTTTGACACGGTCTCGGCCTTCCTCCCGAACAACTTCAGACTCGTTGCAGTGAGTGCCCCGAAGGACCCTTTGTTCGCTCTGCGAACACCGCGTATTAGCAGGTTCTCACGACCGGTTGCTGTAATTTTCTCTGTGCGGGCTCCCGGGCTGATTGTGAACACTCTATCAGCCGACACGAGTCCAACAACAACAAAGAGGAACCCAAATGCAATCATCAGCAGCGTAGAAGTCAATGGGTCGAGTTGCAGGACACTCGAGAAGGCCACAATCTGCGCCTCAGTCAGGCCGATTCCGTTGAAGAAGATTGTAACCCAGCTAATTATATCAGCGGGCCAAGCAAAGGGCATCAAGAGGAACGCGTTCATTCCCAGCAACTGAGAAACAGATGACATATAGAAGATTAGCACATAGACAGGAAGAATGGCGATAAGCGCTATTACGACAGAGAGAGCCTTTGCGATATCGTTCCCCCGGGCAGATTGTCCAAGGCGCCCCTGAATAACGGCTACGATTAGATTCGACAGCCACACGGTCGAGAGAACCGCTACAGCCACTACAGTGTACACGAGAATCTGACCAAACGTAGAGACTTCAAATGCGAACATGAATGGTGCAATCAGAATCGGGGCAAAGACTAGCACCACTATTACATAAACAGGAATCCTGCCGAGGAATGTTCCTATCAGTATGTCTCTCGTCTTCACGCCGTGTGAAATCAGTATCTCCCACTGGCCAATCTTGATTTCTTGGAGAGCATTCGATAGTGGATAGAGGAGAAGCATGATCCACAGGTACAGCATGGCGCCCCGCATCAGCCCAGGAAACACAGCCATCAACCCGGTCCTGACGACGGACATGGGAATTCCGACACCAATGACATAGTCGACTAACCTTGGTGCGAGCACGACGGCATATAGCAGAGCAACAACGTACACAGCAGCTGTAAACAGGTGCCTGTGCCTTCTTCTCCCGGATGTTACCACGAAGTACTCAGCTTTTGCAATGTGGTACCACCGATGAACCATGATTTCACCTCCAAGAGAGTAGTTTTTCGCGGTCAACTTTGCCGCCTACAATCCGGAGGTATGCATCCTCGAGGTCGTGAGCCCCTACTGACTCAACTATGGTCTTAGGAGGGCCCACGGTGACGAGCTGACCTTCAACGAGAATTCCGATTTCATCGCACACGGCCTCAGCAAAGGCCGTCTGATGCGTGCAGATGAAGAAGGTCGTTCTGATTTTCTCTGCGAGCTCAAGAATAATATCTTTGACAAGAACTGCAGCACTAGGATCCAGACGAGAGGTCGGCTCGTCCAAGAAGACGAGCTTTGGCTCCCCCAGCAGCGTAGAGGCAACTAGCACCTTCTGCTTCATACCAGATGAATAGGACTCAAGCAGGTCATTCTCTCTGCCTTCAAGTCCCAACACCGAAAGCAGCTTCTCGATTCGATTGTTCAATACGGGACCGCTCAAGTCTCTGAGTGCACCTAGAAACTCCAGAAACTCGACCGCAGACAGCTTTGAGTACAAACCCGCGGTTTCAGGTAACAGACCTGTCACGGCCTTGATTTGGTCTCTCTGTGTATTGATGTCCAAGCCGCATACTGCGGCAGTACCACTTGTTGGCTTCATGAGACCCGCAAGCATTCGTACCGTTGTCGTCTTCCCGGCTCCGTTTGGGCCCAAGAAACCAAATCTACTGCCGCACGAAACCTCAAGGTCTAGATCTTTGACTGCATGAACAGGTCCGAAGGTCTTGTTCAAACGCTCGGTTTTCACGCAGATCCCGTTGTTCGCTGTCTTCAGCCCACCAAAGTGAAAGCTTACCCAGTCTTGGTATTCACGTACAATCAAGTTCATGTATAAACCCTTATCATCACGTAGTAAAAGAAGACTACAAACCGTAGATAGTAGCTGCTGGTTCACCTCAGCGCAGGTTTAAAGCCACAGTCCCTCCAGCGCCGCCACTGGGACGTTATTGCAGTGCATCAATCTCGGTTGTCAGTGCAGTGGGGAGGACGTTTACCTCTCAATAAGATAACTTGGAGACTCGCAGATGACAAGGAGATTCTTTTGGAGCCAGAGCTGGAGAAACGGAGATCCCGAGTATGGAACGAAGTTCTGGAGAAATATCCCGACAGCTATGATGGTCGGCTTCTGGTTCTCAAAGACTTCCAGGTCTCGTCCCGTGGAGCTCATTTCAGTGTCGGTGTAATCGCTTTCTCTAGAGTCATTACTCTGACGAGATTGCGACATGCTCAGGGAGGCCATAGCACCCTAGGCTTCCAGACTATCATAACGTCTCCGGACAGGAGATACATCCTAGTCGGGGTCCGGTCGCATGAGTCGATGTACTGTCCATCGTATCTAACGACACCCGGTGGGATGCTCGAAGCAGAAGATGCGAAGGGCTCTGTTGAAGCAGCATGCATGCGAGAACTCAAGGAGGAAGTCCAGCTAGAGGTTGCACCCGAGAAATATCTGGTAGCCGTAGTTAGTAATGTGAAAGGAGTATCCGGAACGAATCTCTTGATTGAAGCATCTGCATCCAGGGGAGTGAACCCGAAGGAATGGATGAGTGGGAATGAAGAGTGGGTGGATTCTCGCCTTCGTTGGCTCCCGGTGGAAGACTTGAAGAATCTCGACACCAAGCACGCCCTTGAGGGTCTCGTGTTTGCAGCAGAACAGTGGCATAGGCACCTAACATCTGGAGACAGTGTACTCTGGCAATAGGAATGAGATCTCAGGCTACACGCTTAGCCCAAGATTCTTGACAAGGCGACTAAATGTGTGAAGAGAATCTGTTGCAGCCTCTCTGGGTCTGGTCTCGAAGGCTTACAGAGGCGAGTGAATAACCTTCGAGAGAAGCCGCAGAGCAGGGCGAAAATCGATTGAGTCTTTTCCGATGAAATGTGAGGGTTCCGCGTGGTTTCGCAGAGGGCAAGCGCAGTGAACCAGACTCAACAGCGCTTCATTTGCCCTCTTGTGTTAGCACGTAAGCGACGTTTGCGCCTGTCTGGACTGCCTGCAAGCTGGTGTTCGTGCCCAGAATGTCACCGCAAGGATATGCCCATGTATATCCATCCACGGGCATCTTGACTCTCTCGACCACATCACCATAGAGGTCGTAGATCTCGGCGAACACCTCGTCCTTCTTCATGAACTCACCCGGTTTCTTGAGAAACCGAATAAGGCCACCCCTATTGGCCCGAACAATGCCCCATTCTTTGCAGGATCCGGGTATAATCTTGATTCCCTGTTGTGGTTCAATCTGTCCATCTATCATGTCGAAGGCCTTCATGATGTTCAGGACACCCTTCACACCAACAGTAGTAGACGGCTCAGATATCCAACGACCATCGATGAGTTCCATAAGGAGGTCTGGTACTCCTTTCCTAGCCACCAAGTTCGACAGTATTGGAGGTGAGTCATCTCTCAATGGCTCGTTGACAACCAGAGTTGTAACCCCAAAAGCCTTTGCCATTTTCTCCATCTTTTCTTTCGTCTTTGGGTTGCCAATGTTGATTTCTTGGAAGAAGAGAGAATCGGGCCGGGTGTTGCAGTGGATGTTGATGACCAAGTCAGCCTTGCTCCATGCTTCTTGCCATAGCACATAGGCAAGTCTCTCTGTGGCAGTGCCGTTGGGCTTGTCCGCAGTCAGCAGGCTGCCGCTCCCTCCGCCGCCTAGGTCAAGGTTGTCTATCCAAGAGAGATACTGGTGATGCATGTAGGCCAGTGGGTTCTCAACGGGAATCCCGATTATTGCACCCCTCAGCTTCTTTGAATCAACCTTCTCCCTCATAATCCTAAGGACAACCTCAGTACCTTGGATTTCTATACCATGCTGTGTCGAAACTACCAGCAGAGTAGGGCCATCTTTCATCCCATTCATCACGAGGACTGGGATGTCTATGCTAGTAGTAGTGTTGAGTTCTATTCCCTTTATGAGACCTTTCTGCAGTTCTCCTCTCTTTGCAGTGGCGGTTCCGACTGTGAGTTTCTCAGGCATCGTCTTGACCTCAACATCGGTCGCCCACGTTCCCAGACATAACACTTGTGTAGCGTCTATGCTCTGTCAGGAAAACGTCCCGTCACCCAAGAAGTCGCCAGACAAGACACTTCAGTAGGCGATAGGGAAGCAACCCAGATTTGCTGCTTCACGTCAATTGCTCACGAATCATACGACTGCGAATAGTCACTTAGTCCTGGTGACCTCCACTTCGGCAGTATGTCGGTACTTGAAACTGAGTGACCTTGGGGTTCTTTGTGACGCCACGGCCCGAGTCTTGAGAGAACTCATCACTACACTGAACGAAAGCTTGGGTATGCTCGCTTTCAGACGAGCCTCGAGAATCTCGATTTGGGGATTTGCCGTTGGGGTATCCCACATGAATTCGTAGAAGAAGATGGTCTTGGACATATATTTGCTGCGGACATCCTCCAACATGATCTTGTCCGGATGTAGGACGAGCTTCATGTAGCCCTTGCGTTGGTAGAGCGGGCCGGCAAGGCTCAATGAGACATGACCTCCTCATTTGGACCTAGTAGCCCGGCCCATAAACCAATCGACTTGACGCCTAGAAGGCAATGTCTGCGGACCCCGTTGTGGTCAAGCCGGCAGTCCACAAGGCTTTTTCACTTGAATCCATGATTCTTGTAGTGCCTCGAAGGTGATTCCGTGAAGGTCTTTGTCTCTGTAGATATGGAGGGCATGCCCTATATTGTCATACCTGGGCATCTGAGTCTGAAGGGCACTCTATACAATGAGGCCAGACAGATTGCAACGAGAGTCACGCTCATCGTGACTGAGGAGCTACACAATAATGGAGTCGACGAGATTGTCGTTGCAGACAGTCACGGTCCAATGGTCAACCTACTCACGGACAATCTGCCGGACTATGTAGAATTGATCAGGGGGTACCCTCGACCAACGTCCATGGTGTCTGGCGTAGACGGATGTGATGCAGCCTTATTCCTAGGCTATCACGGAAAGGCTGGCACCATGAGATCGATATTCGACCACACCTATAGCGGTCTCTCCGTAAGCCGACTAGAAATCAACCACATTGAGGCCAGTGAGTTCCTTCTCAATGCATACAGCTCAGGAGACCTGAGAGTCCCTGTTATCCTCGTTGCTGGAGATTACCAGCTTCTCGAGGACGACGTCGAGAAGTATGCACCGTGGGTTGAAACTGTTGCGCTGAAACGATCCCTCAACAGGGGTTCGGCCAAAAGCTTCGGAATGGGCAGAATCGAGAAGGATCTCAGGGCAGGCGTCAAGAGAGCACTGGCAAACCTAAGAGAACAGAAAGCCAAGCTCCTCATTGCAGAACGTCCGGTTAGGATGAAGGTGACCTTTCAATCGACATACTTCGCTGACGCAGCCGAGCTGCTGCCAATCATAAAGAGAACCGACGGTCTCAATGTGGAGTTTACGGCCGGTAACATGATTGAGGCCTACAAGGTTTTCGAGTTCCTATGCCTTGCATCTATGGGAGTAGATGCGATCAAGAAGGATCAATCATAATCCTAAGGAGCCTTGTTGACTTTTGGTACTCTCAGTATGGACCAGCCTTGTCTTCCGATGTGTGGTCCGTTCTGAACAGCCTTCCTCCGATAACATGTCTTATCTGAGTCAGGAAGGAGGATAGAAGACGTACGGGAAGAACAGTCAGGCCTAGCACAATCCGGAGCGTCTTTCCTTCTACTGTAGCTCGTTCGGGATATCCTATGTAAGCCAAGGTGTGCTCGTTCAGGATGTCCTGCACTGCCGTAGCAAAAGCCTCTTTCGCGAGCTCTGATATGTCAATGCCCCGAAATAACTCGCTTTGGCCGAATGTTCTTTCCTCCATGACACTCTTCCACTTCAGGTATTTTGCTCTCTCGAGGACAGAATCCAAGGCCTCTGCCAGCTCCTTGATGTACGGAATCAGGGCACGTTCACGTTCTGTTGGCATCGGCTGGGACTCGAGTGTTCGGCGCAGGTTCTGTACATATCGAAGCTGCCTTGCGGGCGGTCTGAACCACGACATGTGAAGTAGCCCCTCAACCTTGTGCATGGTGTCCTTGTCCCGTTCTTCAATTTCCTGAGGCACTTGGTCAGATATGGCCTCCTCCACTCTTGCAGCCGCTCCTTCGCCGAGTTCCTTCCATACCCGTTCAAGATCAATCACGGCCTTGGCATAGCGATAGATATCGATGTCGAGCCTCGTTTCCATGTCTTCTGCTGTGACAACTCCGACTTCCTTCAGTGTGAACGATTGACTGCCGCTCGCAAGATTCCAGAGCCTTTGGATGATGGCCAACAAGCCTCCTCTTGGCGACGGGAGTTCTAGGCGAAGAGCATGATCTCCAGGTTGTGCGACAATGTAACAGGCCCGAAGTGCATCATCAATCGTCCCGAAGCCTGTCAGGTCAACCGGGAAAAGATCCATCGCACCGTGGCCTGTGGTCGACCAACAAGAGATTCGTCCGGTCTTCGTATTCTGCTCGATGATTATCCGCTCTTTGTCTCCCAGATGATCGAATTGGGCAGTGAAACCTTTGCTGTAGGCCATTACTGCATACAGCACACGGCGTTCGGTGTCAGGCTTCAGACCAGGCATTCTCAAGACTAGACCGATCGTTTCGAGGGGTTTCCCTTCCGCCAGCCAAGCTCCAGTTGTTTGGTCCCACTCCCATCGATCACCCAGACTGTAGAACAGCTCACGAAGGCTGCGCAGGTCCTTTGCTTCCTTTGCTGTTTTCAGGGTCGATTCTTCCCACGACTGGTAACGCCTTCTAAGCCTGACCATGCCTTTCGTTTCTGCCTCGAGCCATTGGGCGTCGATTCTTAGTTTGACTTTCAACTGAATCTTGTCCTCAATGTATCCTACACATTTGAATTTCGTCTTGTACGAGCTGCCTAGCGACTGAGCCATGCACTCCCGTCTGCGTAGTGATGACCGCTTCGACTACATATTGTATGTGCTGTGTGGTGTATGCTCAGATGGAGACACCGCGCCGCCTCCAGACGAATGCAACCGAGACAAGTCTTGCAGAGACAGTGTCGATGATAATGCGTTGAATGAACTCAACACTGACGTAGGGCTATCGGAATCATCTCAACTACTCCAGACAAACAGAGAAGAAAAATGAAACCTCAGAGAATGGAAGCTTTTCATTCCTTGGACAACTCTAGGTACCGCGCGAGTTACACTTTGGATCCGCACGCCCTAGAAATCAATCGATGCAGGAGGTCGGTCAGTAACAACCGTGGCTTTCCTCAACGAACACCTTCTCTGTGAGGAGGCAGCAAACAGACTCAAGCCCTTGAGGTAATCGTCCGTGTATGGAATATGGGACTACCTAAGCACCTAGCATTCAAGCCCGTCCGAACATCCTCCTTTCTATCAACATTGGCCAGAAGACTCGCCTACGGTCTTTCTCAACCTGGCAACCCGGTCCGACAAAAGAGAGGGTGAACCCACAGGAGCTCCAGTTGGCCTGAGAGAATTGGTTGCTTCGTCGTACTGTAGGCATCATGCTATTTTCCCCAAAAAATATAAGGAAGTTCAGAGGGGTTATATATGTTCAGGGGGGCCGCGTTCACAGCAAATAGTGAAAGCATGAATCCTCTCTATTGTACAGTGAGCGCGTGACTCCTTGAAAATGCTACGCAGTAGGCTGAAGGCCCTCTAGAAATCCTGCAAAGCCTAGCCCGAGAATATGAAGTGGGAGTCGTGGGCAGTGACGAAAGCAGCACCAATAGTCAGTGTCTCGAACCTGACAAAGAGATTCGGGAATGTAGAAGCGTTAAGGGGTGCGGACCTCGACATCGACCCAGGAGTATTTGGACTGATAGGTCCGAATGGTGCCGGTAAGACTACTCTCTTCCGCATTCTACTCGGCCTCATAAGGAAGGATGGGGGTCAGGCCACCGTGCTTGGAATGGACGTGCAAAAGGACTCCCTCAAGATACGACGAAAGTTGGGAGTATTGCATGAACGGCCCTCGTACCCGCGTTTCATGACGCCAGTGCAGTACCTGAATCACGTCTCTTCATTCTATGGCAGTGGTCGGCGTGCAGATGAGCTGTTGAAGACTGTGGGCCTTGAAAATGCAAAGAACCGACATATTCAAGGGCTCTCAGCAGGGATGCTTCAAAGACTAGGCATCGCTCAAAGTCTTGCAGGAAACCCAAGCATAGTTCTGTTGGACGAACCCACTTCGAATCTGGATGTGACAGGCAGAAACGAAGTCATTCAGTTGATCACCAGACTTCACGAGGAGACGGGCACTAGCTTCATCATATCTTCTCATGTCCTGTCAGAAATGGACAAGCTTTGCCAGTCCGTCGCTTTCATCAAGTCAGGACAGATAGTAGAAAAGGGAGAGATATTCGGCCTCTTGGAAAAGCATACCTCCGACAGATTCAGGGTGGGCTGTTCAGACCAAAGGAAACTGATGGAGGCTCTTGAACGGACGCCGCACGTCACCGCGATATCCCCTTCAGGTGTTAACAGGGTCTTGTTTTCGATTGCCGGAGCCACGCTTTCTGATGTCTGGACGCTCATGAACCAAGTCGCCAAAGAATATGGCATTGAGATATTCGGCGTCGAGAAGGCGAGCACTCTAGAGGAGGTCTACAAGGATGTCGTTGAGAATGCATGAGAGAATGAATGACCTTAGACGGATTCTAGCCTTCGAGCTTTCAGCTTCATACCGGTTTCCAGTCACTGAAGGATTCCTACTGATACTCCTATTTGCAGCGAGCTATGGTACTCTCGTCAGTCTGTATAATCCCCACTTTATGAACATACTCCCAAGGATAGACGAAACGGACTTGCTGATGATAGTCACTCGAAGCGCTGCGGCCAATGCAGCTAACGCTTTTGCGTATTCACTACAGTACACTGCCGCATTCCTTGTCATCCTGGTTCCGATGTTTGTTGCCTTCACGTTTGCAAGGACTTTCGAGGATGGAACACTCAAGAGCGTGCTCTCATACCCAGTAAGCCGCAATATGCTGTTCGCCGTGAAGGCCCTGTTTCTTGTGACGCTCTACTGCTTTGTAACGATGACAACATCAGCAGCTTGGGTTGCCGTTCTCCTGCCAGTTACAATAGACATAGGGGAAATGTCCCTTCTCAGTATTGCCTTCCTTCTAATGGTGTTGCTTCAAGTTCTGACCTGCTGTTTGTTGGCTGTAGTTTCGAAACGGTCTTCGGTGACGGCGGTAATAGGGCTCTTGTTCTTCACCGGATTGACTGCGAGCCAAGCATCACCAAATCCACATTGGTTAGTCGCTGCAGTAGCGAATCCTGTACTACTCGTTGAGACTTACTACCTCGGTGGTGAAGGCGCGCCGGCCTTGTGGCAGTTGACAACAGCATTCGCCCTGCTCTCGATCGTCATCATAATCCTGATCCTCGTGGGACTCAGAGTATTTGCGCGTACGGGGGTTGACTAGAACATGAATCTATGGCGAATCGGAACTATCCTCATTGCGGCCAGCATTTCGATTGTCTGGGTGTCTGGGTTCATGGTCATTAACAATCACTACGGCGTGGAAGGTAATTATGACCCGGGTGAGATAAGAAGTGTGATTCTTTCCCTTGCGGGTGACGTACATGTTGAGGTGGAGACACCCTATGGGGGACGTGTGTCCGTCTACGTACTTACGTGGCAAGACACACTGCTAGTCGCACAGAACAAATCCCTGAACGGCACAAAGCCAGTCATACAGAGAGTGAACACTACTTCATGTGACGAGGTACTTAGTGTTCCTCTGCCGGGGCTCTACTCATTTGTCGTGACACCGGTCCTAAATCAAACCACCTATGTACGTGCAAACATCTACAGAGTGGTCCCTCAGGGTATGATTCTGACCTCCGGGCTTCTATGTGCCATATGTGGAGTGATTCTGATTCTGCCGAGTGCCTTGAATCGTTTCCGTAGAGCAAGTGGACGCGTGATAGGGGCTTGAGAGTGTCAACTGCTTCCGCGCGAACCAAACAGTAGTCGTCGAACATAATGACAGACTGACAATAGACTGCCGTGACCAGTTCGCACTAGCCTGAATATGACGCTTGGCGTCTGCATTTGACAGATACTAAGAGAAGAAAAACAGGAAAGACACATCAGAGGATGGAAGCTTTTCATTCCTTGGACAACTCTAGGTACTGCGCGAGTTACACTTTGGATCCGCACGCCTCGGACATTAGTAGCGGTGAGCTGAACACGTCGCCGAAGCTTCGTGCTTACACCCCCGCCCTATTTACCTCGTCTTTTACGAGAGTCCTCGTTTACAAGCTGTGCGTTACTGTCACCAGTCCCACACTAGGTCTGAACCCAACGCCTGCAGGGTTAAGTTATCACTGAGTTCAATGCTTCTGGGATTACTAGCCAACCACGCCCATTCCGAGGAATCGGACAAGAAAAGGCGCAACATACGGTGACGATGCAACTACAAGTGCGTAATAGAGAGCAATCCACTTGAAGGAATTAGGCAGCGGAATCAAAGGATGGTCCGCAAAGAGCCTCAGTTTGTCTGATGCAGTCTCGAATACTTTGAATCTTGCTTCAGGACCCGCGTTATCTAAATTGATTATTTCGCTGATTATATCGGGCCATTCCCTGTACAGCCATTCTGCCTTTAGCTTACGATACTGTAGGTATCTGTGCTCATGCAGTTCCGGCAGGTCTAGCGCGCCCATGCTTTTCAGGTCCTGCCGAATCTCTTCAAACACTCTCTCTGGCCCGGCGTCGGGGTGTAACGCCTCTGGCTCTTCCAGTTCTGACTTCATCTCGTCATACCAGATTACCTCGTCGATGAGCTGCTCAGTCAAGGACTCATCGGCCCAAGTGGGTACGTCCTGCAGGTTCCTCTTACTACAGACCTTCCTCGCTGATTTGCGGACCTTTCTGAGATATGCATCTTTCTTCTTCGGATTAACATGACCCCAGTCAGTCGACCCGTCAAGATATGTCCAAGGTTGCTGCTGGTCCATCAAGCGATTAATCGGTCCAGAAAGGTCTCTTGCTAGCTCCCAGTAACCTATCCAGAAACTGCGCCATTTCATGTACAGAACTACCTTCCTGTAGACACCGAAATACAAGGTCATGATAGTCAGAGCAATCGCAGTTTCCAGAGCGTATTGCGAAAACAACTGGATTTCCCCTGCTGGCAAGACCATCTGGAAGAAACCACAAATTGCCGCAACGAGACCAAGTGCAAGTGCTAGCGCAAGACCTACCTCGATTTCGTTCTTTGAAGTCGTCAGGTCGGAACGTGCGAACCGCGGTCTTCCGTATCGCCGATAGTTGTCAAGTGTTCGTCTTGACTCTTGTCCGGCAATATGACATAATCTGTGGTGGTCGTCAAGCTCTTCAGAAATCGTCTCTGACGACATGTGGGGTTTGAACCAAAGCCTCCTAGCTGTCAACAGGAACAATGAGCCGTACACCAAGGACACGATTATGTAAACGACTTTCGCCAACTCGACAGGCTTTGGCTCAACCGCTCCTGCAGCACCGAGCCAGGCTGCAAGCCAAAGTGAGAAGTAGATTGAAGCTAACAAACCAACCAGCAAGAAGAGATCGACCACGAAGATTGCGGCTAGGCCAAGTGCACTAGACACAATAGACGATATCGATACTGTCCTCAGGCGCTTGGTCAGGCCATGGGAGATACTCAGAACAAAGAATCTCGTGCTCAAGTTCACTGAGAAAAGAGAAACAGCAAAGATGACAAAAAGGGCAGACTGGGGAACAAGAATAGAGACGATCCAAGGCAAGCACAGAAGCAGTTGGGGTCCCCCAAATACTGCCGATCCTAGGACCAGTCCCTTCTCACTCTCCAAGCCAAGGACTACCGATGGGATTTCGGCCAGAAGGGATCCTAAGGCGGTCATCAACACAAGCATCGTTGTCAGCAAGGATAACCCATAATCGCTCCAAGAAGAGGGCACTAAGAGGGCCCAAAGCAGGGTCAGTACAGCGATTCCCATTCCGAAGGTCAGTATAGAAGACAGCAAGTGCTCAGACTTTCCTGCAACCAACCCCGTTAGAGAACTGAGAGGATATTCCCTTAGCTCGCGGAAACGCTTCGCCTCAGAAATCGCAACCTGTGTGGAGACATAACATACCGAATACAGAAAACTAAGTACAATCGGGACCTCGTCAAAAAACATGAAAGGCCAAGGCATGAATGGGTCATAGACTACAACAAGGTATCCAAACAGAGCAGCTTGAATCCATACACGAAGATACTTGCCTGAAAGAAAATCGCGCCCAAGAACGGTGCACGGAGCCCAGCAGAGAGTGATTTCAACGAAAAGCGACACGTGCACAGTAAGTATGATTGATGAAATAGATAGTCCTAGCAAGACCGGAATCAGGTAATCGATGAAGAAGGGAGCGATGCCGGGGAGGTGTGCATTGACGAATGCTCGAGCAGCGACTATCTGCAGTAGCAATACAACCGGAACAAGCACAAGAACTCTGAGCAGGAAGCGTGCGATAAGTATCGAAAGGTTGTGTCTATCTTTGAGAAATTGGAACACTCATGAACTCGCTCCTTTCCTTTGTGGCCCCGTCAGTTGAGAAGCGAAGCTTATACATATAAATCAAACAGAGGGCTGAATGAAGTGCCATGAATCAGGACATATTTAGAGAACATGAAAGCGCCTTGGCTACTGTGCCTCGCATCTACTGAGGTAGATGCAATCAAGAGAGATCAATCATAGTGCTAGTATGCGTTCTGGATGCCAGCAAGTCTCGATGTTCCAAAGAACGATGTCAAATCTGAAAGTGCCATCGTCCGCAGGAAAACAATACGGCGGTCACGGTGAAGACGCAAAGGCAACGACCAGCACATGCTGGATGGCTTCTCATTCCTTGGACGACCCTAGGTACTGCGCGAGATACACTTTGGATCCTCACGCCTCGGACATTAGTAGCGGCAATCCGAACACACGCCGGGCCTGACGCAAGATGGAGAATGGACTCACCTTTCTGTGATTGGAAAACGGAGATGAGGTTCTTCCACCGCAAGGGAGTACTATGGAATAGACACCCCGAGAATCTCCAGTCCATTCTTAACCATGAACCATATGCCAGCTCCTACTCCATTCTTCGCGCATTCACCAACCGCCTTCTTGGCGGCATCCTCTAGTCTATTCAGTTTTGACTTTCCGATACCCAGCTTTCTGGACACTAGTTGAATCCGTGATATGAGGTCGTCAAGTGCCTCTTGCAGAGTTTCCTGACCTGTGCTGGTTGCTTCGAGCTTCTCAACTGCCATCAAAAGGAACTCTCTGGCCTGCCCCGCGCTGACATCAGTCCTCTTTTTCAAATCCTCTATCAGGCTCTGCACGTTCTGGCAAGTCGCGATGCTCTCGCCTGCAGCTCCAGTTAGGAGAGTGACACTCTCCGTCAAGAAATCAAACCCGGTCGAGATATACTCTGTATCGCTCTTGATCTCATGGGCGAGGGCCAACATCTCCTTCAGGCCTTGACGGAACTCTAGAATGGTCACTGGCACCATTGAAGTATCCTCGCCATGGACCGCGATTCTCATACAGGCGTCATGACCATCAGCAGGGCCTACAATCGTGACTAAGGCTGCTACCTTCTTTCTCGTGTACTTGCCCACCGCCGTCCCCTTTATTGTGCCAACGAACTGGCCGGCGATAATCTGGACTTCTGACTGGACCTTGTAGAAGTTGTTGGTGGAGAGCAGAGAGTCCAACAACCTGAAAAGTACTTGTCCGTTCCACGGCACGGTCTTCTCTTCATAGGTTCCATCCATCTTGTCTAGGGTGGATACGAGGCCCTCAAAAGTAGTCTCGAATGGCTGTAGCAGATCGCACACCGAACGCACCTCCTGAGGTTCCACTATGACGACTCGGAGTATATTCGTGTGGTCGGTGTATGAAGCTGCGCTTTGTATGGTCCCTCTTATGCAGTCCTTCGAAGGAGTAAAAGTGAACTCCAAGGAAACGAATCCGCCCGGCTCGACTATCTTGGCGACTCTGGTCTTCTCCCCTTCCAATCTGAGACAATCATCGGGGTATGCCGCGACTGTGACATTCACATTCGCAATCAGGAACTCTGTGTTGTTCTCGATTTTCACCTTGTATTCCAGCCTACCCCCTCCAATTCCGTACCCCCTTGAGCAGGTTACTTCACCCTTCCTGTCCAAACGACGACGTGCGTCATCGTCACCCGATTTGCGAATGGGAGTGGTTATCACATCGCGCCTAACGTGGAAACTGCGACGCCTCGTCAAAGCAATCGAATGCGCGCCTTTGAATTGTGGCCTCGGTGATTTCAACAGGGTCTCGGACTCAACCATCTGTCCACTTGCCATTCGCCTTTTGAAATCAACTGTTGCAGACCTCGTTTTCTCCATTGGAACTGCTTCAATCGGCTCCAGTCGAATTTGAAGCTTCCTGAGCTCCTCAAGGTCGTCCTTAGTTCCGCACTTGCGCACATCAATGCCAACATCATTGGCAAAGGATAGCGCAACCACCTTGTCGTCGAATGTTCCACCAGTTTCCTTCCTGCGCCTTCGGATCCAGTTGTTGATTGTTCTCTCTGTCACTCGATACTTCTCTGCAATCGTGTGAGAAAGCTCGCCGGGTATTCGGTCTCTCGGTTCCAAATAGCGCACCCCCAACATCACGCGGTCTGTGAGTCGTACTCAGACTCAGGATTGTTTCGAATTCCTGCTGACAGACCGACGCTGCTCCTTATCGCATCTGCGAGCCTGACAAGCTCAAAGCATGCACGTCTTCGGTATACATAGCCCCCGGCTATGCGCTCTGCTGGTTCGATTAATCCATGTGTAAGCAAGACACCTATCTCAGCAGAGACATTCGGGCGCTTCATATTGAGCTCACTGGCCAAGTCCGTCGCAGACTTCTGCCCATCTAGTGCGAGGTACACCTCCGCTCTCTTTGCAGACTTCTTGAAAACGTCCATTGCGGCTCGAAGGATGTTCTCTCGTTCGAGGAAGACCAGAAGGAAGAGCAGATCCTCCACATGCTTTATGCTCTCCGAAAGCACATCGAGTTCTGACTGCGCCAATTATGTCACTTCCTTGCCAATTGATGCAGCAGCTCTGAGATTCAAGTACCTCTTAGAAGCGCCCTCGCCAATGGAGATCAGTATGCCCTTTTCTTCCCACGAAGGCAGCAATTGAGCCACTCGCACCCTGTTTGTGCGGGCGGCTTGGGCAATTTCTGCCGCAGACCTCCTGCCGTCACACAATGCATAGACAACCTTCTGTAGGTCTGTGGCCAACTCGCTCTCCGTATCCTGCTTCTTGATCTCGCATGCGATTACTGAGAGCAGCTTTGTTATTCGCTCCAGTCTCAACTCGATTGAACTGCTAGTCTCCAACTGCATTCTCATCCTCTTACATGGGTGTAGTATGTTAGTCGTCCGTCATGCTTGCTTTCGCGAAGAAGTCCCATCTGCTCAAGACCCGCTATGCAAGCAGAAACCATAGGTTGCGGTTTTCCCATTGACGAGACAATCTGCTTCACTGACCGCTTTCCGTCGCACAGGTCAAGAACTTGACCCCTCATCTCGGATAAGCCGATATAGTCCCTAATCCTGTCTCCAACGCTGAACTCGACCAGCTGCACTACTAGGCTCCTCAAATCAAGGACTATCTCTAGTATCTTGCCGTAATCCTGGTTCGCTTCCATATTAATCAAGGAATGCAGTCGGCAATTATGATATAAGGATTGTCTCGGCCCAGAGATGCCCTACAGGGCGTCCTTTTGGAATATCGTAGTATCAATGTTTTATTATGTATGCGTTTGGAGTCTATGCGGGCTTGTTTCGTGATTTGCAGCATTATATGGAAATAGGTGTATACATGATGCATGTAGTACATATGCCACAAATGAGACTTGTATCTTGTATGGTACAGAATCGGCTGCCTCTCCTTGCTTCTTGATTCCGGTTCACCGGCTCGGTTCTGTTACCTGCTGCATTTGCCCTAACCGGGGGCGGCGAGGATTTGTGATGCGAATGCTAGATTCGCAATGACCTGCAGATGAAGCATAGAAACGCTATGGGTGATGCCTGCTAGCACGTCGCTACTTCAGTGCTTGGTCTTGCCCTGTGCCCTACTCCGCGCCTTGGTCACAGAACCTATTGGAACACCAAGGATTGCTGCGACATCTTTCGGACGCAGACCCGCATTCAATAGCCTCAATGACTTGCCTTGAATTGTCTGATCGCTTGATACTACGTTGGCAGCCAGAAGACGGTTTGTAACGTGCAAGACCCCCGTGAGCTCCTCAATCCTCTTTGTCAGTTCCTCGAGACTGCGCTCCGACATGTCCAAGCCCCGTATTCTGGTCAAGCTATTCCAAGTTCAATCTTTCGTCCACCTAGCCGCCAAACTACGAAACCAGCCTGTAAGGGGCCGATTAGCTGAGAGACTGATACAGCAGCAATTACTCAGTTTCCCGAGCTTCTGCCGCCGTAGGAAGAAGGAGAGAACTCCACCAACCACGCCTTCATAGCTACCTAGTGCATTCCATTTCGGAATCGAACTGCTCCACGGTGTTGAGTAAGCAAGGATTACCAGCAAATGTTACTGCTAGTCGGCTGTCGGTCTGGTTCTTCTCTTTCGCAGGAGTTCTCCCGGTTTCTTGGTCTCTGATTCTTCAAGCGCCTTCGCAGTCTTCAGGCACTCTGCTGCATCTTCTCCTTGGCCCTTCAAATCTAGGACCTTCGCTTTCTCCTTCCAAGAATCGACACTCTTCGGGTCTAGGGCGATAGCCTTGTTGATCAATCTGAGTGCTTCTTCCAAGTTCCCATCATCTCTCTGGCACACGCTGGCCAATACCCATATGGTACTCATCTCTGGCCTCCTAACCTTAGAGACGCGCTCAAGCATCTTTGAGCAACTGTCCACGGCGCCGTGGAAATCGCCCAGCTTATGCAAGGTGACTGCGAGGTCGTAGTCGGCAATGAAACTTCCCAATCCAGTCCTCTCTGCCTCTCTAAACCATCCCAGAGCCTCTTGGTAGTCGCCTCGTTCATAGGCATGAGTCCCCTTGAGGAGGAGTTCCGTGATACTGGGCCAAACCGCTTGTAAGCCTGCCAAAGCCATCTTCTCTGAAAACAACGTCATAGTCGCCCTGACATCTTCGTTTTTGAGCTGGCTTTCGTACATATACAGCAAATCCGCCAAGTAACCTGTCTGTTGACACCTCAATGTCACACCGATAACCTCACTTGATTCCGTTCTGGGAGCAAGCAGTTTGGCAAGATTGTCAATTCGCCAAGGCTTGTGAGGGAGGCTCAGAGGGGGGTATTCAGAATCCCAGAAACTCATATCCGTTTGCAGTAAGACCTGCATGGAGAAGGAGCATGCGCATCGTTTGAGCATCAGTTCTGACAAGTACTTGTCTATCATGTCGACAGTGCCACCAAAGGGAAGCGCAACTACTCCCTTTGAGCTAGCGAGGTACTTTATGTACAGCTCGTCGAAATCATCTCCAACCAGACTCAATACACCACTCTCAGACTGCCGAACCGTACCCAAATGAATCAGGCGATCCAAGACGGCAGTATTCTTCTCACGATAATCGTCTTGATTTGTGGCACTGAGTTCCTCTATGTCAAACAACAGAGTAAACGATATGTATGCACTCCTGTCTATCGGCTCTAGATCACTCAGGTATTGCAGCATTTTAAGCTCCTCAAGCGAGAATCTTTTCGCTCTAGATGCGACATCGTGATGGCCTCCTTGTCTTAGCCGCTCAATCTCACTCATGACATCATCGAGAACGTCAACTGTGAGTTTCATCATATTGTCCTTCCCATCCATGTACCTCTTGTACATGAAGTGAGATACGAGATTGATTTCATACGGGGAGCCTCTGGTGAGAGTATGAATGTCACGGGCAGTCTCTTCATGGAAAGATTTTCGCTCCTTCTTGGAGAGGGGCATTAAGATGCATTCCAGCGTTTCATCTCTGCTTTGGAAATCCTTCACGTCTATTCGCTTGAAGAAACGGGGTATAGGAGAAAAGACTTGGCTCAACTTCGGAAACATTGTTTCAGTCCCGGCAAGAACAAGTATGTAGCCGTCAATGTCCTGAAAGATGTTCCTCATCTTCTGAAGCAACGTTTCGTTGGTTGACAGAAGGTCACATTCGTCGAGGAGCAACACGATTCCTCGTATACCCTTCTTCTTTGCCTCCTCGTACATCTCGTTTAGGTCGTGAATAACGATATGCTGAGGCAGTCTTACCTCAGGACTACTCTTGCTTCCAACGTAGGCCGTGCCAAAAAGGAGCGGGAGTTCGACCCTGAGGTCTAGTGTATCGATCAGTTTCCTGAAATGCTTGTACGTCTTCTGCCCAAGGCCGCCGTACATGCCGACTTCGGAACCCCGCGTCATTATGCCATCGAAAACCTCTTTGAAGAAAGCCACATCGCTGGTCACCAGCTCATTGTTCAACGAGAGCTTTACAGGAAGGAAGCCCATATCCTCGGCCATGAGTCCGATCATGTTTAGTAAGCTGGTCTTCCCGGAGGCTCTTCTTCCAATGAGAGCAAGACTAAGAAACTTCGGGGATTCTCCTGACGCCTGTTCAAAGTAGTACTTGACTTCTTCTAGCTCACTTTTTCGTCCGGCAAAGAACCTCCGGTCTTTTATTGGTCTGGTGAAGTCGTATGGATTTGTGGGCATTTCTCCTCGTATTAGGCAACGAAACTGGTCTTATATGCATTGCATACCGCCAACGTACACATCTTCCGATTCTTCCCCCAGAATGTCACAGTTGTTGGGCCGGTGCAAGAGAAGAAAGAATCATGGAGTCGGATACCTCAGGCCCACAAATGGCGGGTTCGTAAGTCTCAGGCCCTCGAAGTAACCTATCCAAGACCCCGATATGTAGTATACTGCTGCACGGGAATGCATCTGCCGATACCGTTCCTCTCATATGCAGGCAATGGCTTCATGGCCATGGGAGAACAAAGCTTTATTAGGCATCTGTCTAAGTATAGGAAAGGAAACCAATGGAAGGCTATATCTTGACGGGCGAGAAGGTGATGATAACACTCCCATCGTATCAGCTTAAGATACTCGACGGCCTCGTAAACCAAGGGGCAGCCTCCACGAGAAGTGCGCTTCTACAACAGATCATCGCGGCCTTCGTTTCCGAGGCGAACAACATGAGAACAGCTCCGAAGTACTATACTCAACCCCAAACGGTTGACGGGGCCGTGGAAGCATTGATTGCCTACTTCCTCTACTCGTTAGGAAAAACAGTCATTGACGAGCTATTCAGGGGAGCGTCTAAGCGATGAAGACAGACATCTTGGAATGCAGAGAGGTATGGATTCCCAAGAGCAAGATGATGAAGCCACCCTCGGGGTTTGAGCTAACCTCGATGGGCGACCAGAAGGATGCTCTCGCTCAGTACAGGGGTCCTGACAACCTACATCTCCTAGAATACAAGGACGGTTGGATGATGCATCAGGATTACGGGGATCCTCGTTCGCTCGGAGGTTTCATCGTTCATATCTTTCTTGATGCACCAGAAGTTGGTGTCTCACTAATCGCGGCTACCACCACTGCACAGGAAAGGTACAACGAAACCAAGTCAGTTCTCGAAGCTGTCGGAGCATTCCTGAGTACAGCAGGGGCCATGTACATTTCCATGCGGATAGTGAAGGAGACACTATCACGGATCGCGGATTGGTTGAATGGATGTCGGGAAGACACTCAATCGTGATAACCCACTGACTGCAGAGCCCTCAAGTGAATCTTAGCCAGCTAAATGAAGAGTCCACATGACCAAGTAGCAAGCGAGAGAATAGAAACGTGTCAAGACCCCTTCGACGATTTCATGGCAGTCTGAAAGTCACCCCTAGGTCCGCACACCCCAGGTGCTGGTGAGAGTGAGCAGAATATACTGTCTAGGAAGCTTGTGTTTGTTTCGTGTGGGTGTTCTTTAGCACCCAAGATGACTACCCAATGAGTGTTTGAGTTGGTTGAAAGTGAGACCACTCTGGGCGCCATCGAAATCGAGCAAATCCCCGATTCATATCTGAAGAGCAGCAGAATCAAGCACAGTCAAGACCATGCACCCGTAAGCGGCGATTCGGATTATATCAGATTCCAGCAGCTCCTACACGCACTCATGTACATAGAAACCCCGGCGGGGTATCGGATGCAGACAGACGACAGCCGAATGAAGGTGTCCTTTGTCACCCGTGCCGTCACTGGAGACAGATTGGAACTGAATCTCTCTGTGCTTGAGAACTCGTTCAGAGCCCAATTCCCTGACTTCCCCATCCATAGAACCTTGCTGTATCAGACCCCTCCTAGTTGGACGCATTTGTCTGTCGCGCTGGTATCAGGGATTCCAAGGCCAGATCCGCTTCCTCTTGACGCCTTCGCTGAAGTCATGCTTAGATACGAAGGTTCGAGCATCTATCAGGCCATGGTTGAGAGCCGAAAACCTTCATTCATCAATAGAAGTATTGCTCAGAGGAAGTTTGAGTCGAAAACTTCTCGGGCCCAGACTGAAAGAACCGAAAAGGGTCTGTGGGGCTCACAGGTTGTCAGGCACAAAGTGGACTCAACAGCCCTCGAAGACGCAAGACGCCTTGGGAGAATCGTCAAGAAGATGAACGCCTCACAGTTGTTGCGGGCCCATGTTATCATCGCCTTCTGGGGGGCAGACAAAGCAAACGGCATTATTAGGGATGCCGTGGCGGCCTTGGTCGCGGCGGTTTCTGATATCACCAAGTATGACAGGTTACGGATTGAGTTCCAACATGGAAGAAGAGCGGCGGAATCACTCTCAAAGGCGTTCCTGCTGGAAGGAGTCGGAAGGCACACCGATATGCTTCCCGAAGAAGCAGTGCCATACTTCATGGTTCCGAAAGTTGATCTTGGAATCGCGGTTGGGCGGCCGGCATCATTCACGGCCTCTACAACAGAGACAACTCCCCAATGTGGATCAGAGGATAAACCGCCCGTCGCGTTCAAGCAGGGCTACATTGCTCTGGGACACCCCTATAGGATGGCTACCGTTGACTCGAGACGAACCCAGTTCCTCCGCCTTGAGGACCTCAGGCATCATGTGGCAATCTTCGGGAAAACGGGGATGGGAAAGAGCACAACCAAGAACCGCATCGTCATTGATGCTTGGAAGAATGGAATCCCGAGCCTGCTGATTGAGCCAGTGAAGACAGATGCCCGTGCACTGATGGGTGCAATCGACGAGCTGAGAGTG
>Ga0315296_10000884_pt1 | contig 26751 bp, 29 predicted proteins | sample YL17G14_18_MG_FD_203921 | JGI IMG/M metagenome (GOLD analysis project Ga0315296, IMG submission 203921) | Sediment microbial communities from Yellowstone Lake, YNP, Wyoming, USA - YL17G14_18 | ecosystem: Environmental > Aquatic > Freshwater > Lake > Sediment | place: USA: Wyoming | collected... | reverse complement strand
TCCTGACAAGCACGGTGTAGCTGCCGTCGCCCTCGACCCGGTTCTGGAAGGATTCCTGAGTCAGCCTGATGGCGAGCTTGTAGAAATCCTCGCCCAGCAGGTTGGGGGGTATCCTGACGACATCTTCTTTGGATGCTATCACGTACATCTAGACAGTCCTCTAATGAAATGGCTCGCGGGCTTCTCGATGCCCGTGGTCATATATATGGTTTGCCGATGAGTCAGCGTCCTCACATCTAGACGAACAGACCGACGAATACGAGAGTCACTGTCGCTAGCAACTTGACGAGCACGTGTATCGACGGCCCTGCGGTGTCCTTCAACGGGTCACCGACCGTGTCACCAACGACCGCAGCTGCATGTGCCGGAGACTTCTTGCCGCCGAGGTTCCCGGCCTCGATGTACTTCTTGCCGTTGTCCCACGCGCCGCCGCCGTTGTTGAACATGTTCGCGACCATTATGCCGGTTATCGTACCGATCATGAGCAGCGCGCCAACAGCTTGTGGAGCGTTGTAACCAGCCATGTTCATGATTATGCCGAAAGTGACTGGGACAAGCACAGGGAGCAACGCAGGAAGAACCATTGCCTTCAGGGCGCCCTTCGTGGCAATGTCGACGCACTTCGCGTAGTCAGGTTTGGAAGTCCTCTCCATGATTCCAGGGTCGGCCTTGAACTGCCTTCTGACCTCGTTGATCATAGCATAGGCCGCCTTGCCGACGGCCCTTATGGCCAGTGAGGCAAACAGGAACACGAGCATCGCGCCGAGAAGGCCGCCGACGAACACATCTGGTTGCGCGAGGTCCACATGAAACGCCATGGAAAGGTCGCCGCCGTACTTCTTCGTGGCGACGCGCTCGAAATACGCTCCGAACAGAAGAAACGCAGCGAGAGCCGCACTTGCCATCGCATATCCCTTCGTGAGCGCCTTTGTGGTGTTCCCGCAGGCATCGAGCCTGTCGGTTCTGCGCCTGATTTCCTCGGGCTGGTTGGACATCTCTATGATGCCGCCCGCATTGTCGGTTATCGGCCCGAAGGTGTCCGTCGCGAGAATGAATGCGCATGTGGCCAACATACCCATTGTCGCCACGGCAGTGCCGTAGAATCCGTATATCAGCTTGTAGGTCGCGTAGTTGAAGTTCGTGGCATTGACGATCGCCGGGTCAGTAGGTGCAGCCATCTGACCGAGCCCGAAAGCGCCCAGAAGAGCGATGATGATCGCAATCACAGGCATTGCCGTGGTTTCCATTGCAATCGAGAGTCCAGTAATGATATTCGTCGCCGGACCCGTTGTCGATGCTTGGGCAATCTCGCGAACCGGCCTCCAGCTACCAGATGTGTAGTACTGAGTGATGTAGACAATGACGATGCTCAAGGCGATGCCAATCAGGCCCGCGCCGAAGAAGTAGAGGTACTTGTCGCCCATCATGTACTTCGTGGCGATGAAGAAGAATATCGCCGCGAGAATGCACGTCACGTAGTAACCCATGTTGATGCCGGACATAGGGTCCTTGTCTTCGCGTCTGAGCCTAACCGCCAAGACGCCCGCAAGTGATGCGAATATCCCGAACGACCTAGCGACGAGCGGGAAGAATATCCAGACAAGAGCCTCAGACTCCGACCACTGGAGAGAGGCGGGCACTAATGATGTCCAGAACTTGAACAATGAGAGGCCGAGCACCATCGCGCCGATGTTCTCCGCGGCGGTTGACTCGAACAAGTCCGCCCCTCTGCCCGCGCAGTCGCCGACATTGTCGCCAACTAGATCTGCGATGACTGCTGGGTTCCTCGGGTCATCCTCAGGGATTCCAGCCTCGACTTTCCCGACGAGGTCTGCACCGACATCCGCTGCCTTGGTGTAGATACCGCCTCCAAGTTGCGCGAAGAGCGCTGCGAAGCTTGCCCCGAAGGCGAATCCGATGGCCGCATCTAGCGACATGCCGGGGTCAAAGCCCATACCATTGCGGAACGCGAAGAACACGCCTGCCACTCCGATTAGGCTGAGCGAAACAACGCCCATGCCTGAGACCGCGCCGCCTCTGAACGATGTGACAAGGGCTTCATTGAGTGTCCGCCTTGCAGCTGCTGCCGTTCTGATGTTCGATCTCACGCTAACATACATGCCGATGTACCCTGACAGTGCGGATGCCAGTGCTCCGACAAGGAACGATAGACCGACCCACGGTTTCGGGTCGATCAATGCAGCAATCAGCACGCCCAGTAGGATGCTTATCACGATGATGGTCGTGTACTGCCTTTTCATGTAGGCCATGGCTCCCTGCCTGATGGCGTCCCCGATCTCCTGCATCTCTGGAGTCCCGAGGTCCTTCCGGAAAACATACCAGGTCAGATAGCCAGCAAATGCCAACCCGACTGCGCCTGCAATCGGGATAACGAGGGTGATGTCTACCATCCTATTCTCTCCAAGTTGACTGACTTGGGCGCAGGATTAGGCTTCGCATATATATGTTTAACCAATTGAAATTCCCGCTGGTGTCCTCAATTGGTCGCAGAGCCAGACTTGGTCAAGAACGCAAGCTGCGTTTCTCGTGGAAAGCCCGCGCTGCCAACTGAGAAATGAGAATTAAGAAAGGGTTTGGATCGCCATCTATCTCTCGATCAACGTCTCGACGTATCTGACGAACCCGAGCTTTTGGATCTTGTCGGCGATCTGGCCGACCTTCTCCAAGCCAGGCACGTCGATGAATGCGACGTAGTCGTAGTGACCGAAGACGAGGTAGCCGTCAACGACGCCCGGTATCTTGTTGATCTTCGAAGCGTCCTCGAACGTCTGTTGCTCCAGCATGACAAGAACTACTGCTTTTACCATCTCAATCACCTCAGTCCGGATACCCGACGAGCGTCTCGACGATCTCGACACCATCGGCCTTGTAGATGTTCATTCCTATCTCCGCGATCCTCTTGAGGTCGAGGTCGTCCGTCCTGACGGCAACGTCCCATCGTCCGTGGACTGGGAACGCGTCCTTGACACCCGCCTGCCTCTTGGCTAGATCGACGACCTTCTTGGTCTTCAGCAATCTGCAACACACCAATATGCACGACTTCACCATGCAAATCCCTTCCGTTGTGAGACCGAACGGCCTAGCGCATATAAAATCTTCGCATCAACTGGTGACTGCCATTTCACCTGAGTGAGAGCAAGTGTTTCTCTACGAAGTGGTGCGGATGATAGCCCTCTTTCGCCCGTCTCAGCCCTGCCTCTCCGACATCCTGCTCCCGGTTGACGAACTCGAAGCCCTTCAGAGATACCTCGCAGAACTGCTGGTTGATCACCTGATAGAGTCCTCGGATGCTCGGGTTCGCCTTCTCGAAGTGCACGACAGCGGTGCTCGCGTTCAGCCTCTCGCCGATCGTCAAAGCCTGGACCTTCCCCGTCAGGAGCACGACGCCTCCGAAGAACCCGATCTCGTCGAGGCTCGCGATGGCCTCTTTCAACGCGCTATCCTCCGCGGCGGAGAACTTGTCCAGAGTGCAGTGCTTGAGGTCGCACCAGGTTTCCTCGAGCTCGAGGCAGGCCTGCTGGTATTCCTCTGTCATCGGCTCGAAGACGAGCTCGTACTCCGAGGTCGCTTTCTTCATCTCCTTCCTCTGGGTGTGGTATTTCGGTCCCTCCAGCCTGATGAGGTCCTCCGTCCTGTAGACGTAGTCCCACTCGTCTCTCAGGGATTTGACATTGAATCCTTCTGTCTTCAGGTCGGTAGCCAGTGGCTCGACTATGCCGAAAACGCCGTTGAACGGGTGCATCTTCAGGGCGTCCGAGGTGGAGAGGCGTGAGACGACGCCTGCAGGGCGGGGACCCACCGGTTCCAGTATGATGCTCCCGTATCTCTCCCGACGCCACGAGATCAACAGGTGGCCGTCCAATTGAGACAACGCCGAGCGATTCTCGTACAGACGCCACATGAATACGGAGCCGAATGTGCGCTCGGAGACCTCGGTGGGGTATCTCGCGAACATATCCTTGACCGAAGCACTGTCCTCCAGTGATATCTTGCGAAACGCCGGATATTCGGGAATCCCGTCGAGTGTCATGGTTTCGCTCTTAGGCGCCCAGTCTAGGTCGCGCCCCTAGATAATCCTCTCACCTGAGAGGTTCACAGGACTACAGTCGACTTCCGCAACAAAAGCCTTATCATCCCAGACACAAATCGGAAGGTGTAGGTGAACGGCTCATGGGTGCTCAGGAGGACTCCGCCAAGAGGAAGGAATTTCAGAAGAAGACAGACGAGGATATCGACTCGTTCCTTTCGCGTTCGGACTTCCAGAAGACTTCTCAGCCCGCTGCATCTAGACCTCCGATCGAGCCAGCTCCCAAACCGCTCGAGACCCCTGTCAAGGCCCCTGTGACCGAAGAGAAGAGGGATTTGACAGACGAAGACCACGAGAAGCAGATAACGGCGGCCAGGAGCAGCAGGGCCGATAGCGAGGCGTATCAGGACGTGGCGATCCTGCGCAAGAAATCGCATGCATTCGGACACAAGGCCGCGAAATTCTATCACAAGTACAAAGCCAACGAGGCAAAGGCCCAGAAGTGTTCTGCGCGAGCTGTTGCCTACAGGGAGAAGGCGGCCGAGAGAAAGGAGAAAGCCAAGAGCTTCAAGGAGATGGCCAGGGAGTATGAGGTGGAGCTCTCAGGCGCAGCCCAGAGCGGGAGCGAGCTGAGTCCTGAATCGCTGAGGACCAAGATCGCAACCATGGAGCGGAAGGTCGCCAAGCAGGATGAGATCGCCCGGAAGAATGAGTCCAAGGCCTCTCAACAGACCGCCAAGGCTGCGAAGTATCGGACCCGCGGGGCGAAGTTCCTGGAGCAGAACAAGCTATTCGAGAGCGAGGCGAGGCGGTACGCGAAGCGCGCGGACAACCTGGAAAAGGCAAGCATCTGACCATATGGAATTCGAAGCGCCCTACTTGTCCGCAGCATTCTGGTCGATAGGCCAGTGCAGCATTGATGGCTCATCAGAGAGAAGTACTTCATTCGCCGTCTTCTGACCGTTCGCTTTGATCAGGATCCTCAGCCTGCCATCAGTGAGAATGACCTCTGCCTTCTCCAGGGAGGACCGATATGTCGCTACAAGCTTCCCACCGATGGATACCGCCCTGCCCTCCTCCTTGAGGACACCCGCCTCCTTGAGCGTCCTGATCCGGCGATAGCAGGCGGCGATCGGGATCCCCAGTGCGTCGCTGAGCTGTATTGCGTTCATGGGATGAGGGGAGGTCAGCTGGATGATCTTAGAAGAATATTCGTCGAGCACGAGGCGGAACAAATCGAAAGCATCCATGGCATATCACCTTGTCAGATCCTCGAAAGGCTCTTCCAGTCCTTCTCGAACCCGCCGCCCTTGCCGATACCGTCCAGGTGGACGGTCATCTGCTCGAATCCAAGCCGTTTGACGAGTCTCTGGAGATAGTTCAGCTCTCCGGTTTCCACATCGAGGTGCATGAAGACGACGTTGTCTCCGTGGACAACTGGTTCAATCTTCCCGGCCGAATCCGCACCCTCGACCTTCTCATGACACGCAGGGCATGCGCCTTGCACGAGGGAGACATGCTCTCCGCAGAGCGGGCAGTCAAGCTCCTCCTCCAAGTCATTCTCACCGAATTCCATGTTTGCGAACAGGCTCACTATGCCTGTGTCAGTCACGTCGAGCTTCGTCGCGCAGATTGGGCACTTGTCGATGGTGAACTGGACGCCGGTTCCGCAGTGGGAGCACTCGAGCATAAAATCGGGATCGCTATTGTCGTTCTCTAGATAGCTGATCGTGCCTGTCTCGGCATCAAAGTGAATGCAGGGGGTGGCTTCGGTGGCCATGAATGTGTCGGCGTCCTCGTCGAGCGCGTCTTCTGCCGCGGCGACCTCGTCGAGTGCCTCGTCCGAGACGTCCTTGATGTATAGCGATTGGCATATCGGGCAGCGCTCCGCTTCGAGAGGGACCTCGGCCCCGCATTGGACGCATGTGAAGGTCTCCTGCGTCCTCTGAGGAGGAGTAGGCAGGGAAGGCGCGACGCTCTCCATGACTTGCTCCGTGATCTGGACATCCTTCTGCGTCATCGCAGTAGCCTGGAAGGCCTCGGAACCGTGTTTCCTGGCCATCTTCCCGGTCTTCATGACCCTCCGCAGCTTCTTCGTTTCTAGCCTGACGGTCATGGTCTTGACTGGCTCTGTGTCTTCCTTGGGCTTGCGAGTCCCAAACAATGATTTGACCGCGCTCGTCTTCTCGTCGGTTTTCTGCTTTCGGGTTCTTTGTCCTGCCATCGGTTGGTGCCTTCTCGTCTTCACTGGTCCATTTCTAAATCTACGAGAAACCTATTCTCGAGCTGTACTTATACCCCTGTCGACCCAGTAATCAGCCATGATAACCTGGGACAACCGAGAGCGATATCCGTTCGGAGGCTCAGAACCTTGCTTTGAGGACTATGACGCCGTCCTTCCTCGTGATGTCCACCGACTGCTTGCCAGTCAGGTGGTTCGTGCCTCTCATCTTGAGGACCTCGATGTACTTCCGCCTGGCATCGCCTTCGTCTGAGAGCATGAGCAGGATGACCCCGTCGACCGCATAGGACAGCTCCGCGGGATACAGCTCCCCGGGATGAACCTCGCCCGTCAGCATCGTCGTGGCCTGCCAATTCTTCAGGCGAGTGGTGAGGTCGAATGCGAATACCCTGTAGTCGTCCTTCATCATACTGCTGACAACGGTGATAGGGTCGATCACTATCCTCTGTGGCATGACCTCCGCAACCTTCTGGTCTATGTAGGCCAGGAGCTCCTCGCTAGTGCATTTCCTCAGAAGGTTGCCCAGGTCGCAGTAGATGACCTCCTTGCCGTAGTACTCGGGCTTCACGAAATCGAACTGGGCCGCGTACCTGAGCATCCACTGCGCAGGTTCGCTGAGCGTGCTGAAGAACAAGCCCTGCTCGCCCTTATCAGCACCTGCGAAGAGGAATTTCTGGGCGAACGTGGTCTTACCAGAACCTGCGCTGCCAGCCACCAAAATCACGGACGGGAACGGGAACCCTCCCTCTATCATCTCGTCGAGACCTGGAATTCCGCTTTCAATCCTCGGGAACGCCGCATTCGCCATGATCAATTCACTTCCTTTCTAAGATAGGAGGGCTATCATTCCCGCTGCCTACGCTGGCAGATGCGTCCGGCACCGCCATCGACGGCAGGGGAACCTGCGCCCCCATGACGCGCACTCCTTTGATGAGCATGTCTTGGCCCAGCTCTATCGATTTCCTGGATAGGTTAGATATGAACTCATACAACTCGGTATGTTGGTCTCTGTCCATGACCAAGGCCGTCTGGATGCCTCGGGATTTCACGCTCTTCAAGACATCAACATACCTCTGGAAGAACCGTTTGACGCTCGCCATGGAGTTGTAGGTAAGGAGGGTCGAGACGTTGTCGATTATGACGAAATCTATCTTCGACATGTCTATCTGGAATGATGACCCACCGTCCTCGTGCTTCATGAGGAAATCCGGCAGAGCCTCGATGTGGAACGGCCCCATCTGGAACTCTGGAGCCACCTCTCCGCCCTTGGTGTCCGCCGAGTGAAGAGATATGGCGTCGACGAACACAAGGTTGGTCTGGTCGACCCCGTGGAGCTGCATTAGATGCGAGAGGTACTGATGGGGTCTGTCAATTGTGATCATCAGACCTCTTCGTTTCTTGTCCTCAAGTAATGCCTTCAGAAGAACGAGGTTCACGCGGACAAGGTTGGTGTACTTCACGTGGAGCAGATAGATCGATGAGCCTTCCTCTCCAGTTAGGATGGAACTGACGGCATGGACCAATTCCAAATCCTTCTCGTTCAACAACCACACCGCTTGGAACTAATAGTCGATGGTGTTTGGCGCATATAAGTAGGTTGTCGAGAGTGTCAACTCGGATAATAGCTCAGCATCAGTTCCTGGAGGAGCATTGCATAGCGCTCCACCTGCGTCTCGCCAGCATCGAAAGACATATAAAGCGGACCTAGTATTGTCCTTTCCGCGTCCAGACTGCACGTGTTCTGAGGGCGTTGATGTGCTATGGCTGAGCTGATTGGCGAGCTTGAGGATAAGCGAGCGCGGCACAATGCCGACGCCGAGATGCACAGAAGGCTCAGGGACGAGCTCAACGACAAGACCAAGGAATGGGCCGAGAGGCGGGACGACCTCAATTCTCAGGTCAGGAAGCTGATCGACGAGGCAAACATCAAGCGGGAGAGCAGGGACAAGCTCAACTCCGAGGTCAGAGAGGCAAAGGCCCAGAGGGACGAGTGGAACAGGAAGTTCAACGATCTGAGCGACAAGGCGATCAACCTCAGGCGCGAGAAGATGCCCAAGAGCGGCCTCTCGATCAGGAAGTTCAAGGCCGAGCTGCGCGCGCTAGAGAAGAAGCACATGACATCCGTGCTGAGCGCAGACAAGGAGAAGGCGCTCATGAAGGAGATGTCGCAGCTGGACGCGAAGATCAAGGAGATCGAGAGAGAGATCGAGCAGTTCTCCGAGGTCAAGACAGCTGAGAAGGAGACCAGGGACGCCAAGGACAACGCCGAGAACTTCCACAGGAAGGTCTCAGAGTCCGCCGAGAAGGCTCAGATAGAGCATGACGCGATGCTCAAACTTTACGAGGAGGCCGACAGGGCGAGGAAGGAGGCAGACTCGGCCCAGGAGAAGTTCATCGAGGCCAAGTTGGCGGCCGACGAGGAGCATCGGGAACATATCGAGCACATAAGGCAGGTGCACGACTTCGACAAGATCATCACCGGGATCAGGGACAAAGGTCGCAAGGCCCGCCAGGAGAAGGACGACACATCGGCGAAGAAAGAGGCCGATGAGATCTATGAGAAGTTTCGGAGCGGGGAGAAGCTGAGCACCGAGGACATAATGGTCTTGCAGAAGTCGGGGTACATGTGATTTGCACCGGCAGCACCGGAAACGCTGGGGTGCGCCAGTATCGTCCGACACCGTTTCCCATCATGAGCTGGACGGATGCTATTCCGCCCTTTTGGAGTCAGCTAGCATATTTAAGCCTTAATTCGAAAAATTCATATAGTGCACAATCAATATATCATCCGGGAAATTTTGGGCTAGTTGTTAGAGTGCATCCCATCCCTTCTGACAAGGCTAGCCCTTCCCTTCCCTTTTTTTGTAACAATCAGTGCGTCTGCACAACCTATTTATCCGAACCGCCTGCTTAGCCGGGAGAGCGAAGAACATGGTGTTGGAAGGCCTTGGCCAGTCCCTGAGAAACGCGATCAAGAAACTAGCCAACGCATCCCACATCGATCAGAAGCTCGTCAAGGAAGTCGTGAAGGACATCCAACGGGCGCTGCTGCAGGCCGACGTCAACGTGAAGCTCGTCCTTCAGATGACCAAGGAGCTGGAGGAGCGGGCCCTTACGGAGAAGCCCCCGGCGGGGATGAGCTCCCGGGAGCATGTCATAAGGATAGTATATGAAGAACTCGTCAAGATCATAGGCAAACCCAAAGAGATACCAGCGAAGCCACAACGGATCCTGATGGTGGGTCTATATGGCCAGGGCAAGACAACGACCTCTGGCAAACTCGCCAAGGACCTCCACAAACGGGGCATGAAGGTCGCATTGGTGGCCGCTGATGTACATAGACCGGCAGCGTACGACCAATTGTCGCAGATCGGGAAGAAGATCAACGTGCCCGTCTATGGTGACCCCAAGGAGAAGAGCGCCGTCAAGATAGCCAAGCGGGCGATGAAGGAGTTCGAGGGCTATGACGTCCTTATATTCGACACATCTGGCAGACACTCCCTTGAGAGCGACCTCATCCAGGAGATCAAGGATGTCGCGAAGACGGTCGATGCCGAGAGCAAGCTCCTGGTCCTGGACGCTCAGACCGGACAGCAGGCAGGACCTCAGGCGAAGGCCTTCCACGACGCGGTGGGCCTGACTGGGGTCATACTGACCAAGCTCGACGGCACCGCCAAAGGGGGCGGTGCGCTGAGCGCCATCGCCGAGACCGGAGCGCCAATTTCGTACATCGGTGTAGGAGAACATCTCGAGGATCTCGAGAAGTTCGACCCCGACCGGTTCATAAGCAGGCTTCTGGGAATGGGGGACATCAAGTCTTTGATCGAGTCGGCGTCCGAGGTCATGGACGAGGGGAAAGCCGAGGAACTGACCAAGAAGATGATGTCCGGCAAGTTCACGCTCAAGGAGATGTACGAGCAGATGGAGATGCTCCGGGGCATGGGACCCCTCAAGAAGCTCGCAGCGATGATTCCAGGGCTCGGGGACAAGATAGGGGAGCAGGACATGGAGAAGACCCAGGAAAGGCTCGCCAGGTGGCGGGTCATAATGGACTCCATGACCGACTACGAGCTCGAGAACCCGAAGGAGATCAAATCCTCGAGGGTTTCGAGGATAGCCAGGGGCAGCGGGACATCCCCCAGGGACGTCCGGGAACTCCTGAAGCAGTACAACAACTCCAGGAAGGCCATGAAGGGCTTCATGGGCAACAGGAAGATGCGCCGGCAGCTCATGAAGCAGATGAAGGGTTCGGGCTTCGAACAGGAGGAGTGACCCGATGAGAAGATACATCGTCATGGGTCACAGGGCCATAACATCAGCCGACTTCAAGCTCGACGACCTTTGCGGTTCGACTGGTAGGCTAGACATCCTTCTAAGATGCGTCAACTCCGCATTCTTCCTGTCGCACGGCATCCGGAGGGACGTGGAAATCGTCCTGATGCTTCTGGGAGAACCGAACCCTCCTAAGACCATTCGGATCAACGGCTCCGAGGTGAAGTACCTCAACCCGGACGAGCGCAGCACGGCCGCGCTGATAAGGAACGCCCTGCTCCAGAAAGGCGAGGGCGAGAGGAAGTGCTCCCCAGGGATTTTTGTCTCCGAGCGCAGCTACGAAGAAGTGCTCTCCAATGTATCAAAGGAGTCCAAGATGTACTATCTCAGGGAGGACGGGGAGGACATCCGGACCGCTGTCCTTGCGCCGGACGCCACTTTCGTGTTAGGCGACGACCAGGACCTGACGCAGGCGGAGGAGGACTCCCTGATGACCTACGAGCCGAAGAGGCTCTCACTTGGTCCGAGCAGCTACCATGCAGACCACTGCGTAACGCTTGTGAACAACGAATTGGACCGAAGATGACCTAGGCGTCTCGCTATTGAGCAGGCGCCGGAGCGGTTGCGACGACAGAGGGCGCCTCTGTGCTATTGCCGTTCTCAGGCTCGGTCTCGTATCTCAGGACGAATCTGCCGTTCAAGAACTTGATGGTCGCCGAACGAAGGCGGCACCGATAGAGTCGGACTTTCCGGCCCTTGTAGACTTCCTTCTCCCTGTCGATTCCGATCAACCCTGCGCTCTCGAGCTCGTGGATCCTGCGATAGCATGCTGCTATCGGTATCTGACAGGTCCTGCTCAGCCTCTGGGCGGACATAGGGGAAGTGTATGTGCCGACAAGGATCTTCTGTGAGTAGTCATCTGCCAGAAGGCGCGAAACGTCCTTCGTATTGTGCTCGGGGGTCATTGAGCTCAGCTGGAATGAGGCCCTGCCGCATTTAAGCAGATTACCTTCAGGTTATCACGCCTGATAAGCAAGCAGAGAGACTCACGAAAGGATTAATTGGCATACACGCATCTACTAGCGGAAGTGCCCAGATGCCAGTCTGTCCGCTCGATTTCCGGTACGGACGCCCGGAAATGAAGGCCGTCTTCGACGAGGAGACCAGGCTTCAGAAGCTCTTGGACGTGGAAGCTGCCTTGGCCCAGGCTCAGGCGAAGGTCGGGAACATCAAGCAGGAGCATGCTGACATCATCAAGAAGACCGCCTCGACTCGCTACGTGAAGCTCGACCATGTGCGTGAAATAGACCAGAAGATCAACCACGAGATCACCGCGATCATCAGGGCTCTCAGCGAGCAGTGCGGTGAGAGCGGCAAGTTCGTCCATGTGGGAGCGACTTCGAACGACATTCTCGACACTGGCGCCGCGCTCCAGATCAAGGATGCGGTCAGGATCATCGACGGGGACCTCGACAAGCTCAAGAAGATCCTGGCGAAAAGGGCGAAGGAGCACAGGGACACAGTAATGCTCGGCAGGACGCACGGACAGTACGCCCTGCCTATCACATTGGGCCTCAAGCTTGCGAACTATGCTTTGGAGGTCAAGAGACATCAGCTCAGACTCAAGGAATGCTCTCCGCGGATCCTTGTCGGGAAGATGAGCGGAGCCGTTGGCACCGGTGCGGGCTTCGGGCCGAAAGCCCTCGAGATCCAGAAGCTCGCGATGGAGCAGCTCGGGCTCGGCGTCGAGGAGGGACCGACTCAGATAGTCGCAAGGGACAGATACGTCGAGATGATGTCCGTTCTGGCCAACATCGCCACATCTGTCGAGAAGTTCGCGACCGAGGTGAGAAACCTGCAGAGGGGAGAGATCAACGAGGTTTCCGAGTTCTTCGACGAGAGCGTGCAGGTGGGGAGCTCGACAATGGCTCACAAGAAGAATCCGGTCACGGCGGAGAACGTCTGCGGGCTCACTAGGATCGTCAGGGGATTCATGACACCTGCATACGAGAGCGCTATCCTGTGGCACGAACGGGACCTTACCAACTCGTCGGCGGAACGGTTCTTCGTCCCGCATTCGTTCATACTATTGGACGATGTGCTCGCGAAGATGGACAAGCTGTTCGCAACTCTTGTGGTCAACACGGCCCAGATAGACAAGAACCTGACAAGAGCGGGGAGCGTCATCATGGCGGAGTCAGTGCTCCTGGCCCTCGTCAGCAAAGGCATGGGGCGGCAGGAAGCCCACGAGTTGATCAGGAAGTGCAGCATGGACTCCCAGCGGGCATGCGAGGATTTCAAGACCTATCTTATGGGGAACAAAGAGGTCCGGTCGCTGCTCTCTGAGAAGGAGATAGACGCTTCGCTGGATCCCAGAGCTTACCTGGGAAGCGCAGGAGCGACGGTCGACAACATCCTCAAAATTGTCGCGTGAGGAAAATTAGAAATAGCACTCGCCGTCTCAGCAGCTCCACAAGGGCCCTTAGATCAGTGGCAGATCGCTTCCTTCGCAAGGAAGAGGCCGTGGGTTCAAATCCCACAGGGTCCACTATTTTGCTGGCTAGTGCCCAAAATTCCTTTCTCCGGAATCTTGACCGCTTTTTGATACTCTCCGTAACGTTCCATCGAGCGCGCGAGATCTTCGGTTGTGAGGCCGATATAGAGCTGCGTCGTTCGAGGGTCCGAGTGGCCCAGCACGTACTGGACCTTCTCGAGGGCGTGTCCAGGTTCTTCCTTGACCAGCGAGAAGAAGAGCATCCTCGCACCAGTCCTTCTGAGGGTGTGGTGGCTGAACGGGATCCCGGTCCTCCTGCTCAATTGGTTCACGATCCCATCGAGAGCGGTTTTCTCGTATGTGCCTAGTCTACCGCCGCATTCGTACAGCAGCACGGCGTCGGGCACCTTCACGGCCGGATCCTTCGCTCGGGCACGCCCGATATGCTTGTCCCGCATAGCTCTCGCGAGGTCCAAGACCTCCGCGGTGTCCGGGTGCCAGGAGATAGAGCGTTCCTTTCCACCACGTCTTCCCTTGCCCTTCACACGGACGATTCCGCTTCTCCCGGATTCAAAGTGGCTCAACTCGGACCTGAGGACCTCAACTCTCCTCATCATCAGGTCCAGCTCGAGGTGCACCACTATGCGCTCCCGGCCTTCCGCCTCTCGCCGGACGACCATCGCATCCTCTTCCGATAGCCAATCCGCGTTCGGCCGCGCCCCGTCCCTGATCGGCCACACTATCCGCTCCACCTGCTTGTTTCCAGCCCACCTGAGGAATGTGCGGAATGGAGCGATGTTCGACACCCTGGTATTGTGGGTCACGCCCTTCCAGTGCGCGTTCCTCAGATAGTCCAGGTGTTCCTTGCCGAACCTTCTCGGATTTAGGTCGTAGCCAGCATTCCACAATGCCCGGAATCCATTCCTCAAAGCCCACCGATAACCCTCAATCGTCTTCTCGCTCTTCTCAGTGTCTCTCTGTTCCTGTTCAAAGCGGTCGAGCTCTCTGCCGAGGGACCACCATGCCTTATACGGCACCTTAGTCCCTCCGAGCGCGAGTTGTTTGCAGTCGTCAGGCAATATCCTCGCGTCGGCGGGGGAATGTGCGAGGACATGATTAAGGGCATCCCTCGGATACGCATCGCTTTCGCACGAAAAGGTGTCACTTGGACTCGTAAGCGCGCATGTAGTCAGGCGCCACGGTTCGTTTCCCACGGACAGATAGGATTGGATTTCAGGGTTTAAAGCTTGGGGGATAGGGGGCCAGACATGTCTAGAGTTGCAAACTAGGCCCCCTTTTTCCCGGAGATCTCACTAGCTGAGAAACGCGTCAAAATGCAACTATGCCGCTCTTGCGTTCATTTATATAATCTGAGTCGAATATGCAGACGCGCCCGCCGGGACGAGCTCACAAGTGGCGAAGTGACGATAAGTCTTATTGTCCGTGATATGCTCTCCCTGTGGTGGTCAATCTGGAATTCAAAGAAGAACTAATGGGAGACTTCTACGAAGACACCTTTGAAGAGATCAGAGTGTTACTCTTTGGCCGCGAGATCTGGGAGAAATCCCTGAAAGCGTTTCATGAGGCGTTTGACAAGAAATTCCCCAAAGATTCCCCGGAGGAAAGGGGCGCGGCATTGGGTCTCATGTGGTCTCTTTTTACCGAAGTCATCGTAATGAGCTCAATGGGATTCTCGAGGGGAGGAATCATTGAGGCGCAGGCAATCCTGGAGGAATATTCACGACGGGAGCTCCTTCACCACGTCGCGAGTAGCTCAGGCCGAGAAATAGTGGACGATGTCCTCTCCAAGCAGTCCCTGATGGCACTGGCTCGTTACCTTGAGACTCTCGGTGCACTCTCGAAGAAGGATGTCGAGTTCAGCGGGAAACTTTCTGAATTTCGTAACAGTCTGGCTCACAGAAACGTCAAGTCGATGAAGCGGCTAATGAAACTTCCAGTAGATGTCCATCCTCTGAACGTGTGGGTCGCCGCAGCCAGAGCAGACTGGATTCCGTATCAACTCGGGTGCATTATGTACATGATGCACTTGTCCCGATGTTCGGCACGAAAGGGCTGACGTGGGGGGCCTGATCGAATGGAGAGGTCAGTTCTTGTTGAGAGAAAGACCTCGTAGTAAAGGCGCTGGGCGACTGCCGTGGAAGGACCACTTCGCACCGATGCGGCGAAAACAAACACGATCATGAAGAAATTGACCACCAAACCGTCTCGCGCGGGGGGTCCAAACAGGAGGGGGGCCGAGAGAACGTAGTTCTCTCTCTCTCTTCTCTCTTTACAGGGAGGTGGGTGCATGGTGGTGGAATATCCTTCATGGACGGCCAGCAAGGACCGAGGTAAGAATGTGGTCCACCGCGGCGTCGCAGACCCAGAAGGACGGGAGACGTAGTCGAGGCCTAGTCGAAACACACGTGAGAATTATAGGGCAGGACCGCTATTTATGACCCGTGAAGTTGCGAAGGGATTGGGGTCCTCACGGGAGCTTTATCATGGCGATTCCGGGAGACAAGGTCGCGCTGCTCGGATGGAAACAGGGCGACGAACTCAGCGTGGACTGTGCCGGCAAGAGGCTTGTCGTCACTAGGGTCCCGAAGCAGGTCGTGGAGGCCGGCGGAAATTTGGCGACAAATGCACCAGCAGGGGGGAACGATGACGGTCAGCACTGACGAAAGGCGGACGTCGCATCCGGTCATCAAGCTTAAGGCCCGCGGAGTCAAGGGGCTCGTCGAAGTTGAACTGACCCCTGCGAATCTGGCTCGGATAGCCGGGTGCAGCGAGACGTCAATGCGGAGAGCGATGGAGAGGGAAGGCTATCTCTGACCCGCAGGACGATCGGTCGAGCGCCATCTGAGGGAACCGCAGAAGCCTCATATCTCTTGTTGCTGACCTGCACAACAGAAGAAGACTTATGTCCCACGCTAAACCGCAAACCATCGTTCTATTTGTCTAGTGGAAGGCGCCGTCCAGCAAGTTAATGGCCCCATCCAACTTCTTAATCAATTCAGGAGTCGCATCTACAATGCCAAGCCCAGGCCCGTACTGGCCCATGGCTACTCTTCCTCCTCGGTAGCGGGCACAGACAGCATGCTGAGAGGCGAAATGCGCGATGTAGAAGACAGGCATGATTGAACTAAGCGAAGTAACTAGTTTCTGAGCTGTAGTCACGTTAGTCATCTTCGCTCCAGACCTCTTCGCCTTCTTGAGCTTGCTAGCTGCACTCCTCGGAAGATCTCTGGCGTACTCTTCACATATCTTGACCTGCTCGATTATCAGGTCGTGCGATGCGATGGCGGGGTCGTCGATCTTCCTCTCGACATCCAACACTGCCGCAATACCGACTCCGTTCGGTTCAGGATCAAAGGGGTCAATCAATTGCAGAAGTCCACAGGCTTTGCCTAGTACTCCGCGAACCATACTGTCGCTTCTGTGTCTGTATTCCTTGAAGTCCGTCTCACTGCATATTCCGAGACATAGTAGGAGGGATTTGCATGCTTTCTCGGAAGACTGCTGAAGGAAGACTACCGAGCCCCGATACATTCCTTCATTGTAAAGGACCTTGCAGATTTCAAGGTCATCTCTTGCATACTCCAGCCACTCTCTCGCTCTCTTCCGATTTTCAGGTGTTATCCTTGCGCCGGAATCAATGACTGACTCCGCGAGGGCCTCGGCAAGTTCATCAGGATTCATCATATTGACAGGCAAATGAGCTGCATTCATATCAATCCATCTTGCCAGAGCGTCTTGGTCCCATGGGAGAAGACTTACATTGTCCAGTTAGGAAAAGCCCATAGGGGAGGAAGGGCGACGGATTACAATCTGGTTGACTGACAAGTGAATCGTGTGGAAAGGACTATAGGGAAGGAAGATTGATTGGAATGGCGAGGAGATGGTGATGAGGTGCCCTATTTGCGGGAGTCAGCTAAGTGAGACATCCCTGAAGCGGTTCAAGAGAGGTCTAGGGGTCCTCGCCATCCTTGTGATTGTCATCGTGCTTGCTTTGATGGCATACTGGGTGTTGTATGAACCGAATCGTATGGATCTCAGTCACGATGTCCTCTTCCCCATGCCGAACACCCTTGCGTCATCGGTACTTCAGGATGGACCTGGCAGCTCGGGTGGGATAGTTGCCATCTACGGAAACATCTCAAATGATCAGTCATGGTCTATCAAACCACTCGTGGTTATCGAAGTCAATGAGAGTTCGACCTTGATGCATTTCAATGTTCTTGCTGGCCCAATTGACCCTGGTGCCAGCCAGTACTTCTCGTGGGCATATCACTTCGACGACCTAGACGCGCTCTCGACCAATGTCACGCTCAGGGTGTGGGGGAGCTAGGCTCGCAACCTGGGTGGGAACTTGAGTGCTATGTTTGTTGTCTGCCAGGAAAGAACCTCTATTTCGAAGTGTCCCCGCCCCAGAGCACAACATCCATGAGGAAGGAAACAGGTTGACGACTGGAGGACATGGCAAAGTGAAGACGAAAATCAACATTCTGTGCCTCTGCGGTGTGGTGATCGGCGTGGCCTCTCTTTTCGCAACGTGGGTCACATTCGCGGTATTAATGCCAAACGATGCGCCCGTGATTGCAGGCACAAAGAGCGGCCTGGATTTCCTGAGCGACAGAGAGGCAATGGATGGACCACTGTACGGTTTTGGCGGATGGATTGAAGAGAAATTCCATGCTTGCCAAGTAGCATTGGTTATTTTCGCAGCAGGATTGGCAATCGCTCTCATAACGCCGATTGGAGGCTTTGTTCAGCTCGCTGGAATCTTGTTCCTAAATCAAGCTACACAACCCAATGAAGGGTTGCACTGGTTACACGGTCTGGGAACGGAGGTCGGCTTCACCATAGGTTTCGTATCTTCATTCATTGTTCTGTTGAGCATTGTCTTTCCATTCGGATTGAGTCTAAGCTATAGGGCCAACCCAATCCCGAAAAGGCTGTTCACTTTCTCGAGAACAAAGCCGACCTGATACGTGCATCTCGATGTTGAAGTGTCCTGCCCCTCACAAAAGACCATAGGGGAGGAAAGGCGACAGACGGTCTGTTGACACCAAAGTCAACATTAGCGAAGAAAACATTTAGCGGAGATGATGTACGCAATCCGTTGTGGGATGAATGCTAGGAAAGATTCTCTCATTCAGGTTGTTTTCCATTCTATTCGTCCTGGGCTTGATTTCACAGGTCATCGGCTTTGCAGACAATAATACCTCCACCGTGTCGGCATCAGCAAGTGCCTTTGTCGTTCGGTACTGCACTCATGACAATTACACATGGGATCCGCTGGATACTAAGGAATGGTACCTGTTCGTCTATTCGAACGGGACTGCAACCGCTCAACTCGCGTTCGGAAGTCGATATGGAAGTTCAACGATGGACTACGCAAGCCATCTCTCAGATGACCTCATCTCAGAAGTGTATGAGACCATGACGAACGAGGGATTCATGTCGCTAGGCCCTACACACGACGACCCAGGTTGGCCCTTGACATGGTCGAATCACACGGAGCGTGTGTGTCTCGAGGTCTCAGGTGAGTCCAAGACTGCCACCTTCAATGGCAATAGTATGATGGGAATCATTCCCAAGTCGTTTGCCATTCTGAACAACGTAAGAAGCGTGGTCACGATGGGCGTCGCGGACATTCCGGACGCCAACCTTGACATTGAGGTGATTGAGCAGGTAGATCAAGGTCCCATTGCCGAAATCGAAGTGGACCTGACGAACAACGGTGAAACCGTACTCAGTGATGCTGGTCTTTGCGCGGAATCATGGCCCCTGTACGTCGTCCGTTCGGATGGTCGCACAGTTGATGACCTCCAGAAGGGGATGGCTCCAAATTGCTCCATGGAGTTCCAGCCTCACACGACCACGGACTTCGGGCCTTGGGAATGGAATCGGACCGGCCTTTCGCCAGGCAAATACGTCATCATGTCACGGGTGGCCATCTGGGATTATGAGATTGGGAATATCGATTCGAGTTCGACCTGGACACCAGTCGATAATCACGCCGAACCGAGTAATCACTACGAAAGCATCTTCCTCGCTCTAGTTGGCGTCGGCATCGTTCTAGCGGTTGGTGTTGCTTCATTCTATGTTTTCCGCATACGTCAGGAAGAACGATAAGGAAAGAAAAGGAAAGGGGTTTGAGCCTCACGTCGGAAAAGACCATAGGGGAGGAAAGGCGACGGGAATTCCGCAGAAGGTACTTTAGGATTATAGGACGTTTCAATCTCAGTGATGTCGATGGAAGGTGAAAATGGTCCCTCGACTGCAAAGCGCGGAGGAGTCTGGCTATATGCGAGATTATCGAGTACTGTAATTCAAGTCTGTCTCGCAATTGCCATTGCAGTAGTTGTGGCACTCATTTGGCCACGACTCTTCTCAACAGACATTACCACATGGCACTATTTCATGTCCACAGTATTCCAGGGTCTGGCCGCTCTCGTGAGTGTAAGCCTACTTGCGTTCTTCTTCTTCCATGAGAGGACTGAGGCCCGCATCCAAGCACTCACAGATTCTTGTGTGAGCGCCGCTCATGAGATCAGCAGCAGCTATCCATATTATCTTAATGAGCCACGATTGTTGGAGAAGTTGCGAGAAATCAGGTCCATTATGAGAGGCTATGAGGAGGTAGCGATACAGGCTGAGCTGGCGAAGCAGGGGAAAGCCGAGCCACCAGACAAGGAGAAACTGAGGATTGCTAGGGAACAGTGGCAATCGTGGTATCCTGGATTCTCAAAAGCAAGAGCAGCTTATGAGTCCCTCAATCGCGCGCGAATGGCGAGGCCGAATTTGGCTGGCCTCGTCGGTTCACATGTAGTGCCAATGTTCATACCGCTGGCATGGTCGATTTTGATGTTGGCGACTACCGCGTATTCAACGGAGACGGACCGTCGATACACTTTTTCAATGGCTGCGGGTCTCTTCATGACGCTGCTCGTGACCCTTCGATTCGCATATGCACTCACTGAGGGAATCTCGGCAGAAACGAAAGGGGTTACGCCTGGACCGATTGAACCTGCGACGATTGTGGATATACTGGCTAGACTGGATGTGCCGCGTGCCATCGACAATCCTGTGGCATTGACCGAGTTCGGTAGTGACCCCAGAACAAGGAACGCAACTTCGGATAATGAGAAGTAAGTGTCTTAGGCCTCGCCTCGGAAAAGACCATAGGGGAGGAAAGGCGATACTAGTCCGGGTGAGATCGGATGGCGAAAGCGACCAAGCGACACAAGATGAAATACAAACCCCTAGACAGAAATGCTGGCTTTGAGATAAAATCTTATGACCCTCAGCTTGGACACAGGACTTTCATTTGTGTAAAGCTTCCGGAGCATGAGCTGATGGACAAAGAGAAATCCCTGAAAGCTGGGTCGAATGGATTTGTAGCATCGGCCAAAGAGCTGGAAGCGAGAAGATCCGTGCATTGGCTCACTTTTGACCAGAGCGATGTTTCTCCTATGAAGATTCAGGATATTAACGAATGCAAGAAGAGATTTGGTGCCTATCGAGATGACATCGCGTCAGTTCTTTCCGAGGCCACTTCGTCCGATGTCAGCCCAGAAAATCTGATGAGTGCTTGCGCTTTTTCGACAGTGGAACTCTCAACAGAACTCACGGAGGGAGGGCGAGAGAAGAGGAAGAAGGCTAAGCTCTGACCTTCCCACTCGTTAGTAACGGTCTGTAGCGCCCGAACGATGGGTATCCCCAGAAAGGATGAAGAGGAGAGCCCACATTCGATCCAGCAAGAACGTATGAGCGAACTAACCGAAATGGCAGTTGAATCGTTAGTGCTCGGGGCTACCGTTCCTGTGCTAGTCTCGATAGTCTATGTCGTCCAGCCACAGATAGCATGGTTGCTCGGAATCACGTTGATGCTGGCTAGCATTTACGCAGGCTATCAACGCTACCAAGAAAGTAAGGCTTCAGGATGGGTCGTCGGCACTATGATCTTCGTGTCCGGTGTCGTGATGGAATTTGCGTCGGTTGACACCATTGTCTTGATGGTAGCGGTGTTCATAGTCATTGACGCGACCTTGCTGATTCCCAAAGCAATCGTCAAGTCATTCAGAAGGAATACATGAAGGGGTTCGCGCCTCGCCTCGGAAAAGGCCATAGAGGAGGAAAGGCGATACGGAAGTAGGCGACGAGGAATGGTTGGCGAAGGAGGAGATGAAGGCCTTGAGGCTTTGAAGAGGGAGCAGCGAAGACTCTTCGATGAAATGACTGCGCTTGAGGAGGATTACGAAGTTGGCACGATTGACCAGAAGACTTACAGCGGACTTAGCGCCTCGCATTGGGAAGCACTTACGGATATTCAACGAAGGATCAACGCGACAAAGCCGTTGAGGACTCGGACTGAACGGATCGAAGAGTATGGTGGAAAGGTGAGGACGGGGTATCTTGTTGGTGGGGGTCTGACGGCCGCCATATTCTTTGGCTTGTTCTACTGGGCAATCAACTATACCTACACCGAACGGGTCTGGCATCCTTTGCCCTATATCGGTGGCTACTGGACAACTGAAACACTCACGCTTGACCCCGCTATTCAGGCATTGTTTCTTGTGGTAGCCATAATTGGACTGGTAGCAATGGTCTATGGTGCATTATCCAGAAAGTGACTCCCGACGGAGGCGTATTCGGAAAAGACCATAGGGGAGGAAAGACGATACGAAGACCGCGAACATGAAGTACATAGAGAAGCCCCTTGAGGGGAAACTCAAGTGGACGCAACCCCACGCCCTAATACGATATCACGAGCTCAGATTGGATGGGGCTCTTTATGCCACCTTGAGATGGAAGAAGATGCTCGGGTCACTGGCCGTCGCAGAATTCTACAAAGGCAGATACACTTTCAAGCGGGCCGGCTTTCTGCGCCCTTACATTACTGTTCGAAGCGAGAATGCCAAGCTCAATCTGGCCATCATGAGATTCATTAGCGGTTCGATCATCAGGAATGCCGTGCTTGGTCTTAGCGGGACACTGGAATTCGAGACCGGAGAGAGGTTTGCGTTCAACAGGCTCAGCTTCTGGAAGTCAAGATGGGCTTTTTCTGATGAGAACGGAAACCTATTGGCGACTTTCGATAGGAAGATAAAGGGAAAACCAACTGGGATTGTCACAGTCAACCGTGATTTCATACACATGCCATACCTGCACATTCTTGTCGTCGCGGGCTGGTACGCAATCATACTGGACTACGAGGAGCAAGAAGGCGCCGTTGGAACTGGGATTACGGCAGATAGTGGCCCTGGTCCCGTGTGACAGCTAGGCACAGAAGGCAACGCTATCAGAGTCGAGTCCTAGGCCTCGGAAAAGCCCATAGGGGAGGAAAGGCGATTCCTCCTTCGAAGCCCGAAGATTCAATTCGGGCAAAAGCGATTCAACTGAATCGGAAGGATATTTGTCTGGCTATGCATGAGTATGGACCGGGCGAGAATTGGACTAGGCCGAGCTAGACATTCATGTTTTCGGTTCAATTGAAACGAAATTGCACCAAGGCGTCCGCAAACTCCTTCTACTTTTTCTTTTACCTTTTCTGCCAGTTCGCCAAGATTGGGGAGGCCAATTGCACTCTTGAACGCCTGGCCATTTCCCCGAGAGAGGATTGTTGCACCGAGCTGGACATGAACCAGCTGTGCCTGCTTGATTTTATGAGCGGTCTCTTCCTCTCAACCGCTATGCGTCGTCGAGGTTCCTTCTACCGTGTCGAACCCGACGAAAGACAGGCCGCTACCCGGGGGTAGCGGCCTCAGCAAAGGTTATATCCCCACCATGTCGATTCGTAGCCAGCCCGATTCAAGGGGACAGGGTGGTTCAGATGGAGAACAGGATAGCACTGATACCGAGAGTGATGATGAAAGGCGCAATGGGTCCGAAGGACTATGGTCTATTGATCACGGATCGAAGGTCCATATTCGCGCTGGAAAAAGCGAGCAAGGCCGCGCTGCTAGGCGTTCTCGGAGATGCCCTCCTATCCGACAAGAAGACTTTCGACTATGCCAGCGAGGACATCGAGAAACTCGCATCGGACGAGCGCAACACGGTTGTGCCCCACGAGGGCATACAGAAGCTTCATCTGAAGAAGGGCTTCTCATCATACACAATGAGCAACGCGTACACACTGCTCGTGGACTACACGGACACAGCGGGCAGGCCGAGGTCGGTCAAGGCGTTCCTGACACCTCCAAATGAATTCCTCGCCCTGAAGAAGAAAGAAGGCGTGGACAAGAAGACAGCGATCGAGGAGTATGCGCGATCGGCGAGGAAGGCATTCGAGCAAGCGCTCGGCGCATCGGCCGCCGGGAGAGCGGAGTGGGATGTCTGATGTCGCCGAAACCTGTGCGGATAATCGCGTACATCCTTATCGTCATCGGGCTCATAGGCCTGGCCTGGTCATTCCAGCCCACAAGGGGAACCACTACCGCAGAGCTACCAACTGGACAGGGCTACTACAGCTATGTCAAGGTGTCCATGTGGTTGAACGGACACGTCGAAGGGAACTTCGAGGTGACCTCCGGAGGCGGGACAGTGCGGTTCTTTGTCTTCGATTCGGCCCAATACGAGGACTATAGCGACGATGGCGTCGGATCCGACAGCATGTTCACGCTAACAGGCGCCTCGGGGTCGTTCTCCGAGGATCTTCCGACGACATCGACATACTACCTGGTGGTTGACCACGGGTCGACGACTGCAGCCCAAACGATCGATGTCACGTACAAGGTCTCGGGGCTCGACATCAAGTACTTGATCGGCGGGGCCGTTTTGCTGGCGGTAGGTGCTGTCCTGGCTGTCGTTGGTTTGAGGATGAAGGCGAAAGCAAAGGCGGCGATGCCGCCCCCAGCGGTCCAGAGCCAGCCAACAGGCGAAGTCGTGATGTTCGACAAGAAGACCTGACGGATTGGGCGAGAATTGAACTTGGTCAAGCCAGACATCCACCATTTCGACTCAATCAAAGCGAAATTGCACCAAGGCATCCACAAACCTCTTCCTTTTCTATTTGTCTTGGTCTCCACAAAGACATTCTGAGTCCTGCTGGCCAATACATCCCGAATTGGGAAAAACACAGTAGGCTTATTCTACAAGACGAGCGAGCAGAAGCCCGATGTACACGCCTCGGGATCTGACTCGCCTCTGAGTTTCTTCTCGCAATGTTTGCAGAATCTGGCCGTGTCCTTGATTGAACCTCCACAATCCGGACAGTACAGCCTCTCACGACACGCAGAGCATTGCTTTTCCGCGGTATGGCTTCTTAGTTAGTTGCCAGATGTCTCAACCCCCGACTCCCTCTTTCTTCGAACCCAGTCTCATCAGGTCATGACCAATAAACCCGAAGAGGGCCTTGGCATAGACTATGAAAGCCAGGAATCCGAACAAGACAAAGACAAAGGGGATCAATCCCGAATAGGATCTATCAAGCATCTGCAGAGGCATATCGTAGAAATCGACGGCGAAGTGGAGCATTATGGCAGCGTACAGGCCGTGCTTCATGAACATATAAGCCAAGAACAGGCCTGCGACGGTGCTAGGGATCAACTTGTAGAAGTCCCATCCGCCGACATGCGCGAGCCCGAACATGATTGCGGAGAACAATGCAAGTCCACATTCCACCAGCCCGGTTTTGATCCTGCCTCCGATAATGTATCGACCCAGCTTCTGAGCCCTTTCCCTCCGGAACAGATAATCTATTGCCAGAAGCGGAATCCCCAACAGGAGGACTCTCGAAACGATCTCTTCCCAGACCGAGGCATTCGCGAGCGCATAGGCCTGCATCCAAAGTTCCTCCCCAAAGTCCGGTATTTTGGGAGTGATTCCCGACGCCCTGATGATGACGTAGAAGACTATGCTAAAGAAAACGTTCACGAGGAAGAAGTAGAATATCGTCGAGATCGGGTTTCCGAAGAAGGGGTCGGCATCGCAGCATTCCTTGGGGACCTCCTCCCCTCTCAGAACCTTGACGAAGTTCATGAGTCCAGTCCTGGTGATTGCGTGGTAAGAGAGAAGAAGCATCACGACGATGAACAGGAAGTAGGACATCAGAGTGATTCCTTGAACATCCATGATGGGGGTCACGACGGGCGTGATGATGAACAAGCTGGTCGTTCTTCCCTCGATGTTCTCGAGGACCTGGGGGGTCATGATCAGAAGAGAGATGATGCAGAGGCCAATGTATCCGTAGATGCCAATTCCCAACGCCGCCTCGTCCACCGCCTCCGGGTGCCGTCTCATTTTCACGCCGCTCGCGGATACGAAGCTGAGGAGCAGCAGGAACGAACCGATGACTGGCAGGATAGTCCCGAGGATAACCACAGGCTCCGCCTCCAAAATAACCCCTGCGAAGTCCAGGGCCAGGCCCAACGCCAGAGCGCATACGCCGACGAGGAATAGCGCCCTACGCTTCGATCTCAGAATGGCAATGATACGATCCAGCCGAGGCCGATGCTTGATGGGCGCCTTCGCTGCTCCGCCACCCGTATCGGGTGTGTAGATGCTGGCCGGTGGACTCGGGAAGTAGATCCGGGAATCCGGGACTATCCGCTCCTTTGGGATTTTCGCCTTTGCGAGGACCATGAAGTCCCAGAAACACGCACTCTCCCAGTGAAAGCCGACCTTGCCTCGTGAGGTGAACAGCGTGTGGCTACTGAAGCCTCTGCTGTTCCTAAAGTCTGCGCGCTCGACTTCGTCCCAACTGATGATCCGATCCTTCCTGAAGACCGACGACGTCGCAATGCCGTTTTCGTTCACGATTGTGATCTTGCCGGCTGTGTGGACGAACAGAAGCCATGGCAACGACCAGGATAGGGCGGCGTGCACGACTATCAACAGGATTCTCCAAACCGGCAATTCGATGGTTGACACCTGAGGGTCGATATCGCCGAAGGTGCCGTAGAATGCGGGAACAAGGAACGCAATCCCCGTTATCGCCACGCACTCTCCCAAAACCAATGAGACGAATCTGTATACGCCAGGGCTACGTAGGACAATGCTCGGAGAACCCTTTGGCAAGTCTCCCAACGCTCGAGCAAGGGACTTCTTCTTCGCGCGAAGTCGGCGTCTCGACCACAGCCATATCAGAATCGGCACGACGAGAGCAATCAGCATACCGATGAAGTAGGTGTGGCCCATCATCTCTTCTGTGATGACGACCTCCGACAGTGACAATCCCCTGGCCTCTGATTGCTGCGATTCCATTTCAAGGAATCGGTGGAATCCCTTGAGTTGGGACTTTCTTCATTGTGGGTATAGGGAGACGTGTGCATGCTTTGAAGTCCGGCTCTTTCTCAGTCGGAGGACCTATCTGGAATTGAACTCACACGATTCAGCTTCCGAGCATCGAGGTGTCAATTCGGGTCAAAGAACAAAGCCAGTGAACCGGAGGAGAATGGAATTCGCTCGAGCCAGACATCCTTCTTCTTTGTTTCAATCAACAAGGGACTGAGACACCCGATCTTGGGCGTTGCGCCGAGTCTAATTCCTTACCGGTAATTATATCTGGCAGCTTTAATCACCGGCAAATTCCGGGCCATAATCCCGGCGGGAGTACTTTATCGTCGCTGGCTCTCTTTTCAATTCATCGCATGACAAGAATATTCACGCTCTGAGCGTGCGTCTCCGTCCACGCTCAGTTCAGTAGCCGCAGGCTCCCTCAACCTCTCTTCAGAAGTGGTTTGCCGC
>Ga0315296_10000883_pt1 | contig 26776 bp, 22 predicted proteins | sample YL17G14_18_MG_FD_203921 | JGI IMG/M metagenome (GOLD analysis project Ga0315296, IMG submission 203921) | Sediment microbial communities from Yellowstone Lake, YNP, Wyoming, USA - YL17G14_18 | ecosystem: Environmental > Aquatic > Freshwater > Lake > Sediment | place: USA: Wyoming | collected... | reverse complement strand
GTCACGATTGGGGAATCGGCAGCTCACGCGCTGCGTTGAACTCAGCATTAGTAGCGTCCATGAACAAACATGGACACCGAACCATGAACACCAGCATTCTTTATGCCTGACGACATACGTTCCACGGTCCGAGCCCGATCAGGGATGGATTATCTTGAAGGAGACACGCTCGCTCGAGAACCTGACCACGTGCAAGGAATGCTTAACGCTCACACTCTCCGTGCCCAAGGAAAGTGAGACCAGTTGAGGGAACCCGATCTCCCAGCATGCAACTGGCTCCCTGCACGGATTGATTTCTAGCCAGATCGCGCGGTTTGCATCCCATTGAATCTGAGACTTCAATGATGGTTTCATGCTATTCGAAGCGCCTATGGACTGCGACCTGTAAGTCTCGGAGTTCGAAATCTAGACAGCATCTACATGTAGAAGCGATAATGATCCTGAGTGGGAGAATCTTCGGGAAGTTCGGATAAGATCTTCCCTACTCTATCTGCAAACTCCAGTGTTATCGGATTGTAAGTCGAGAATGCTGTTGTATTCCAATTCAACTTTGTGAGTCCAAGTATTTCGTTGCACACCGTTCTTGCGTCCGAATCGCCCTCATGGACTATGTGAAGTGGTTCTGGTACCCGATGCCCTGGATAGGTTCTTATCCGGGGTATGTAACCGCCCGTGTAGAGAAGGTATTCCTTGGAGGTTATCAGTATCAGTGTGCCTCTCAGCACGGGGTATTCCCCTGTCCTCAGGAATCGAATTGGAGTAGATCGACTGATTGCGACTAGGTCAGTTGGAATCGTGCCTATGCCCTTTCTGAGGCCGGTCTTCTCTTCTTCGTTGAATCGAGATGTCTTGTGTACTACAAACCGACTAGGTCCTGTGTGAACTTTCGCCGTATACTTGTCAATAACGTCTCTAATCAAGTGTTCGCTTTGGTCGGCGGTCAACCGCGGCTCCTTGCTTTCCTCATCAATAACGACATCAGTCCCCCTGAGGACGAATCCTTCGCCGCTGTGCGTGAATATCTGTGCCATGGAACTCTCGACATTCAGATTTGGATTGCGGAGGTTTCTGTAGAACGATACTCCAACATAGCATGTACCAGGGACGAGCTTTGCCAGTCGCCATGGTCTGCCGTTTGCTTTATAGTACAAACCCATGGAGAAATTCCATGCAAATGTCGCTGGATTCTGTCGGCTAGGGAATGTTGAATTCGGATATTCCAGAATCGACTTAAGTGTGGATTCTCTAAGAACCTGCGTGGGAATACCAACGCTCATTGATTTTCCCTTTATCGAGTTGTGCAGATCGTAGTCAATATTGGGCTCCGATCCTTCTTCAGCAAAATCGAACCCCCAATCCTGGAGGAAGCTCTGATTCTTCCCTCTTAGTTCTGAGAGGACTCTTTCCAGCTCTGTGAATCTCGGTCGCTTTGCACCGCGGGTTCGTTTTGAGATACCACAGTACTCTTCAATGACCCATGGAAGCGAGCATATCACAACGTTTGGATGATCTTCCTCCAATGCGATAGCTTTGAGCTTCTCAACTATGAGTTGACTCGCAGCTGCTATCCTCTCGTTGGCATCGATTACCTTGAGGATGCCGTCGATTTCGAATTGAGTCAGGGAGATGTTCCAGCGATCGGCATTTAGTATTTCGCTCTTCAACTTGGTGTTCGAAGAGAAACCTGGGAAATCGGGATAGAGCCAACGGTTTGATTCATTACTCTTGATTTCACGTTGAATCATGGACAAAAGCTGTTTGGTCAGCGTAATCGTCTCTCCGGATCCGACTATTCCCACTCTCACCTGGCTAGGCGAAGGAACGCCCTCTGATCTAGAGAAATATGGCCCGAAGCGTTTGATGCCCATTCTAGGATCCTTGTCTTCTCCTTCGTAGCCGAAAACCAAGTCGGGTTCCTCCAAGAAGAGACACTCTAAACTCGCCATCTAGTCACCTCCTCTATCGCCTGACAATTGACCAGTCTCATCGGATTCAATAGCCTCAAGTGAGCACTTGTCCGACCTTATGCCAAAGTCAATTCTGGAGGTTAGTGGATTGACATCGACCTCTATCTGACCACTCTCGAAAACGAATTTATCCTTCGTGCCAGCAAGTTTGGAAACCCAGAACAACAAGTTTCTCAGGTAGATCATGTTGTAGTCATCATGAGAGAGGCGAGTGATGATTGATCCTTCTTCTTGTCCACTTCGAATCCGTCTACCATCTGAAGTCAACACATACGTAGGAGAAAGCCGCAGGAAGATTCGTTCCCCAAGCAGCATGAAGTGTATTGACACAGCGGCGTGAACGCCAACCGATTCTCCCAATTGTGAGGCATACATCATGGTTGCAGCTTGCCTTGTCGATTTCCTAACAAGCCCCGGCCATTTCTCGAACCTTGTTGTTTCCCCTTGGCGGAGTGGGAAATACAATCTCTTCCCTTTGCGCTGGACGAACATACCGAGCCGACCGGCTTCCCAAATCAAGCTGGAATCTAAGAGCCACAATACGATGTTCTTTCTGTCTTTGTCCTTTATCCATTCGGACGTATTGTGTTTGCTTACTGAACCACGTTTCACTAATCGAGCCAGGGGTTCTTCCGTCAAGTCCCTGAAGGAATAGAGCGTCTGTCCTTGAGTGACAAATGGCGCCAGAAGAGTAGTAACGAAAGTAATCTGCTCAAGTGCTAGAGTAGCCGAGAAGATTCTCGAAGGCGTTCTTCTGACTTCAAAGAGATTCGAATAGAGGGTTTCTTGAATCCGATCTGGATTTCCCGATATCAAGGACAGTGAATAGCCTGACTCCTCGGAGCGCTTTTCAATGTATTCATTCTCCTCCGTATTGGCCTTAATACTTTGCGTACCGCGTCTTATCAGCAAATCGCCAGATCTAAACAAGACCTTCTCTTTTCCACCCTGCGTTCTACTAGTTCCATCCTTTTGCGGTTTCAAGGGCTTCGTGGACGGAGGAATGTAGATGATGGCAAACCTAAGGGCATTCTCCCCAATTCTGTAGTCGAATTCCCGATATCCCAAGGCAATGGGCTCTTGGCTGTAGGAATTGAATCTCTGCTGCAAATCTGCCTGATCAATATGGAATCCTTGCGGTAACCCGACATACTCGAACCCACCAGATTTCCTCTCCTTTACTCCGGCGACGATATATCCGCCTCCGTAGTTCGACAATGCGAAGATGTCCTTCGCCAACTCCGCAAATCTCTCCCTCGAAGTATCGAGAATCAACTTGAAATCGATTTCAGGAGACTCCCTTCTCTTGGACATGACATAGTCTACGAATATGTCGTCCAGATTGGATCGAAGGGAATCATCAGGCGCCTCTCCTTCACTAGATGCCAAAGGCATTTCAAACAACTCGGAACCTCAAAGTAGTCCAGCGCCGGCGATCGATTAGCAGTCTCCCAGACAGCGTCATTAGTCCAATTCTCACCAATTCCCTCGCCTGGATCGCGACTATGGTTGATAATCTTATACTGATGCTATTATATTGAACTGACGCATCGTGGACAGAATGCTCCAGACATGCTCTTAGGATTGATATTGATCTCAACCCATGACAGGATTGTTATTGAGCTGAACCCTTGTGAGGTTCAAATCCTGTTCAATGTGCGGATCACGGTTTGCATCTCATTGCCTCTGAACAGCATCAATGGCATTTGAAGACACAGCCACTACTGATGGTACGGGATATCCCATTTGCCTCGAGTATCATTCTCAAGGGGATAGTAGGCGCGCTGCTTCCTGACCAACAGATCGGGGCGCGGTTCCCCGTCGCTGCCGATTGGGATCATGGCCATGACCTCTGCACCACTGGAACAGCTAGATAATGACTCGGACTACTTGTAGTTCCGGGCTGTCCCTGTCTTGCGTTCTCCTAGACCTCAGAACTCCAATGCCTGATACAAATCCTATCGGATATGAACTGGTGGCGCCAGACGAGTCTCAGAATCATCGCTCAGGTGAAAGAGCTCTGTCTCAATAGTATTGTCTGATGTACCCATATGCGCGGTCAAAAAGGTCTTGGTTGGTGTGCAACTTGTATTTGAGCAGGGTCCTGCGCAGCTCCCTTTGCACTAGTCGCTCGCCCTGAGTCGTATTCTGCCAGTCAGGGAACCGCACCTTCTTCACAATATCATCGATGTCAGTCACGATGCGCTCCACGATGATGTGTGTGTTCTTGTTCTTCGCCTCGTTGAACAATTCCGTCAGTGCTTCCTTTGCGCGGTCGCGTTCTTCTGTAGTGTCAGTCAGTTTCTCGGCTTCGACCACATCTTTGGCAAGTTCGAGCATTTGCTTGAGAAACTCCAGGCTGGTCAACAGCCCTTGCTCGTGCCGTTCCTTGATTTTCTCAAGCCGCTCACCTAATGCAGTATACTTGGGATTGCCAAGGTGCTTGCGCAATCGGGCGACGAGCTTGATCTCCACCTCCCTGGCACGCCTACCGGGGTCCTTGTCGGCGAGTATGCTTTCGAGCACCTGTGCATCCAGTACCAGCGTCTCAACATCATCTCGCACAGACTCAAGGTGAACATTCTGGTTGATGAGGTCTATTGTCTTCGCACCAAGAGCATGCCAGAGCAGTCTTCCGTTGCCACTAACTGGCCTAACAGATTCGTAGACTTGCGTTAGCCATTGATAGTCCTTCTCATAAGGGCTGAGGCATCGGTCGGGCGAGAGCGCCTCCCAAAGCATTCCAAGGCGGGTGTACTGATCTGCAAACTTGTCGCGGACATCGTTGTTTGGCAAACGCTGTTGTACAGCCATCAGTCCCTCGTATCCTCCAATCATTCTGTCAATGCCAGGGAAGAATGCCATGCACTTCTGCACTTGTACCGGCAGGACCTTGCGCAGTTCACTGACGTTCGATACTACCAGTTGCATTGACTTCTCATCGAAATCAAGTGATCTAGCTACATCATCGAAGATACCAACATAGTCCACAATTAGGCCGTGAGTCTTGTTAGGCCCAAACGCACGATTGGTACGGCATATCGCCTGGAGGAGGTTGTGATCCTTCATGGGTTTGTCTAGATACATCACCTGCAAGATTGGGGCATCGAATCCAGTCAGCAGCTTACTAGTAACAATCACGAATTTCAGTGGATCCGCAGGTTCGCGGAAGCGGTCGAGCAACTTCGCCTCGGCGTCTTTGCCACGTTCGTGTTGTCTCCATTCCGGCGGGTCTCCTGGTGCGGTGGTCATGACAATAGCGCTTTCCTCGGGGTCTATGAGCTCGTCCATCACCTGCTTGTAGAGCACGCAACACTCGCGGTCGAAGACCACAACCTGCGCCTTGAAACCGTTCGGTTCTACCTTTTGCTGAAAGTGCCTGACAATATGTTGTACCACCGCCCGAACTCGCTCCGGATTCTTTACCAGCACAGCCATCTTGGCGGCACGCTTGGCGAGGTCGTCACGATCCTGCTCAGAGAGGTTGTTGGTAATACTGTTGAACGCTTCATCGATGGCGGCGCGATCCATCTTGAGCCGCACCTCCGGCGCCTCAAAGTGCAAGGCCAGCGTCGCCCTGTCACGGATAGATTCCTGAAACGAGTAGCGGCTCATGTACCCCTTCTCATCCTCATCAGCGCCAAAGGCCCAGAATGTGTTCCGGTCGGCGCGGTTGATAGGGGTACCCGTCAGGCCAAATAGGAACGCATTCGGCAAAGCTTCGCGCATCTTGCGACCAAGATCGCCTTCCTGCGTGCGATGCGCTTCGTCAACCATTACAATGATGTTCGAGCGTTCGTTTAGCATCCCGCCTGCCTCACCGAACTTGTGAATAGTGGTGATGAGCACCTTGCGAACATCCTGGCCAAGAAGGCTTTCCAGTTCCTGCCGAGTAGCCACTGGAACCATGTTTGGCACGTCAGTAGCGTTGAAGGTTGCTGTTATTTGGGTATCGAGGTCGATACGATCCACTACGATTATCACCGTGGGGTTGCCAAGCTTTGGATGGAGGCGAAGTTTCTGCGCAGCAAACACCATGAGCAATGACTTGCCGCTGCCCTGGAAATGCCATATCAGGCCCTTCTTTGGGTAGCCAGCCACGACACGCGCCACAATCTTGTTCGCAGTCTCGAATTGCTGATAACGGCAGATTATCTTGATGCGACGGTGCTTTTTGTCAGTTGCGAAGAGGGTGAAGTTCTGCATGACATCGAGCACCACTTCGGGTTTCAGCATGCTTCTGAGCGAAGCAAGCACGTGATGGAGTTGGCCTTCGTCCTGATTGTCATCATCGCGCCAAGGACACCACATATCGATGGGCATGCGTACGGAACCATAGCGGTAGATCCGTCCCTCAGTGGCAAAGGAGAAGACGTTCGGCACGAACATAGCTGGCACATCCCGCTCGTAAACCTGGTTTATCTGGAATGCGCCATCAAACCATGTCACTGCGCTGCGTGTTGAAGTCTTCACTTCGCCGATGACAAGCGGAAGGCCGTTTACTACAAAAACCACATCGAAGCGTTTCTCCAAACGGCCTGCCTGAAATGTCCACTGGCTGGTAACGACCAGATTGTTGTTGCAGGGCTGGGCGGCGTCCACGAGACGCACCTGCACATGCTCGCCGTTCGGGCCAAAGGGCATGGTCTTCTCGCCTCGCAACCATGTGGTGAAGTTCTCATTCGCCCGTACCAACCCATCGGTATTCACAGAGAGGAGTATGGCCCGTAGGTTGTAGATCACCTCGTCCGCCCGGTCAGGTTGGGCGGCGATTTCGGGATTGAGGCGAATGAGCGCCTCGCGCACCCATTGATCAACCATCACATCGGTAACATAGCGCGGCACATCGAGGGCGGAGACATAGGTCCATCTGTCTGCGCCGCTTAGTTTAGCAACGGCATCGAGAATCATTTGTTCGACGGTGTTGGATTCGGTGAAGGTCATGCATAGTCTCCGAAGACTGAGTTGACGAACGCATGAAGCATGGCGCGTTGGGTCGCCACATGTGTGCGTGAAATGCGATGCGTCCTTGAGATCTCATCTAGCTTGCTCACGATCGTTTGTTGCTCCTGAATTGGTGGAACTGGTACTTCGACCTTCTTCAGGTTGCCCGCACTGATATTCGACTGGCTTACTCCCGGTGTGGCGAAAGCCCGAACAGCAGTTTGCCCATGCGCACTATTGAAATAGTAGTTCAGGAACTCCGGCAGAAGCACCGACCGGTCGGTTTGGACGCGAACAAGGTAGGATGCGAAAAGGTAGTTACCGTCCAAGTTGAAGATTCCAACTTTTCCAACCAAGTCCGCACTATTGGTCCGATTGAAAAGAATGTCTCCTTTCTGGACTGCGAACTCGGCAGCAACTTCAGCAGGCATGTTCGCATATTTTAGTTCAGTCGCGGCAACGAGTTCCTCGTCGAAATTCATCATGCGCAAGATCGGGTAGCGTCCGGTTTCGCTCAGCGGGCAAGATAAACCATATTGGAATGTTGCTACATCACCGAGACCCCGTGTCGAATACTTGGGCAGCTTCGTTTTGTCGGGTTTCACTGGCTTTCCGAAAACGGTGTATTCCTCCATCGCAGCTTGCTTGAGCGATGCGAGCAGGTTGAGGTTAGCAAAAGAGGTCTCAACGATTTCGTCCACCGCCCAGAGGATTTCTGCGATACGGCGTTGCTGGTCGAGCGGTGGGAGGGCGAACTCCTCAAGCTTGAGTGTCGTCCAGTTGATGGTAGGAGAGAGCGAGCCAACGGAAATCTCGACCGCCCGGCTCATGAAGCGGTCGCTCATCATCAGGAAAGGCAGGAACTCCGGTAGCACTACGTCTGGTTTGGCTCGCACGACCATTGCATGAGCCGAGCAGATGCCGTCAAACTCCGCTACGGCTAGCTTGCTTTGGTAGGCACGGCGTCGACCGAAAATCAGGTCGCCTTTCCGAAAACGCAGCTTGGTGCCGATGACATCACTGCCTTTTCCCCATCGCCGGATATGCAAGTCCTGCGAATCAAGATGCTCCAGCCCCACGTAGATTTCTTCGCCCGCCTCGCTCGGCTCGACGCGCACATTCACGCTCTCCGCGAACGCGCCAAATGGCAACCGCTTCCAATCGCTTTGCTTCAGCCACGCGGGCAGAGCTTGCGCGGGTTGGTTTGGTTCGGAGGGTAATTCCTTTTTGACTTCTCCGAGGATGTCGGCGAGAGCAGCAAGAACATCACGGGTCGATGAGAGCCAAGCGGAAACTGAATCCGACAAGGAGTCGATGGTGGAAACCTGAACCTCCACGCGGGATTTTGGCAGTGAAACGTAGAGCGGAATGCTCAAGTTGCCGCCTTTGGTGCGGATTTCCTCCAGAGAGACGACGCGCGTGAAGCCGAGATCATGCTTGAACTGCTCGTAGGCTTTGACGATGCGCTTGATGTGCTCATCAGTTAAGCAGCTCTGGGCACGCTCACGGGTGACTTCGCCTACAGCGTTGATAAACAGGATCTTGTTGTGTCTCTGCCTCGGCTTGACCGTCCGGCAGATGACGACACAGGCTTCCATTGGCGAGTTGTAGAACAGGTTTGGCCCCAGACCAATAACACACTCGATAAGATCGGCTTCGATGATTCTCTGCCGCATATCAGCTTCTTCTTTACGGAAGAGGACCCCATGTGGGAAGAGTATAGCGCATCGGCCCGACTTAGGGTTCATGCTCTGGATGATGTGCTGCCAGAAGGCGTAGTCAGCACGGCCCTGCGGCGGGGTGCCGTATATGTTGCGCCCCCACGGGTCAGATGCGAACGCTTCACGGTCCCACTGCTTGATGGAATACGGTGGATTTGCCAGCACAATATCGAAACGCTGAAGGCGGTCGCCCTGGACGAACTTGGGCTCGGCAAGCGTATCACCTCGTTCGATACGAAAATCTTCGATGCCGTGGAGGAAACAGTTCATCCGAGCGATTGAGGAGGTCATGAGGTTGCGCTCCTGACCGTAGAGGCGGGCATTTCGCCACTCCTTCCCTTGATTGCGCAGTTGGGCGATGCAGGAAAGAAGCATGCCGCCGGACCCGCAGGTTGGATCATATATGCTTTCGCCGGGCTGCGGTTGGAGCAGCTCAGTCATAAGGTGGACTACGGTGCGGTTGGTATAGAACTCCGCGGCCGTGTGTCCGGCGTCGTCAGCGAACTTCTTGATGAGGTATTCGTAGCCGTTTCCCAGCTCGTCCTCGGGCAGGTTGGCGAGCGTCAACTCAAGATAGCTAAAGTGCTCGATTAGGTCTCGCAGCATGGCGTCGGAGAGACGATCCTTGTTCGTCCACTGTGCATCGCCGAATATGCCATAGAGCTTGTCGGGGTTGGCAGTTTCAATAGCCCGAAGGGCGTTTTGCAGAGCTGGACCAACGTTCTTCGCGACCTTTCGAACCGCTTCCCAGTGGGCTTCGGGCTGGATCTGGAAGCGATGATTCTCTGGATAGGATGCAAACTCCTTGTCTCCCTCGGACTCGGCCAAAGCGGCTTTGGTCTCCTGATCGTAAACATCGCAAAGGCGCTTGTAGAATAGTAACGGAAAGATGAACTGCTTGTAGTCGCCCGCGTCGATTGTGCCGCGCAGGAGCGTTGCGGCACCCCAGAGATATGATTCGAGCCGCTGTTGGGAGATGCGAGCGGTCATTGGAGCATTCCCTCCCGTTTGAGTATCGCGATTAGCTTACCCTCAGCTGCAAAGGCGTTCTGTGCGCTCTTCCTAAGGTCGCGCATTGTCTCATCAACTGAGAGTGTTTCCTGATCCACCTTCGGCTCTACATACCGCGGAATATTGAGGTTGTATTCATTGGTGGCTAGTTCATCTAGTGTGACGACCCGAGCGACGCCAGTAACATCCTTGAAGCCACGATACCAGCAATAAATGCGTTCAACGTTCTCGGGCAAAAGCTCGTTCTGGGCACGGCCAGTCTTGAACTCTTTTGAAGCGTCGATGATGAGCACCTTGTTCTTGCGCTCCTTTGCCTTGCGCTGCCGGAACATAAGGATGCAGGCGGCAAGGCCGGTGCCGTAGAATAGGTTTGGTCCAAGGCCGATGACAGCTTCAAGCAAGTCCATTTCGAGGATTTTCTTGCGTATTCGGCCTTCAGCACCCATGCGGAAGAGAGCACCGTGGGGCAACACAACTGCCATGCGTCCAGTCTTGGGGGCCATGGAACATATCATGTGCTGTACCCATGCGTAGTCCCCGCTCGTTTTCGGCGGCATATCGGCAAAGTTGCGACCATAAGGGTCGCTCGTCCATACCTCCGTACCCCAATTCTTCAAAGAGAATGGCGGATTAGCAATCACACAATCGAACGTCGAGAGGACATCTTCGGCAAGGAATGCCGGCTGTCGGAGAGTATCACCCCGCACGATGTGAAAGTCTGCCGCACCATGGAGGAAGAGATTCATGCGTGCGATGGCAGAGGTGGTAAGGTTCTTCTCCTGGCCATAGAGTCTACCCCAAAGCGTACGGTCGTCGCCATGGTTCTCCCTCACATGATGAATGGCCTCAAGTAGCATACCACCAGTGCCGCAGGCCGGGTCGTATATGGACTCCATTTCCCGAGGGTCAAGGATGTTAACCATCAATCGAACCACAGACCGTGGGGTATAGAACTCACCGGCCTTCTTGTTTGTCGCGTCCGCGAATTTCTTTATCAGGTACTCGTAGGACTGGCCGAGGATGTCTGCTTGTGCGTCCTTGTTTCCCAACTTGATTCGCGAGAAGTGTTCAATGAGATCACGGAGCAGAGAGTCCGATAGGCGTTCTTTGTTGGTCCATTGCGCATCGCCGAATATTCCATAGAGTGTTTCCGGATTTGCCTTCTCTATTCCTCGCATTGCGGTTTGGAGCGCTGAACCGACATTGGTGGTGACGGTGCGAACGTCAGACCAGTGACATTCCTCCGGCACCTGAAAACGGTAGTTTTGAGGGAAAAGGGCGTATTCCTCGTCGCCGCTGGATTCGTTAAGCGCCATTTGGTATTCTTCGTCATGCACGTCGGAGATACGCTTGAAGAAGAGGAGGGGAAAAACGTAGGTCTTGAAGTCGGCGGCATCGACCGGGCCGCGCAAGATGTTGGCGGCTTCCCAAAGGTATTGCTCCAATTCCGAGAGAGATAGCTTCTTGTCCAATTTGGCCTCACCATCGGCCGTGTCCGTTCGCTCATCTCTCTTTGTGTTGGAGAGTAGCGCCTTTTTGCCTTTCCTCACCACTACACCCGCTACTAATGTGGTCAGTATTCACTTGCACTTTAATATGTCTACATCGCGAAAGTGACGGCAACCTCTGATTCCCTGGAATCAACCTGGGGCGATATGGACCTGAGCCGAGACGGTCGGAACAAGTAGGAGACGGTCGGGGGGGGTTCCACGGCAATCCTTATCTCCTGGGGGCGACTAGTCATTATCAGGTGCTGGCGCAGGCTTCGGCAAAAGCGGTCTGATGAACCACGACCCTTAGCTTTGGCCCAGAGCATCACGCTGACGCTTTTCTTCTTCGCGCTCCTCCCACTCTTTGTAGTTCTTGTCAACCTGCTTCTTTGCTTCACCCGCTACGATGCTGAAATGATACTTCTCTTCGCACTCGTGGCAATAGCCCTCCTGAGAACCACCAATACTCCTTCTGCAGTACCCACATTTCATCCCGGTGACGAACGGGCCATAGACTAGAACCACTGCAGACACTCCGAAGCCAACCATCGCGGAAAGAACCACAGAAATCAGAGACATGGAGCTAATCTTCACCGAGAACGCCTCGTAGTTGATGTAGAACGAGACTGATGCTGATACCAACGCGCAGTACAGCAAAAAGCGAAAGTGCCTCAGGAGGTCGACATCATGCATGATTTTCGTAATGCCGCCGGAATAACCCTCGAATCGAACATCTGCCATTACCATATTCCACACCTGAGTTGCAGTAGCATCGTTTGTCGATATTCAAGCTTTGCCAAATGATGCCACACCAAGAGCCGGCACTCATTCGGATTCACGGCTTTCCCGCAGTTCTCCGATGTGATTGAAGAAATCTGTAAGACCCATCTTGCGAATCAGATCCTCGGATATCTGCAATACTTCCGTCGAGAATTCGACGACTCTATTATCATCCAGAAGCACAATAATCCGAGACTCGTCCTCGGAAAGTGCCACTGAGTGTCCAGATGCCAGCATCTCATCTTCCCTAATGACTACTGTTGGCTTTTCTTCATTCATGTCTCGGTGAAGCCCCGATACGATGTTCGTAATGTCAATTTCATTCTTATCAGAATTTGACTTCATCCTCTTCTCAAGTTTCATCATCTCATCAATTAGCTCGATTCCAAACTTCGTCGGGATGTGAACTCTATGAGAGGTCGGAGGATGTATGACCTTAGGGACAACGCGCTCGAACCATTTATTGATCTCAGCGGTCTTCTCTATATCTGATCCTTGAATCATTTCAGGGAACGGATCGTCCTTAGGGGCAATCGCGGTACCGACCATGCGAATCAACTCTGTTATTGAGATGGTCGGCTGCTTGTCATAGGTTGGCTTCCCCTTGCGTCCCTCATGCTTAATATGCGGTGAAAGCCCACTCTGAGTCCCCGTTAGTGAGTAGTGCGACCGGGCCCCTTTTTCGGCAGGTTTCACTATCATTTCGTTACGAGCCTTGCCCACAGTCTTGGCCAGCATACGAAAAACCTCATTGCCCCTGTAGAGCAAGCGGATTCTCCTCTCGGCATCATCACTCATGGTAGTATGGTCCTCCAGAGAGTCACGCTGTTGTCCCTCAAAAAACTTCGCCCCTCTTTGGATAGAAGGGGGGCGTTGATTATGGCCTGTCGCTAGACGCAGTGCATTTTCCTTTCTATTGACATCAGAATAAGGATGGCTGGCTCTTGCCGAGTGCGAATCCCAGCAGCCTCATCTGAGGTCGTCCTGTCCAGTCGATTTGCCCATAATCGAAGCCTCAATTCCTCGAATCATTTCATCGCGGGATTGGTATTGTTCCTCCACGCATTTGCACAGGGATCTTCTAGTAATCTCCCCAATGGCTAGAGTCTGGGCAGCCAGCTTGCTATGGTCAAGGTTTCTGGCTCCATGCAGCAGATGTCCTCTGGCATGATAAGCCTTCTTTGCGTCATCTCGTAGCTTCGCCCTTTCCACGGGACTCATTCCAAGGAAGTGGGCAATTCTCAAGCTCAGTCTATAAGTCAACTCCCCGATTTCGATGTCTTCACCGAATAGGGATTCGCAGGCAATCCAATAGTCGAGCAGAGCCTCGTCTGGCCGGTGGCGGTCGACGGCATCGCAGAACCTCTGAAGGGCCACCATCCAGAACGGAGTCTGCCTTCCAACAAACGGTTCCACCAACTCCCAATAGTGCCTTAGCCTCGACAAATCCTGATACCGGAGGGCAACAGACTTGCCCAAGATTGTATGGCGCGGGTAGGCTGAGCCCTGCCCAAATGACATGCCACTCCAGCTTAGCGGTTGAGCCCAGACTGTGTTGTAACCGACAGAACCGGCCTTCGTCAACTTCATCATAGCTACGAGCCACCAGAACCTGTCTTGGTATGTTTGTGTGAGCGGCGGCCCGCCTCGTTTGACAGCTCCTTTCATTTCGAGGACGAATCGATAAGGTTGAAATGGGAAATTGGAGGCTGATGAAAAGGGTTCGGCGGTTATTCCGTTGAAGGCAGCGAACTCCTCGGCAGTCAGTTTGCGGATGGTCAGCGGGCCCACAGTCTCCGATTCCGTCTCCATGTCGAAATTCTCCAATGGAGCCAGGAAGAGATAGCAGTCCTCTTCGCTGTCAAGGTACTCCTCGAATGCCTGATAATTCGCATCAAACTCTGCTTCGTCCATCTCAATCCCATTTTGTGATACAAGCTGGCGGGTTATCATAGGCTGGAGGATGTTATACGCGAAAGCCATGGGGACTATTGCCACGCCTTTATCCTTGAGCAAACGGACAACACTCTGGTTCTCAAGAACGGCCTTGATTATGGCTTCATTGCTCGGGTCATTGACGAAATCCAGCAAAGTAGTTGCAGCCAGCATTCCGAAATCAGGTTTAGACTCTTTGTCTATTGTCATGGATCCATTCAGTCCAAACTCGATCTTAGGAATGAGCCGTTGCGGCAGTGCACCTCCCCTCTGAGAAGTCGAGCGCCTGAGGAGTTCCATGTAGCGCACCGTGAGGTCTTTGAGTCTGTCGTGCAAGTCCTTGTCTTTCATGAGGTGGTAGACCGGTCTTGAGCTTAATGAGGGAATCGGCCCTTACCTGGGGGGAGCTGAGATCAGAAAGGAAGCGGCCTTCCTGCGATAGAGTCTTTATATCCCCTGCTAGTAGTAGCATCTGGATGGTATTCCAGTGAGACCGGAAGTCTGGATGCGAAGAATCCTGCTGAACATCGTTGTATCGATAATAATCGGAGCATTCAGCGGGGTAATCGTTGAGATGTCCAAAGCATCTGATTGGGCTACGACTGTCTTTGGTGCGGTTGCCATTGGATTGTTCGCTGTTCTTGAGTTGTTGCATTGGGCCGACTTAATCCAAGTTCGGGGCTGAATCCAAAAGAAAGAGGAAAAAGGGGTTTGGTCATCTCTCGATTCGTTTCCTCGGCGAAGATTCCCCAAGAAGGGCATTTTCAAGGGTCAGCCAGTCAGTTTCGTGGTCCCTTATCCCACAGGGTCCACGATGCCATTCTGGAAGGTCAATGTACCTTTTCAACCCAGTCAGTCGAAAAAGCGGACCAAAATCGCCCTCTGTCCAGCAATTAGAGTATTCAAACACTGGTCAAGCATTCCGAGAGCGACAAAAATCCCGCGCTTGGGGTTCAAATCCGATAGGATGCACTCGATCATTGCATCGAGCCATTGGACTTGCGCGCTCAGGATTAAAAGGTTATGCCCCGAAGGGCTTTGCACATAAACTGGCTGATTTGTGTGCAGACAAGCATTCTGCACATGAATCTCACACGTAGCCTTCTAAGATGCGGTGGCCATCCGCTCTGAGATTCGAAGAGGAAGAAAAGACCTTAGGCACTCCGATTCATCTGATTTCGCAGAGGGTTGACATGAAGTGTCCTAGCTGTGGGTTTGAGCCTGGAGGTAAGACCAAGAGACTGCCAGTCAGGGAAGCGCGTCAGGGCTGCATTTTCATCGCCAATAATATCAAGTGCTACAGTGACACCGCCCTATTCCTGCTTCACAGTGGTATGGGGTTCCGTCGGATGCCTTATATTATTGCAGTCCTAGGGATGGATGAAGCTGGCAAGGTTCTGAAGATCATCAAGAAGTCAATTGAGGCCGAGGGCGCGAGTCCCGTCGAAACCATCGAGATCGAGAACTGGTACGCACACTGGGCAAAAGGAACGGTGGCGGGTGAACTTGGAACTCTTACGATTGAATGGCTGACTGAAATCTTGAAAAGCGATCCTTTCATGGTCAGGAACGGGGAGTTGAAGGACCAGGAGTTTCTGACAAGGTATCGTACCCATCTACAACGGCTCAAGGACAGCTTCTCGGACGAGCGGAATTCTATGATCTATATCGACTATGAAGAGGGAATGAGAACATGGTCGATTCCGGAAGCCCCGAAATTCGATGTTGTTCTCTTCGATGTCCTGTTATTGTCGCTACTCTCGACGATTGTCATCAACCATCTTGACAAGGGAAGGTCATTCCTAGAGCTTGACAGCGTCATAAGAAGCATCAAGGACTGCAAAGACCTGGGAAACGCGCTAGCTGCGCTCGACGCCAATGCGGGAACCAGTCTCAGTGAAGTCTGGAAAGCACTCAGGGCGTAGTCCGTGAATATTGACTGGGCGACAAAGCCTCGTTGAAATCCCACCTCAACAACCTTACCATATGGCATCGCACGTGCGAGAAATGCAGAAAACGGTCCCTCAGCCAGCGTATCCGCAATCTTTATATATGGCATCAGCAACAAGAGCCGATTATTCGCCCTCGGATTCTCATGTGGGAAAATCGAAAAAGAGGCGGAAGAGGCCGCAAGGGCCCTTCGTTATCTGTCAATTCAAGTGAATGTTGTTATTGAGTTGGGTTGCAAAGTCTTCCTGATTGGTTGTATGAAAGTCAGTATCTAGATCTTATCTTCCCAGTCATCCGGCCGCTCGTCTTCGCCATGCGATTCCCAAAATGCATCGTTGTTCGCGTTGCACTGGTTGGCGTGGTTGTCCAGAGCGGCTTTGTCCGGATCAGTCATTTACTGCCTCCATAAGAAGAATAGCTTGCAACCACTGATTAAGGTTTCGCTATCAGCTAGCGGACCCACGAACCTTGGATATTTAGGGGATACATTTTTTAGTCTGGATGTCCATATGTTTAGGGGATACAAACGCCGAGCATTGAGTGGAAGACGATCCGAGGATGCGGTCCATACGCATACCTCGTCACCTCCTTTAGGGACCCTGAGACAGGGAGACCTCGCAACAGGCGTAAGTATCTCGGAAAGGTGAAGGAATTTGAAGAGAAACGCTAATTGCACCTACTGTGGAAAAGAACTCGTCGCAAATCCCAACGTATGCAAAGTGCGCAATCAGCTGAGAGCGACCGACCAGTGTGGTTTCCAACAGTGCCCTAGCTGCGATGCGGACTTGTTTATCTGTTCGGCGTGCCAGGAGCTATTCACCATCGATGAGTTGGAATTGCGCTACCTTCAAGATGAGGAAAGGGCGCTTCTTGGCAGGATTGATGCTATCAGGGTAATCGAATTACGTCTTGCTCGGTCCTTAGAGAAGTAAATCATCCAGGGACCCAAAGACGATCGCCTGGTTTGGATACTTCTTCGACTTCAGGAATTTCTCGAGTTCCCTTTCTTGAATCTTAGTTCTCATCTCCTCCAAAATCGCTTCACCTGCGAAGAGGGTGTGGATTTTGCTGAGTCGAGCAGCCGCTTCTCCTCCATTCGAAAGAACATCATTCATGGTGCTTCCGTGAATTCCCTCACATGGGCATCCTGACAGTGACTCTTTGTCTTTTCTGAAGGTATCCTGATCCAATATGCCCAGGGTGGCCTTGCCGAAGAAGCGTACAGTGGTCGGGTCTCTAGGAGGAAGGACATCTGTCCCTTCCTCTAGGAGATATGAGGGGAAGTCGTTTGTAGCCTTTGCATAGGAGTCCAAGCCATACCAAGGCAGTATGTGTGTAGTGGAGGCGGGTGTCTGTCTGGAGTATTGTGGTGCGTAATTGGAGAGCATTGTCCACATATCGAGCTTCCTTGCGACACTCTGGATGTAGAATAGCTTGGATCGGCTTTCAACTATGCCAACATACCAGAGACAAACAGCTGGGTAGCCAGCATCCATCAGATGATTGAATTTCGATTTGAAGATGGAGTGAGAATCTCTCAAATCCAACACCGGAATGACATCCAGTTCTGGTGCGAGCCGAGCTGCATCTTCACGAAACTTGTCCAGCTTGGCAGCGAATCTGGGTGATGAGACTCGTTCGGAAGGAAAGTAAATGACGTCCATACCCGCGTCCATCTGCATAGATCTAAGAAAGGAAAGATCCTCGTCTGAGAGTTCCTTAGTGCCTTCTAGGACAGGGATGCACGACTTATACTTGAAAGCTGAACACCTTGTCCCCCAGTCGGTTATCGTTCTATGGAGTGCCCCGCCGTCATTCTTCATCTGCATGATTCTCTTCTTGTCAAATTTGGACCTGATCTGAATTTGGTCGAAGTCTCCGAAGCTGACACCCTCTTTGATCATGGCGTTTAGTTCGTTTCCATTGACAATCTGATTTGGAGTGACGAAATTCCCTTTGCTCGTCACTACTTCGAGCGTATGAGCATTTGATTCGTCGTAGACTGGAAGGACCTTTTGCAGCTTCATCTTTCCTCACTGCTGAGACCTTACTATGGACGCTCTCCCATAAAAGCCTTATCCGCGCATTCATGGATATTGTTTTAGACAGGCGATTCCATAAGCATGATGATTTGGAGTGGCGAAGACAGTTCAAGGCGAAAAAGGTTCAATCCTCGAGGAGCTGAGGGATCCAGTTCATGGATTGGTGTATCTAAGCAAGCACGAGAAAAAGGCCATCGACACTGCTGTCATGCAGAGGCTCAGGTGCATCAGACAGCTTGCCTTTACTCATCTTGCTTATCCAGGAGCGCTCCACACTAGGTTCGACCATTCAATCGGGACTTGTCATCTCGCAGGCAGAATGGCTGACCAGGTCTTGATGAGGGGGCAGAAACGCAAGGCGGTGAGATTCGCAGCCCTATTCCATGATGTAGGCCACGCCCCTTTTTCACATGTCGGAGAAGCTGTCATGAGACGGTATTCTAAGGCAACTGGGTCAATTCATGAGAAGGTCTCATCGACCATAATAAGAGAAGACGATCAGATTAATCGCCTTCTTGATGGAGACAATGGACCGGGAGTTGATGCCGTAGCCTCTATAGTTGAACAAAGGAACCTTGGCTTCGTTGGCACATGGATAGTCAGCGGGCCGGTCGATGCGGACAAGCTGGATTATCTCATTCGGGACAGCTACTTTACAGGAGTCAAGTATGGAATCTACGATTTGGACAAAGTCATTAATGAAATGGTCAAAGTCAAGACAAAAGCTGAACATCGACTCGCCTTTCGGGAAGGGGGCATCTATGCTATTGAGCAATTAGTACTCGCTAAGTTCCATATGACGACTCAGGTCTACTGTCACAAGGTTAGGGCGAAATCCGACGCAATCGCGTTTCGGGGCATTTGTCTCGCGATAGATGATGGCGTGATCAAAGAGAGATTGTTCTGCTATGAGAAGGTCGAACCCCACCTTCGCGAGTTCTTGGCTTTGAATGATGATAGTCTCTCGAGGCTAATCCTAGATGGGGAGAATGAGTACGCTCGGAGGATGTTCATTTTCCTAAGAGACAGGACTCTGTTGCCCACCGTCTATGCAGCTGGAGTCGATAAAGAGAGATTTCCTGATGATTCTCAACTGATGAGCGTTTCAGGTCTTCAGGACGATGTGATCATGAGACGCGACATATCTAAGATTGAACGCGACTTCGCAGAAGAGATGGATCTTGATCCGAATATGGTAATTCTTGATATTCAGTCGGTGAAATCTCCATCGTTCTCGCCACCAGAAGGTCAGATTGCGGCTGAGGACATATTAATTCTGACCGATGACGGCAATAGGAAGAAGTTTCACACAGTTTCGCAGATAATCAAAGGCTCGGCGGGAACAAATGAACAATCTAAAGTAAAGCTTCTGCTTTACGCACCATTGAAGGTGAAAGAAGACAAGAAGGTCCAGGAGAAGTCCAACGTAGTGATGGATAGCATATTGGACGGATTCAAATGAGAGTACTTTCGTGAATCTCCTAGGTAAAGATTGGAATCAATGAAACGAGATAAGAGAGAAAAGGTGAGAGGATGAGCAAAAGCGAAAAGGTGGCAAGGAGGATTGATCCCAGAGATCTAGTACTAGCAATAGTTGCAGCCAGAGGGACTGTACCGGGACGGACGGTGCTTCAGAAAATCTCCTATTTCCTAAACAACGCTCTTGACTTGGAAATTGGTTTCAAACCGTATTTCTATGGTCCATACAGTGAGGAGTTGGCCGTCGCAACAGATAGCCTCGTCGGGTACGGATTCCTTGAAGAGGAATCTCTCCCTTTGTCCGTTGTAAAGGAGGATGAGTCCGACTTCGACTCCAGGCAATACAAGTATTCATTGACAGCCAGGGGGAAGAAGCTAGTCGAGATTAGAAAAGAAAAGATAGCTGAATACAAGCTGATTGGCGAGAAGATTAGCGACCTCAAGAAGAGTGGCCTAGACTTGCAGAGCGCTAGCTTCCTTGCGGCGGTTGCCAAGATCACTTTCATCGTGATGCGGGAGAATCGGAGACTCGGTAGAAACGAGATTTCAGCCATAGCAGGAGACCTTGGATGGAAGCTTTCTCCTCAGCAAATAGAGCAGCTATTGAAGTTCCTGACAGTGGCAAATGGACCAAAGGCTCTCAAAGTTTCTACCTGACATCATTCGATTCCCGAATTCAGCTTTGGATTGCAGGTAATGGAAACTCTCTTCTATGCCAATCCACGTGCCATTCAACCATGCCTATGATTCCGATGGGAAGCGAGGGAGAGCCCCGGCCTGATCTTCTATTCAAGAAGCCCCGCACGATTGCCAACTGCGAGGACTACCGCAAGAGCAAGTGGGATATGCCGTATCACCAATAGGGTATGTTGGAGCATGATTTCGAATGCCAGAGAACCTACCCAATATCTCAGTGATATTCCCTGACAAGTGGTTCGAAGACAATGACAATGCCGAGCACCCGTTATTCGGAATGGTCTCGAACACTCAGGCCTCCTCGCTCATCAACCTCCAGGTCATCGACTCCGAACTTGGTAGGCTACGACAGCTCGGTATTCTCCACAATAGTAGCCTTAAAGAGCATCTGCAAAATTCAACTCAATTCATGGACACATTCACTGAAATACACGTCGCTCTTCACCTAGCCACTGAAGGTCTCAAACCTGAGTGGGGAAAGGACCCGCCAGACATCATCATTTCGGAATTGGACACAGACATCGAAGTCAAGAATCTCAAGGACCCGGAGAAGTTGAAAGACAGCGGGGGCAAAGTGGTCGAACTAGACGATATGTACAGAATAGAAGACAGGATAGTAAAGAAGGTGCTTCGCAATCTCAACGCAAATAGAGTCAATCTGATAGTCCTTGGGGTAGTTGGTGTTGGTTTCGATGAATTTGAAGACCTCTTCGTTTTCAGCAATCAATACCAAGTCAATCCGAGAACTCTGGAAGTGATTAGACACTTCGAGGGCCTGTTCTCTTCAGAAAGATATGATGCCCTCTCGGCAGTTGTAATGATGAAGGACCCGTTCGAAAGATGGCTGAATCCCTGGCGTAGGACGGAAATGCGGCCGGGCGATGCCGAATTCAGAGGGTTGCTGAATCCGAGGCGAAGGAGGAAAGTGCCCCAACGAATAGCCCGCGCGTTCAATATCGTTGATCTTCTCGAGAGTCATAATTGAGCAGGTCATACTGGCACCCGGCTAAGGGAGACCGAGATAGAGACCAGAGAAATAGACTGAGGATGAGTCTAGCTCAGTGCAATAATCCAATGATTGAGAGATGGCCATACCTATCGGTTCACATGGCGAGGTCTTTGAACTCTCCTTCTCCCCTTCTTATGCTTCTCGTCAACCGGAATGTGCAATTCTGTAGTCTCGGAGATTGTGATACTGTATGTCCAAATGTCTTTCATCTGCTCTGAGAATTGTTCGCATTAGGTGAAACTACGGGATGCATCGAAGGGCTCCTTAGCCCAATCTGCAATGAAATCGAATGCGAACTGAAGCCAGCTCTGAATGACATCCGGAGCTTTGTTGTAAGTGGCTACCTTCCGCAAATTTGGGTCTTTGAGACCGAGAGCGAGACCGTCAGTCTGTACGTCGACTCTCAGGGAAATGGGTCAGTGCGGTCTGGCGCCTCGCAATCCAGAGACGTCACGATAAGATGGCAGCACGAGCTCTTGAGCTCTGTTCTGCAGACACGGAGCCGCTCCTCAGTGCCCTACGGCCAGTACCCACAGGTGATTTGCCACACACAGAAAGGCAGGACCGCGTTCAATTTCCTGAAGAGAAGACTAGGGCTCTAGCGTCCTTGGCCAGAGAATCAAGTATACACACGATGGGATATGGAGTGTTGAACTATTGTCCGGCGTTCAGGCACCCGTTTTCGATAAGGAAGCACAAGATCTGATGTGGTTTCAGGTACCCCATGGCAACCTTTATCTACCGCAGTGTGCCAAGTGATAGCAGGGAGCACTCTAACATGCAAGGGTGCGACCTAAGAGGGCTAGAGTGTTCGAAGAAATCGCACAGTTCCTCGTGAACCATGCAGTTGAGAGCGTCGTCGCAGGAGCACTGGTAGCAGTGCTGTTCAGACTGCTCGATTCTGCGAAGCAGACCGCGAGGTAAGCAACGATGGACGTTCAGTTCAGGGCGAGCCCAATGTGCTCTTTGACAAAACGGGTGATACCATGTATCGTCGTCGCCGTCGTTGTTTCGATTGCTCTAGGCAGTGTCCTCTCTGTGAATGCTAGCGGTGACGATATCCAGTCTTCGCGCATCCACTTCTTGATGGACAGCCCTTTCTGGGGGTTGAGCCTCAACTTCGCGGCAGACTTGTCTTGGGATGACGCTCTCAGAATGACTCAGGGAGATGCGGTCTCAATAGGATACGCATTCTCACCGGGTCCCGCGTCACTTACGGTTTTCCTACCACTCGGTGACTATCTCTGGCTATTTGGCGTGAAGGATGCAAGCTTCGACATTCCGCTCGGAAACACGCCCCTCGAGGGATACTCTCTCTCGTTGACAGAACTACTTGGGGTACCGAAGCTAATAGCCTCAGTCAATCTAGTTGTCGAGCCATGCCTGGCGATGACTAGCGTCATCTGCAGTGAAGGGCAGGATCACATAGGTATGGACGCTTCGACGTTGATCTGGCGAGACTGGTCTGACAAAAGCATTAGGTTTCTTGGCGATGAGCTTGGTGAGGCTATCGTATCAGCAAGCTTCTCCTACACCCTTTCTCTAAGCATAACACTAACGATGCTGGCTGACCTACTGGAATACGATCTTGTTCCTGATGTCTCGCTTCTTAGACTTAGCGGCTCAAAAGAAGCAGTCACCACCATTAATGTGGAGATGCCGATACCATCATGGTTGGAAAGGAACGGGCTAGCTGCTCTATCATTTGTAGTGGAGGGGTGCGCGATGTTTGTCGCACTCGTTGCTGCTAGTAGGGCTTTCCTATGCTAGACACGAAACTCGGGAACTAACGAAATAGGACCTCGAGCTTGCATCCCTCCCCCTGAGAAAGAACCTAGTAGAATGAGAGGCAATGACGACGAAGATAGGATGGACATCAGAAAGGTCGTGGCTGCGTATTCCTTGCTTGTTGGCGTCATGATGGCTGCTATGTGGTCAGTCTTTGCAGTCACAGACCAGATCCCGGAGATCGAGACAAGTCCGAAGGAGATTGCATTCCATCTGGCTGCAGAGTTCCTCACCGCTTTCGCATTGATAGCGGGCGGGTTAGGTCTGGTTTTGAGGCGAGGCTGGGGATTCGCGATGAATCTAGTGGCATTAGGGATGCTCGCATACACAGTAGTTGTCAGCCCCGGATACTACGCACAGACCAGTGACTACGCGTTCGTCGGGGTGTTCGCCGTCTTGATGGCGCTAACCTTGTTTTTCATCGTCGTCTCCATTTGGAAGAAGGGCGAACTGGCGTCAGAGAAGGGCATCAGCCCTGGAAATGGGCGGAAGATCCGAACGGTTCGGTGACTCGAGAAGCGGGTGAAGAAAGCATCCAGTTCGGTGCAACAATCCTCTGATTGAAAAGGTTCAAGACGTTCTGACTCGCGCGTGGTTCATCTTGAGAAAAAACCATATGCTGGGAGCGCCTTTTGCGACGATTGTGGAACCTGTAGGAAGTGGCAGCCAAGCTGCCCCGAAATCCTCCCCCGAGGAGCGCAGTGACCGGTGGCAGGAATACCGGGTACTCGAAGCCAGAATGCAGAACGATTCTAGACTCGTCTATGGTCTAATAGCTGCTCAGTATGGTTTGGCTTTCGGATTCCTCTCTGCGCTATTTGTATATCTCGGCCGGATTGAAGACTTGAGCAGAATTGGAGCCACCCAATTTCTGACAGCAATAGCACTCGGTGTTTCGTCGATTTTCATACTGGTCGTCTCTCAGATGATTCAGAAGAGACTCAATGATACAGGAAATGTCCGGAGGGCTAGAGCTGTGCAGCTTGAGTACTTGCTCGGGATCCATAGCTTCCGTCTTTTCCCTCCCTGGAAAGATCCTCCACTAGGCTATCTGCATAGGTTAGGGGAGATTGCTCGAAGCGAGGCATGGAACAACAACCCCGAAACTGAGAGCCAATACTACAACGCTGGCGATAGGGAGTACACCCGCATATGCAAGGGCTCGACCATAACTGCTGTCCAGATTTTTCTATTCTGGGGCTTCGTGTTCACGTTTGTTGCGCTTCTAGTTGCCTTGACCTTTTTCCACTAGAGAAAAGAGAATGAGGACAACTCGTCATCTTCTATCGACTCGGATACTGGCGAATGAACCCCGATTGACTCCGGGTTATGCGCACCAAGGGCGCTGACACTGGAGCTGGCTTTTCAGTCCGGAAATCGCCTCAGCACTCACTTTTCGTCGTGCTTCTTCCGCAAGTGTCTGAGCCCTTCCGGTACAGGGTCGCCGCTTTTGGAAATCACGTCGATATCCCAAATATGTGTCTTGCGATCATCTTCAGGCCGTTTCTTCTTCTCCCTGTCACTCCCTTCATTGGACATCTTCCATACTCTCCTTCACAGCTTCCTCCCACAACCTGGAATCTTCGCTGATTTTTGACGCAAGCTTGAAGTAATCATGCACAAGCAGCCAAGCACCAATGCAGAACACCAGAACAGCAGGCAAGAAAAGCGGGAGAGATTCGAGGATTGGCCATGTGTTGATGTGTACGTCCAAGTACACAGAAGGCACTGAGACTACAAGCTGCACTAGCGAAGCCGCAACGAGAAGAACAGCCAGCTGGAACCATACAACTCTCTGAGACAGACGACTTCGATTATTGAGAATCGTAGTGCCGTAGGCGACAATGAAGCTATCTCTGACAAGTTGAGGGCCCCGCATTCGGTCAGCGTAAACATCCGCGATAGATGGCCCTATCGAGACCATATAGCCAAACATAACGTAGAACAGAATCAATGCTGCCGATACTTGCAAGGCAAGAGGTACTGCCAGCACTCTAAGAATCTGGACTGCAGTATCCGCAGGGTCTGTGTCTGGAGCATAGCTGAAATCCAATGCAGATACAGAAAGCAATACCGCGATGAAAATGCCTATGAATCCCAAGAATGACACAGCCTTGGCCTCCAGAGTGTCCTTCCACATCAACTCCGTTTCGTAGTGACGCACGAAATCCTGATAGACCTCGATACCATTCAAATCGTTTTCGTATTTCTCAACCATCCAGACAACCCCCCTAGAATAGCCCGAACTCATTAAAAAGCTACTCGGTCTGAGAAGAGCCCATAAGGGAGGGAAGGCTCCTCTATTCATTCAACCACTGGTCCTTTTGAGAATGGACGCAGCATGTTGCGTCGTAGGCTAGCGTGATCAGTTGATGGATGCCGCAGTCATCGCCATTGGTGCATCATAGACGGATGCGTGGAATCTTGACACCGTATTTCTCCTCCAGATTTTCATAGAAGATCCGTATGCCCTCCGACATCACGTCTCGATAGTTTCGAGCGAGGATGACCATATAGTAGCCGAAATCGAGCTTCAGCTCGTCCAAATATAACTCAGCAGTCCTGATGAAGGTCTGCTGGTTCGTGATGAATGTCAAGTACTCCATATCGCGGGCATATGTCATGGCGAAATCCAGATGGACCATCTTCAACTTGACGGCCAGCTCTTTTGCCCTGACAGATCTGTCCTTGGCCTCTGGCGGGTCACTCATGAAACGCTCATGACTAAGAATGATGTCTTTGCCCAACTTCCCTTCCTTCAGTGCCTTCAGTTTCTTAATGACTTCCGACAATCTGAAAAAGGTGAATTTCACCCTATGGCCGCGGCCTCCTTGGTGCGGATGCCGCTCAAGGAAGGCCTGGGCCTCTAAGAGCTTCAACCGCCTGTCGAGGGTGTGTTCTGAGTTCAATCGTCCGGCCTCTTTCTCCATACGGAAAATGTAACTGAACCCCTTCTCCTGGTAGTCGAGCAGACCCGCAAAATACAACAACCTGCTTCCGGGGTCAAGGCACTTCCACCGGTAGCCCCAGAAGTACTTCCAATCAGGGAGCTGCCACACAGTCTGTTTCTGCTTGAGATACTGCACCATGTCGACCAGGGCGTCATATTCGGGTCTCTCCTCGTGTGCCAGTCTCTTGAATAGGTCCAATTCCGATGCCTTCACCGCTCTGTTTGATTTCGACATGGTTCACCTTGCATTACTGCATGGAATGCATTAATAAGTATGTTTGTAATAGGCATGGGTATGGCAAGAACAAGAGAAATCGTTGGGGTGATTCTCGTAGTTGTCGGGCTCGCAGTAATACTAGCTGGCCTTGTTCTAGCAACGAGGACCCCGCATAGTCTGGAGGACTTTGTCATGGTAGCGAAGGAATGGGTTGACGGGGCAATCGTGGTCGCGGCGGGCACCACCATATTCTTGGGAGGAGTCGCCGTTCTCAAAGGTGCAAAGTGAAGATCGATATGGGTCGTGAGCCTCGCCTCGGAAAAGACCATATGGGAGGAAAGGCCGGACAAAAGGAGAAGAAGAAGGAGTCTGGCTCGGTGCTAGAATCGCGAAATTGAAATTCCGTCAGTGTCGAAAGTTCACATGGCGTGGACTTTGAACTTGCTTTTCACGAGGAAAAGAGAAGAAAAGGTTTATATCTCGGTACTAAAGACCCCTGATTGAGAAACAGCCAGTCGTCCGGGTTCACATATGGCTCCATGCAATGAATCAATTTCGGATTGTCATTCAGAGTGGCATTACTCGCGCAAGTGCAGTGCCGAACAGCTGAGAGAGTCCTCGTCAACTACCATGTGAGAGTAGCTGCGGACATCCGGCCAGCGTTCACCATGGCTTAACGCTCGGCCTTCTCCAGGATCTTGCACCTCTCGATCAGCTTGTACGGAAGGGCTTCCACCCACATGCTGTCGGACTCCGGATCGCCGACTTCTGACGCAATGAAAACGTACCTGCGTGTC
>Ga0315296_10000882_pt1 | contig 26787 bp, 24 predicted proteins | sample YL17G14_18_MG_FD_203921 | JGI IMG/M metagenome (GOLD analysis project Ga0315296, IMG submission 203921) | Sediment microbial communities from Yellowstone Lake, YNP, Wyoming, USA - YL17G14_18 | ecosystem: Environmental > Aquatic > Freshwater > Lake > Sediment | place: USA: Wyoming | collected... | reverse complement strand
CAATCGTGCACCGATGCAGACCCAGATCAGGGCAAACAGAGCAATGTTTCCTCGCATTCTCATAACACCCTCCTTTGCGCAGATATGTCATTCGCAGCCGCACACAACTGGCGCGCAGCCTGCTTGGTTGAACAGGATGGTCGCCGCGCCGCGCACCGGAACTGTGGCGCCTGCCCCTCCACACCGAGGCAGCGCCGGGCCGCCCAGTTGCAGGCGAGCACGCAGTGCAAGGTGAATATCAGGTTGGGGAGTGTCGATTCCCGGCTGCCCGCGCGCTGATCGCAGGTGGGCGATGGCCCTAAGAAAAATAAGACAGCAAGCAGAGCCGCCACGATCATGCGCGCATCCCTCGCTTGACTTCCTCCCGACGAGTCCGGCCGCGAGCAAATGGTGCTGCGGAGCGAGCGACGGCTGGTGCTGGAACAGGCCTTCCCTTATCTGGAACGCTAGCAAAGAAAAACTGATTTGTCAAGTAGTTCGGGCGTCAAGATTCCAGCGATTTTCGGGGCAGAGGCGCTTTGGCGTGGCTCGGCGTGGGTTCTCGAACCCTCGCGAAATCGCGCATCGCGCAGCGGGCGGACGTCGCCCTCAGCACTTGGGTGATCGCTAACGCGACGCGGGCGGTTTGGGGGCGGCTTCTCCTGAAGCCGTCCGCCAGTCGGCGGATGCGCTACAGGCCCGCGGGGTCAGGAGACCCCGCGCCCGGTTAGCGGTCACGCGCCCAGTCGAGGCACCACTACATCTAGTGGGTCGGGGTGGGGCGGGCCACAAGATGTAGTGGGTCGAAAAAATCTTCGCGGCGATTGTTGACATTTTGGCCTCTCGCTACGTATATCTTGACAGGAGAGGGTACAAGCACGCCTTCTTGCTATCAGTCAAAATCGTGAGACAATTTAGCAGGGGCACGGCACGCCGTGCCTATACTGTGCCAGGCTATTGACGCAGTTGCGGTGGCAGCGTAGAATAGGCGCGTTTTCGGACGGCTCGCGAGGGCCGTCCGACTGCGCGAGCACCATGACATTGCCGCTGGGATATGGGTATGTGGCCGTTTTCGTAGGGCTGGGCGTGGCATTTCTTGCCATCACCTTCACTCTCTCCAGGCTCGTCCGGCCCAACAACCCGACGCCCCAAAAGGTGATGCCCTACGAGTGCGGGCCAGACCCGATCGGCCCTGCCTGGCACCGGTTCAACATTCGCTATTACGTCTATGCCCTGCTTTTCGTCGTGTTCGATGTGGAAGTGGCTTTCCTGTTCCCGTGGGCATTGGTGTATAAGGACCAGGGCTGGGCGGGCGTGATCGAGATGGTGGTATTCGTGGGGATACTGACCGTCGGGCTGATTCACGCGTGGAGGAAGGGAGCGCTGGAGTGGCAGTAGTCAACAAGTTTGCCAGCGCGATCAAGCGCCTGCCGGGGGGGACGGTGCTCGTGGCCCCGCTCGACGCGGTGGTGAACTGGGCCAAGGAGTCGTCCCTCTGGTATCTTTCCTTCGGCTTGGCGTGCTGCGCGATCGAGATGATGGCCACCGCAGCGTCGCGCTATGACCTCGACCGGTTCGGGATGATCTTTCGCACCAGCCCGCGCCAGGCCGACCTGATGATCGTCGCAGGAACCGTGACGAAGAAGATGGCGCCGATGCTGCGCAGGCTTTACGATCAGATGGCAGAGCCCAAGTATGTGATCGCCTTCGGCGGATGCGCCTCGGCAGGTGGGCCTTACTATGACGCTTACAGCGTGGTGCAGGGCGTGGATCACGTGGTGCCGGTTGACGTGTATGTTCCCGGCTGCCCGCCGCGCCCGGAGAACCTGATTCAGGGGATTCTGAAGTTGCAGGAGAAAATCCACAAGCAGTCCCTCGCTGCTGTGTAGGATGCCGGGTCAACGCGATGTCGGTTGATGAGAAGCAAGCCGAGCAGCCGGAGCAGCCCGAAAGGGATGAGCGCATCGAATCCCTTAGGGCTCGATTTCCGCAGGCAATCGTCGAGGCACAGAAGAAGGGCAAGCAACTGGTCCTCAAGGTGGCGCGCGAGGGGCTCGTTCCACTCTGTCAGCACCTGCGCGACGACGCCGCCTTTCGCCTCGACTACCTGGCTGACCTGACTGCTGTCGAAGGCCCGGACGGGTTGCGGGCAGTCTATCGCCTCTTCTCGGTAAGCCGCGGCGACTACGTGCAGATGATCGTGCCGCTGGATGCTGGCCAGCCGCGCGTCCCATCCGTCTGCTCCGTGTGGCCTGCGGCCAACTGGCACGAGAGAGAGGCGTACGATATGTTCGGGATCGTGTTCGAGGGGCACCCTGACCTGCGGCGCATCCTGCTGCCGGAAGATTGGGTAGGCCATCCGCTGCGCGGAGCCGCCGAGGAGAAGACGGCGAAACAGGATGACAGCGCCTGACACGGGAAAGTTGCAGATGGAGCGCGAGGGCGAGCAGATCGTCCTCAATGTCGGGCCGCAGCACCCGAGCACGCACGGGGTGCTGCGCCTTCTGGTAACTCTGGAAGGAGAGGTGATAAGAGAAATCAGGCCCGACATCGGCTATCTGCACCGCGCAAGCGAATGGATCGGGCAGCATCGGCCGTATCCGCAGGTTACGCCTTACCTGAGCAGGCTCGACTATGTTGCGGCCACGGCCCAGGAATTCGCCTACGTCGAAGCCGTCGAGCGATTGGCAGGCATCCAGGTCCCGCGCCGCGCGCAATATGCGCGCGTGATTCTTGCCGAACTGACCCGCATCGCCAGCCATCTCCTCTGGTGGGCGACTTTCGGCAACGATCTGGGTGCCACCACGGTATTCCTTTACGGCTTCCGCGAGCGCGAGCGCGTGCTCGAACTCATCGAGTTCATGGTTGGCGCGCGGTTGACGCACCACTCCTATCGCATCGGGGGCATCCCCTATGATGTCCCCGCGGGGTTTCGGGACCGGACGTTGGACTTTCTGCGCTACCTGCGCCCGAAGTTGGATGAATACGATACTCTGCTCACCGGGAACAAGATATTCGTCGCGCGCACGCAAGACGTTGGAGTGCTGCCGCCGGACCAGGCTGTGGCCTGGGCTGTCAGCGGCCCGGTTCTGCGCGGGTCGGGCGTCGCCATGGACATCAGGCGCAGCGATCCCTATTCCGCGTATCCGGATTTTGAGTTCGACGTGGTAACCTATGACGGCTGCGATGTGCTCTCCAGATACCTGGTGCGCATGGGGGAGATACGGCAGAGCATCCGCATCATCGAGCAGGCGCTCAAGCGACTTCCCGGTGGCCCATTCATGGCGAAGATACCGAAAGCCTTCCGAGGCCCGGCCGGGGAGGCGTATGGCCGCGTCGAGACCCCCAGGGGGGATTTCAGCGTTTACGTGGTGGGCGACGGGTCGGGCGTGCCAGTGAGAGTGCGTCTCAGGTCGCCGTGTTTTGCGAACCTGCAGGCGTTGCCCGTGATGGCGCGGGGCCAGAAGGTCGCGGATCTCGTTGCCATCATCGGCAGCATTGACATCGTGCTCGGGTCGGTGGACCGATGAACGAGGCACATGCCGTAACCCTTGGCGAATGGCTCGGCAGATTCGGGCTGCCGCATTGGGTGGCGGACCTGTTGAGGATGTTGATCGCGGGCGTAGCGGTGCTGATCCTGCTCCTGCTCGCGGTGCTGATGCTGGTGTGGCTGGAGCGCAAGGTTTCCGCCGACATCCAGAGCCGCATGGGGCCGGCCCGCGTGGGCGGAAGATTCGGCATCCTGCAAACAGTCGCCGACGCAATCAAGTTGCTGCTGAAGGAAGACATCATTCCCGCCCAGGGCGACCGGTGGCTGTTCCTGGTCGCTCCGGCGGTCGTGTTCCTGCCGGCGTATCTGGCCTTCGTTACGGTGCCGTTCTCCGATCGCCTCAAGTCGTACGATCTGGGAGTGGGATTGGTCTATGTGATAGCCGTTCTCTCGCTGCCGACGATCGGCCTGATCATGGCCGGATGGGGGTCGAACAACAAGTATAGTCTGCTCGGGGGCATTCGAGCGGTCGGCCAGTTGCTGACCTATGAGGTGCCCTTCGTGCTTTCGCTTCTGTGCGTGGTGATCGCGGCTGGCTCGTTGAGTCTGACCAAGATAGTCGAGGCGCAGTCAAAGCAGGGCTGGTTTGTACTCCACCCGCCGCTCATGCTGGCGTTCCTGATCTACCTGATCGGTGGGATTTCTGAGACGAACCGCGTGCCCTTCGACCTGCCGGAGGCGGAATCGGAACTCGTCGCCGGCTACCATGTGGAGTACTCCGGGATCAGGTTTGCAATGTTCTTCCTGGGGGAGTACGCGATGCTGTTTTTCGTGTGCGCGCTGGGCGCGGTGGTTTTCCTGGGAGGATGGCTGGGCCCGTGGCTGCCCGGCGAGATATGGTTCCTGATCAAGACATTCGCACTCGTCCTGTTGACCATGTGGGTGCGGTGGACTTATCCCCGGCTGCGGATTGATCAGTTGATGAACTTCGGGTGGAAATTCCTGTTGCCCGCGGCGCTGCTCGACGTTTTCCTGACGGCAGCGTGGGCTCTGCGTTGAGGAGGTTTGAGTGAGCGCGGCAGTAATGGCGCGAGAGGTCTGGGTTACCGCGAGCAGCCTCGTGAAGGGGCTGTATGTAACACTCACGAACTGGGTCGCGCGCCCGCGGATAACGCTGCAGTATCCCAAGCAGCGCCCTGTGATTCCCTCACGATTTCACGGCCTCTTCGTCCTGCGCGCAGATCCGACCAGGCCGCGCGGGACCACATGCACGGCGTGTTTGCTGTGCTGGAAAGCGTGTCCATCTGATGTCTTTCGCATCGAGGGAACAGGGCACGGCAAGGAGCGGCATCCGACGGTTTTCATCATGGACTTGAGCCGGTGCATGTATTGCCACCTGTGCATTGAAGCGTGTCCGTTCGATGCCATCGCGGAAAACGAGGAGTGCGAGTTCGCCACCTATTCGCGCGATGATTTCATGCATGATTTTGACCTGCTCAGCAGGCTCGACCGCCCGCAGGGCAAATTGCACAAGGAACTTCTCGCGGAGCCAGTGGAGACGCCAGGAGAAGAGGCGGCGGAATAGACAATGGGTGATCGCACTTCCAGCGGGCGAACTGGAAACCCGGTCGTCGAGCGGGCCCTGCGGCGCCGCATAATGAGCGGCGGGCCGATCTCCTTTGCGGAGTTCATGGATGTTGCCCTGTATCACCCGCGAGGCGGCTACTACATGACATCGCCGAGGGTGGGACGCAACGGGGACTTCACCACGAGCCCCGAGATTCACCCCGCCTTCGGAGCGCTCGCGGGCAGGTTCGTTACCCACTCGTGGAAGGTGATGGGCAATCCCACACCCTTCACCATTGTCGAGGTGGGAGGCGGCACCGGCAGGCTCGCGCTGGACATGCTGACCAGCCTTGCGAGAACCAACCCGGCGTTTTATCGCGCGCTGGACTATGTGATGGTCGAGGTCAGCCCCGCGATGCGCCGCCGTCAGAAAGAATTGCTTCGAGGCGCGCATCCCGACAAAGTATCCTGGCGCACCCTCTCGAGCGGCGGCGGTTGGCCCGTCGTCGGCTGCGTCATCTCGAACGAACTGGTGGACGCCCTGCCCGTCTGCCGCGTAGTGATGCGATCCGGGCGGCTGATGGAGATGTGCGTCGGAGTCAACGGGCAAGGATTTGCATGGGTCGAGCGAACGCCGTGCAGCGCGGTTTCAGCATACCTCGAAAGCCGAGGTATGATGCTGCGCCAGGGGCAGGTTCTGGAAGTCCGGCCAGCGGCGGCTGCGTGGATGCGCGAAGTCGCTGCGAACCTGGCGCGCGGCTGCGCACTGACGATAGACCACGGCTACGAGTCCCATCAGGTCTATCGAGAAAGATTCGCCCACGGGTCTTTGATGTGCTATGCGGGGGGAATGATGTGCGATGACCCGCTGCAGCGGCCGGGGCTGCAAGACATCTCGGCGCGAGTTGACTTCGAGGCCCTCCAGAGATACGGAAAGGCGGACGGGCTGACAAGCCTGCCGCTGATGACGCAGCGCGACTTCTTGCTGCTTCTTGGAGCCGGGCAATTGCTCGATGCAATGCGCTCAGCAGCAGTTACAGCCGAGCACAAGGCCGCGGAGCGGCGCGCTTTACTCGCGCTGCTCGACGCGGAGGGGCTGGGCGCGTGCAAGGTACTGCTGCAGCACAAGGGCTTGAGTAACGAACAAGCAAGCCGACTGGCTGACTTCTCTAAGCCTGGCGCGCCTCTGGATCTCGACGCCTTGCAGACTGCGTCGCCCAGGCCGGGGTGGCTGGAGTGGCAGGGGGCGGAGGTGTAGCGATGGAGCCTGTTGTCTTTTACACCCTTGCCGCTGTCATTCTGATACCGGCGATACTGAGCGTTACGCTGCGCAATATCGCTCATGCCGCGTTCTGGCTCATGCCGACTTTGCTGGGCGTGGCAGGGATATTCCTGGTGCTGGGCAGTGAATTCCTGTTCGCGATTCAGATCTTGCTCTACGTGGGCGCGATACTGGTGCTGCTGGTATTCGCCATCGTCCTGACGCGGGGCCTGCAAGACCCTGCCCTGCGCGCTCACAACAAGCAGAAAGAGATCGGAGCCCTCGTCGCCGTTGGCCTGGTGGCAGTGCTGTGGCTTTCAGTGCTGGCGCGATCGTGGGGATCGGGTCTCGCGCCAAAGGCCGCTGCGGTTGATCCGACCCGCGCGCTCGGCCTGGCGCTCATTGACCCGAGCAGGAACCTGCTGCATTTCGAACTGGCCTCTATCTTGCTCTTGGCCGCGATGATCGGCGCGGTGGTTATCTGCCGCAAGCCTGCCGGGAAATGACAGTAACACTGGAACATTTCTTACTTCTGAGCGCCGCGCTGTTCGCTGTCGGCGTGTTTGGCGTTCTGACCCGGCGCAACGCCATAGGCGTATTGATCGGGGTCGAGTTGATCTTGAACGCCGCCAACATCAACTTCATGGCGTTCTGGCGCTACGTGGCACCCCCTGGGACTATGGAGGGCCAGGTGTTCATCGTGATTGTGATTACGGCCGCTGCAGCCGAGGCTGCGGTGGGCCTCGCCCTGGTGCTGGCGTTGTATCGCCAGTTTGGGACGATTGACGTGGACGAGATACACGACCTCAAGGGATAGAGCAGCGTGCCGCCCGCGGGTTTCGACATCGCTCGTCATATATGGCTGGTTCCGGCGCTTCCGGCAGCGGCGTTCGTATTGATTGGCGTGTTCTGCCTGCGAGGCCAGCGGGGCGCGAGAGCCGCTCCTGCGCTGTTGATCTGCGCACTTGCGGCGGCCGGCGTTCTCGCTGCGCTGGCCATCTATCACCTTGCCTCGGTCGGGGGCCAACCGCTGCAATGGGGCGTCCGCTGGCTCTCCGTGGAAAAGGCGCAGCCGGCGCTGCATGCCGACATCGGCACGCTGCTCGACCCCCTCAGCGCAGTTGTCATGCTGGTCGTCTGCGCCGTCAGCCTCGCAGTCCAGGTTTACTCGGTCGGCTACATGCGCGGCGACCCGGGCTACGCCCGCTACTTCGCCTTCATGTCGCTGTTCTCGACCTCGATGTTGGGCCTGGTGCTTTCCAACAACCTCGTGCTGACGTATATCTTCTGGGAACTGGTTGGCATCTGCTCCTATCTGCTCATCGGCTTCTGGTATAAGAAGCCCGAAGCAGCCAACGCCGCGAAGAAAGCGTTCATCGTCACGCGCTTCGGCGATGTCGGTTTTCTGCTCGGCGTTCTGGCCCTATCGCTGTCGGCCGGCTCGCTCAACCTGGTTGACCTTGAAAGGACCATCAACGGCCGCGCGCTCAAGCCGCTCTTCTTGGGCGAATCGGCATTCGTCACCGTTGTTGCCTTGCTCATTTTCAGCGGCGCGGTCGGCAAAAGCGCACAGTTCCCCCTGCACGTCTGGCTGCCCGATGCGATGGAAGGGCCTACCCCGGTGAGCGCGCTGATACACGCGGCGACCATGGTAGCGGCAGGCGTTTACCTTGTCGCGCGCACCTCGTTCCTCTTCAGCGCGTCGCCCGTCGCGATGACTGTGGTGGCGATCATCGGCGCATTCACCGCTTTCATGGCCGCAACCATGGCAACGGCGCAGGATGACATAAAGCGCATCCTCGCCTACTCCACGATCAGCCAGTTGGGTTACATGATGCTCGGGCTCGGGGCGGGCGCTTTCTCCGCCGCGATATTCCATCTCACCACGCACGCGTGGTTCAAGGCCCTGCTGTTTTTCGTCGCTGGCAGCGTGATCCATGCGACTCACACGAACAGCATCTGGGAGATGGGCGGCCTGTGGCGCAGCATGAGGGCAACTGCGATCATCGGAGCCATTGGCGGCCTCGCGTTGATAGGAATCGCGCCGCTGAGCGGGTTCTTCAGCAAGGACGCAATCCTTGCCGGGGTGGCTTCTTCCGAGGTTCTCGCCCAAACACTGGGCCCGCTCGGCAGACAAGTGCTGTTCATCGTCGGGCTGGCTGTCATCCCTCTCACCGGCTTCTACATATCGCGCTTATGGTTCGTTACGTTCGCAGGCCGGCGCGACGAGAGCCGGGGTAAGGCCCACGAGTCGCCAGGCGTGATGCTCCTGCCGATGGCATTCCTGGCCGCGCTCGCCATTGTTGCCGGCTGGGCGCAGGGATGGTTTGCCAACTTTGTCCAGTTCGCCCAGTCGGATGCGAGGCACGCGGCTCACGTGCCCTGGCTCCCTCCGGCCTCGGTGCTGTTGGGGCTGGCGGGTATTGCCTACGCGCGCATGAGGGTCCTGCCCGCTGCGGCGGCCGAACGACGCCCGAAGAGCGCAGTGCACATCTTCCTGAAGAACCACTGGTATATTGACTACGCATATCACTGGGCGGCCTGGAAGATCGTTCTCGGCTTCGCCGCAGTCGCCGCGTGGTTCGACCGTCACGTCGTGGACGGGATGGTGAACGGGGTTGCATGGCTCGCGGGCAGGTTCGCCTTCACCATCCGGCGCAGCGAGACGGGGCAGTTGCAGTTCTACGCGCTCGTTATCTTCCTGGGTGCGCTGGCCGCAGCGCTGGCAGCGCTGCGCGCCAGCCATGGAATGTGGGGGCCGTAGGCGCGATGGGCTTGATCGCATCACATGCGCTGACGCTCCTGATCGCGGTGCCTCTGGGCACGGCGCTGCTGCTTATGCTGGTGCCCAAGGAGAACAGGCTGGCAGTTCGCCTGCTGTCAGCGACCGCCGCCTCTGCGACGCTGGTGATCTCAATCTGGGCGTTGATCGCATATGACCGTCACCGCCTGGGCATGCAATTCGAGGAGAAGCATCAGTGGATTCCCGCGATCGGCGTGTCATACCACGTCGGCGCTGACGGCGTCAGTCTGACCCTCGTCCTGCTGACAGCCCTCATCATTTTCGGCGGCGTCTTCGCATCATGGACGATAGAACACAGGACCAAGGAATTCTACATCCTGCTGCTGACCCTCGTGACTGGCGTTTTCGGCGTCTTCGTGTCGCTCGACCTCTTCTTCTTTTTCCTTTTCTACGAACTCGCCGTCTTGCCGATGTATCTGCTGATCGGGATATGGGGCACGGGGCCGAAGGAGTACTCGGCGCTCAAACTGACGCTTTACTTGCTGGTGGGCAGCGCTTTCATGCTGCTGGCCCTGGTCGGCCTATATTTCCTGTCCGGTGTCGAACCCCACACCTTTGACATAATGGAGATAATGCAGCGAGGCACGCTCGGCCCCTGGGTGCAGAAGATTCTCTTCCTGCTCTGTTACGTAGGGTTTGGAATACTCGCAGGCATCTGGCCGCTGCACACCTGGTCGCCGGACGGCCACGCTTCGGCGCCCACCGCGGCAAGCATGCTGCACGCGGGCGTGCTGATGAAACTCGGCGCTTACGGTGTTTACAGGGTCGGCATCGGCATTATGCCAGAAGGCGCAGTGGTGTGGGCGCCCCTGATGGCGGGCATCGCGGTGGTCAACATACTCTACGGTTCCTTCGTGGCCATGGGCCAGAAGGACTTCAAGTATGTGATCGCCTATTCCAGCGTAAGCCACATGGGCATCGTGATGCTCGGCCTGGCAACCGGCATCCCGAACCACGGCAGCGCAATCGCGATGAACGGCTCCGTGTTCCAGATGTTCTCGCATGGGATCATGACCGGCCTTTTCTTCGCCATCGTCGGGCTGGTCTATGAGAAATCGCATACGCGCGACATCACCGCAATGGGCGGATTCGCGTCTCGCATGCCGGGGATTGCGGTCATATTCGCGATCGGCGGCATGACCTCTTTCGGCTTGCCCGGCACGAGCGGGTTCGTCGCCGAACTGCTGGTATTCCTGGGCGCGTGGCGAACGTATCCGGTGCTGGCCGCGGTCGCGGTGCTGGGCATCGTAACCACTGCGATCTACGTCCTGAGAGTGATACAGAAGATATTCCTCGGGCCGCTCGATACGCGATACGGCGAACTGCCCGATGCCAAGACAACGGAGTGGGTGGCGATAGTAATATTGGCCGGCGTCCTGTTGCTGTTCGGACTCTGGCCCAGACCCATGGTCTCGCTGATCGAGACGGCGCTGCCCGCCGCAGGGTATCTGCGATGAATGTGAACTGGCTGCTGCTTGCGCCTGAGCTGTTCGTGCTCGGAGCCGCGCTGGTCGTGCTCGGCTTCGATTTCGCATTCCCTCGCGCACGAAAGGAAACGATCGGCCTGGTGGCGACAGCAGGTACCCTGGCTGCCCTCGCAGTGCTGCTTGCCCTGCGCCACGAGCACGGCAGCACGTTCGGGCAACTTCTCGTTGCCGATTCGATGGCTTTCATCTTCCGCGCGATAATCCTGTGCGCCGCCGTCGTGGTAAGCATCGCCTCTGTGCACTTCGCGCCGAGCGTGACGGAGAATGTGGCTGAATACTATGCTCTCCTGCTGCTGTCCGTTCTGGGACTGATGCTCACCGCCGCCGCCGGCGATCTGCTGACCGCGTTTCTGGCGATCGAACTCAGCACGATCAGCCTGTATGCCCTGGCTGGCTACGTTCGGCGCGACGCGCGTTCGGCCGAGGCCGGCCTGAAATATCTTCTCTTGGGTATCGTTGCCTCGGGCCTGCTAGTCTATGGCACGAGCCTGGTTTACGGATCGTTCGGCACCACCCGCTTTCGGGCGATCAGCGAACAACTCGCGAGCCAGCCGTGGGCCATGTCGCCGGCCGCCCTGGCGGGGATAATGCTCGTCATCGCGGGCTTCGGGTTCAAGATTACGGCCGCCCCCTTCCACATGTGGGCGCCGGACGTGTATCAGGGAGCGCCGACGACGGTTACCGCGTTCCTTTCCGTGGCATCGAAGGCTGCTGGGTTCGCGATCCTGATGCGAGTGCTGCTCGGCCCCTTCATGTCGGCGCGCCCCGAGATCGCAGCTGTGGTCGCGCTGGCCTGCGCGCTGAGCCTGCTGATCGGCAACCTGAGCGCCATCCCCCAGACGAACATCAAGCGCATGCTTGCCTACTCGGGGATCGCTCACGCCGGATATGTGCTCATCGGGATCGCCGCCCTTTCTCAGGCGGGAGCGGCTGCGAGCATATTCTACCTGGTGCAGTATGTGTTCGCGAATGCCGGCGCATTTCTGGTGGCGGCAGCGGTGGCGCAGGCCACCGGCAAGGAGGAGATCGCAGATTATGCAGGCCTGGCGCAGAGAAATCCGCCGCTCGCGTTCGCCATGCTCCTGCTGCTTCTTTCGCTCGGCGGAATCCCGCCGCTGGCCGGGTTCTGGGCCAAGGTCTATGTATTCGTCGAGGCGGCGCGAAGCGGGCTGTGGTGGCTCGTTCTTCTCGGCGCGCTGTTGAGTGTTGTTGCGCTCTATTACTACCTCATGGTGGTAAAGCAGATGTATATCTTCCCGGCGGCGCAGCGCGACCCTGTCCGCGTCAAGTGGACAACCGGGCTGGCGATCGGGATATGCACGGCAGCGGTTGTGATCATCGGCTACCCGCGCCCATATGTCCAGGCTGCTCAGAGGGCTGCCGCAGACGCCATCTTCCGTCAGCCTCACGCCGTCAGGCTGGTTGTGCGGAGGACAAGTCAGCAGCCAATTGCCGGTGACGTTCACACAGCCGGCCCGACTCGATCTGCGCTGCCAGCATCTCCTCCTGCCGGTGCGCATTGACCAGGCGGCAGGTTGGGTCAGTGCAGAACCCCTCCCCCGCTAGGCAGTAGAACGCGGCCTGCAGCGCGTAGCCCTTCGCTACCTCGGTCAGCCTCGGATCGTCATGATCCAGGAACCGCTGGCCGAACTGCCGCTTGAGCGCGCGGTAGGCGGCATCGTCGCTCGCGATCTGCCCAAGAGCCTGCAGGGCCAGGTAAAACTCCCTCGGTTTTGCAGGCGCCTCGACAAGCCCGGTGGTCGAGACCAAGGCGGGAGAGCCGCAGATGACGGCCCTCAGGTGATAGCGGTCCCCCTCTTCCCAGGTCGCAACCAGTCTGTTGGTGAAGATGACGTGCGCTACACCGAGCATCCTCTCTTCGCGTGGGATCAGTTGGCACAGGACGGCCTGCAACAGGAAGGCATCGTAGATAACGCCGAACGAACCGCGGTTGCCTGCCGCCAGCCTCCTGCGCTCGAATTCTATCTCGCCGCGCAGCGGCTCCTGCTGCGCAGGGGGAGAGAGCGGATTGCGCACGCGGCACCTGGCCAACTCGACGGCCAGCGCGTCGGCGTCGCAGCCAAAGTGGCTCACGAACTCGCCGCGAACGTTTGCGCCTAGGGCCAGCGCGCTGAACAGGTAGGCCGCGACCTCGGCAAGGTTCAGCGACGAGGCTGTTCCCTCGTCGTATAGACAGATGGTCCGCTGCTGCACGCGGCCAGCATAGCACACTGCGCCGATGCCTTCAATTCCTGCGCAGCGCAGGAAGGTATGCGCGCGCCGAACAGCGAACCATGGCAATGCACTCCAGAGGGCAGAATTGATGCAATGGACAGGGCCCTGGCAAGCGCAGGGCGAATGGTATAGGGGCAGTCTGCACATCCACACCCAGGCCTCGGACGGGGCGCTCACCCCGGCCGAGGTGGTGGAGAAACACCGCGCAGCCGGGTATCATTTCATTTGCATCACGGACCACGACAGGTTCACCGACGCTTCCGGGGCGAGCAGCGATGATTTCCTGGTGCTGGGGGGCATCGAGATCTGCTGCGGGAAAAACCAGATCGCTCGCCTTTATCACGTGCTCGGTGTGGGGATACAAAGCAGCATCCGGCTGGCACCTGACATGACGCCGCAACAGGCGGTCTCCGCGATAAGGGAGCGCGCAGGCCTCGCCTTCGTGGCGCACCCTTACTGGTCGGGACATACATGCGAGGACCTGATCCAACTCGAAGGCGTGACCGGCCTTGAGGTCTTCAACGGCCTATGCGAAATGGGATGGGGCAAGGGATTGTCGGTCGTGCAATGGGACGACCTGCTCTGCCGCAACAAGCAGTGGCTGGCACTTGCGGTGGACGATTTTCACGGGCCACCCCGGCAGGACCTCGCGCGCGGCTGGGTGGTCATTCGCGCCCAGTCGCTCGATGAGAAGGCTATTCTAAACTCGCTCGCAAGAGGCCTTTTCTATTCGAGCCAGGGACCCAGGATCCTCGATCTGGAACTCAGGGGGCGCGCGCTGAGGGCCCGCTGTTCAGGGTCCCGCCGGATTGATTTCGTCTTCGATACTGAGCCCGGCTGGAGAATCGAGGCCGAGCCCGGAAAAAGCCTTTTCGAGGCGCAGTTCACGCTTCCGGAGGACGCTACCTGGGTGCGCGTGCAGTGCCAGGATGCGACAGGCCTGACGGCGTGGACCAACCCGATTTTCCTCAAGTGAGCCACAGGAACAGATCGGACGTGAGATTCGCTATCTGCAACGAGATGTTTGAAGGATGGGAATGGGGCCGAACGTGCCGCTTCGCGGCCGAGGTCGGCTACCAGGGCATCGAGGTCGCGCCCTTCACCCTCGCTCAATCGGTGAATGACATATCCGCAGAGTCTCGCCTCCGCATCCGCAGGGAGGCCGAGCAGACAGGAGTGGCGATAGTGGGATTGCACTGGCTGCTTGTCTCACCCAAGGGCATGTATCTCAACTATCCCGAGGCAGCAATCAGGCAGCAGACATCCGACTATCTGTGCTCCCTGGTTGATTTCTGCGCCGACCTGGGCGGATCCGTGATGATCTTTGGCTCGCCGAAGCAGCGCTCCGTTCATCCTGACCTGGACCCGTCAATAGCCCGGCGCTTCGCAAAGGAAGCGCTTGCCAGTCCGCTCGACCGAGCCGCGCAGCGTGGGATCACCATCTGTTTCGAGCCCCTGTCGCCTGAAGAGACGGACTTCATCAACACGGCCGCTGAAGCCAGGGAGTTCATCAAGGAGGTCAGCCACCCGAACCTCCGCCTGATACTCGACGTGAAGGCGATGAGTTCCGAGGGGCGGCCGATTCCTGGTATCATACGGGAGAACCGCCAATACGTGGCCCACGTCCACGCGAACGATGCCAACCGGCGCGGCCCCGGCTTCGGCGACACCGACTTCGGCCCGATTGCGAAGACGCTGGCTGACATCGGATACAAGGGATGGGTGTCAGTGGAGGTTTTCGACTACAGCCCCGACCCCGAGACGATCGCGAGGCAGAGCCTCGCCTACCTGCAACAGAAATTCGCATAGGAGGTGTTTGGAGTGAGTCAAAGCAGCGAAGTGAAGTTCACAGTCGCGGCGGGGCCGCATCACCGCAGGCAATGCCACGTCGAGGCGACCCTTGAGGTCCCCGGTTCGCCAACCAAGGTGGTAGTGAAGGATGCAGAGAAGGGCGGCGAAGTCGAAGGGCAGATGCTGGGAACGAAGGATGGCAAGGCGAAAATCATCTGGCTGATTGGTGACTTGCCTGTCGGCGCAGAGCGTCGTTACGCAGCCACCTTCTCGGACGAGAAGCCCGGAACGGGAGTGGAACTGGTTACCCTGCCGGCGGATCGCATCGAGGTGCGGGTTGGCGGCAAGCCGTTCACTACTTATCACTTCTCGCATGAACTGGCCAGGCCTTGCCTCTATCCATTGATCGGGCCGACCGGAGTGGGCGTCACGCGCAACTACCCGATGGCGAAGGGCCCGGAGGGAGAGACAACCGATCACAAGCACCACCGCTCTGTGTGGGTTGCTCATGGCGACGTGAACGGCGTTGACAACTGGAGCGAGGAGAAAGACCACGGCAAGACAGTGCACCGCTCATTCAAGTCGCTTACATCGGGGCCAGTCTTGGCGGAACTGATTGCCGACGGCGACTGGGTTTCGGCTTCCGGCGAGAAGGTTCTTTCCGAGCGCTGCGTGATGTGCTTCTACAACCTCGACGCGCCTTACCGCATGATTGACTTCATCATCCTCCTCAAGGCCGACAAGGACGCCGTCTTCGGCGACACCAAGGAGGGCGGCATCCTTTCAGTCAGGGTGGCGACCACGATGGACGGCTCACGCGGCGGCCTCATCCGCAACTCGTTCGGCGGCATCACGGAGCGGGAGACCTGGGGCAAGCGCGCTCACTGGTGCGACTACAGCGGGCCGATTGATGGCAAGACTGTCGGCCTCACGATCATGGACTACCCGCCCAACTTCCGCTACCCGACATACTGGCACGTGCGAGATTACGGCCTTTTCACCGCCAATCCGTTCGGCCTGTCAGCCTTCTACGGAGACAAGTCGCGCGACGGCAGTTACCGGCTGCCCGCAGGCCAGACTCTGAAGTTCTGGTACCGGCTGCTCATCCACGCGGGTGATGCGCTAGAAGCGCAGGCAGCCGAGAAGTATCACGACTACATCAATCCGCCCAGTGTGAAACAGGAGTGACGAACTTGGAGCACGCAGACCTGCGCGCCATTTGCGCCAAGATAAGGCAGAATTTCGACCTCAAGGACCGCGCGCGCGAGCGCGCGCTTGCAGCCTCGCGCGAGGTGATTCGCAACAGCGCCAATGCAATCCGCGCGGTCCACCGCGAGCAGTTCGAAGCGGCGACGACCGAACTGGCCGAGACGGGTCGGCTGGTGAAAGAAATGGACGAATCGCTGCGAGACTATCCCGACATTTACCACGCTGGCTTCCTTCAGGACGCACAGAAGGAATACGCAGAGGCGCTGCTTACCCTGGCGATGGTAACCAAGGCCCCCCTGCCCGACCCGGACGACATCGGGGTCGGTTACGGTCCTTACCTCGGCGGCCTTGCCGAGGCGGTGGGCGAGCTCAGGCGGCACATCCTCGACCGCATGCGCCATCGCGACCCCACCTGGGGCGAAGACATGCTCGACATCATGGACGAGGTCTATTACCAACTGGTCTCCTTCGACTACCCGAACGCTGTGTCGGGCGGGCTGAAGCGGCTTTCGGACATGCTGCGATCGGTGCTGGAACGCACGCGCGGCGATCTCACCAACGCGATCAGACAACAACAGTTGGAGCAGGCGCTCAGCCGGCTGGAAGAGCGCCTGTCCGAGGAGCCCAAAGGCTGACCAGCGTTCGTGCCGGACTGCGACTGCCTGGACTGCAGGCGGGGCTGGCCTGCGCGCTCGTTCTTGCTGCCACCGGCGCTGCCGGGTTGGATGACCGCAGCCTGCAGCGACTGGAAGAATCCGCTGCCGCTCGCCGCGAGGCGCTACTCATTGCGCGCCGAGCCCTCGAAGTCGAGGTTACCGGCAGAGGGCGAATTCCGCAGCCGCAATCGCCGCTGAAGAAGCATTGCTGCGGGGCATTCGTCGTCCTGGTCTCAGAAGGTCGCACGCGCGCCTGCGCCGGCACCTTGCGCCCCACCTGCCCGAATGCTGCGCAAGAGATCGCCGCTGCCGCTGCGATGGGCGCCGCTGGCGATCCCTGGCACCCGCCGCTGCGATCCCGCGACCTGAAAACGGCGCAGGTTCAGGTGTTTCTCGTGGGGCAGGTTTCCCCCCTGCGCAGCATCGGGGAATTGCAGGCTGCGCGCGAAGGCCTCCTCGCCAGGCGCGGCCCACGCTCAGGCGTAATCCTGCCCGGAGAAGCGCGCACCGCCTCGTGGGCCTTGCGCGAGGCCAGGAGAAAAGCCGGGCTGCGCCCATCCGAACGCGCCGACCTGTTCCGCTTCTCCGCCATCTGCTGGCGCGAGCCCAAGCCAGATGCAGGAAACTCGCGCCTCCGACAGAAATAGCGACTGCAGTCATCGCTGCAGCAATCATTCTGCAAGTGCAGCCTGTCCCAACCGATAGCGGTACGCGTTCATCGCTGGCAGATGCTCGCCGGGCTGCCATTCGGCGGCTCTTGACCGCTGGCTCCTTGCTGCTGTTGCTGGTTGCCGCAGCGGTTGCCTTCTACGTGATCACCGAGGGATGGCCCCTCCTCGACGCAATCTACATGACTGTGATAACATTGAGCACGGTCGGTTACCGCGAAGTGGGCCACCTCAGCCCTACCGGACGGGTGGCGACAATCCTCTTTATCATCGCCGGCCTGTTGCTGGTCGTGGGGGTCGTGCGCGGGATGACCGAACTCGTCGTGAGCGAGGAACTGCTCGACGTCTGGGGCCAGCGGCGGAGACAGAAGGCGCTGAAAAAGATGAAGGAGCATTACATAGTCTGCGGGTTTGGGCGTATGGGCAGCGAGATCATCAGCCGGCTGCAGTCGGACGGCCTGCAGGTGCTGGTGATCGAGAAACGGCCTGAAGCCGAAGCCGACCTTCAAAGGCAGCAGATACCCTACCTGATTGCTGACGCGACAAGCGACGAAACGCTGATGCGCGCCGGCATCGAGAAAGCAAGGGGCTTGATCGCGGTCTTGCCGCGCGATGAGGACAACCTGTTCATCACGCTGAGCGCGCGCCAACTCAATCCTGCTCTCAACATCGTGGTCCGCTGCTCGACGGAGGCCACGCGCGAGAAGTTCGTGCGCGCCGGCGCGACGCGCGTGGTCTCCCCCTATGCAACCGGCGCGCGCCACATGGCGGCCGCGGCCGTGCGCCCCAGCGTGGCTGACTTCCTCGAGATGGTTACTGCGGTGGAGGGCAGAGACGTTGAACTCGAGGAAGTGATGATAATGGAGGGCTCGCCGCTGGCCGGGCTCACGCTGCGCGAGGCGGCCGTGCAGAGCCGCTGCGGCGCAGCGGTGGTGGCGATACACGGGCCCGATGGGCGCTTTCGAGCCGACCTCTCGCTTGACAACACGCTGCAGGTCGGCGACACTCTGATAGTCATGGGCACCCCCGAGCAACTGGACAAACTCCAGAGCGTGTGCGCCCCGGCAAAGCAGTAACCTCTGACAGAAAGGAGAGAGCGAGTTGTGCGGAATCATGGGCTATCTTGGGCGCCGTGACACGATCGCGGTGCTGCTGGAGGGGCTGCGGCGGCTGGAATACCGGGGTTACGACTCCGCCGGGGTCGCAGTCTTTACCGACGGCAAGATCGAAGTTGTCAAGACGGCCGGCAAGATCAGCGCGCTTCAAGCGGAACTCGACCGCACCCGCCTGACTGGCTGCTGCGGCATCGCCCACACTCGCTGGGCAACTCACGGCCCTCCGTCAACGCGCAATGCGCACCCCCACACGGACTGCGCCGGAAAGATTGCCGTCGTTCACAACGGCATCATCGAGAACTATTTGCACCTGCGCGAGCGGCTCCAGGCCGAAGGGCACACATTCCGCTCCCAGACGGATACCGAGGTCATCCCCCACCTGGTCGAGTCGCACTATCGCGGCGACCTCGTCGTGGCGGTGCGCCGGGCGCTGAAGGAACTTGAGGGCTCATACGCCTGCGCGGTCCTTTGCGCCGATGAACCGAGCCAGATGGTGGCGGCCAGGAAATACAGCCCGCTCGTTCTCGGCCTCGGGGATGATGAGAACTTCGCTGCCAGCGACATCTCGGCGCTGCTGCCGTTCACCAAGCGCACTTACCTGCTGGACAACGGCGAGATGGCAGTCCTCACGCCCGACTCCATAAGCGTCCAGACCATTGCCGGCAAGCCGGTTGCCAAGGAAGTCTTCCAGGTTCCATGGGACGCGAGCGCGGCGGAAAAGGGCGGCCACAAGCACTTCATGATAAAGGAGATCTTCGAGCAGCCCGACGCCCTGCGCGACACCATACGAACCTGGGTGCACCGCGACGGCACTCTCCATCTTGACCAGATCCACCTTACTCCGGCACAACTGCGCCGGGTGCAGAGGATCGTCATCATCGCCTGCGGAACTGCCGCCTACGCTGGGATGGCAGCGCAATACGCCACCGAGCAACTGGCGGGGGTGCCGGTAATCGTGGACGTCGCCTCCGAACTGCAGCACCGCGAGGCGATGTTCGACGAGAGAACATTGGGACTCGTCATCAGCCAGTCCGGCGAAACTGCCGACACCTTGCAGGCCGAGCGCATGGCCCGCAGGCGCGGCGCGAAGGTAATCGCCATCACCAACGTCATAGGCAGCAGCGTCGCGCGCGAGGGCGACGGACTGCTCTACATCTACGCCGGCCCTGAGATCGGAGTAGCCTCCACGAAAGCCTACACCAGCCAGATCACGGCGGCCTACCTGTTCATGATTCACCTCGCCCTGGCGCGCGGCGTGATGACGGAGAGCAAGGCGCGCAAACTGCTGCGTGCGATGCAGAAGTTGCCCGACCAGGCGGGAGAGGTCCTATCGAGAGCGCACGAGGTGGAAGCGCTCGCAGAGAAATACTCATACGTCAAGCGCTACCTCTACCTCGGCCGCGGCGCGAACTACTGCTCGGCCATGGAGGGAGCGCTCAAGATCAAGGAGATCGCCTACCTCGATGCGGAAGGCTACGCCGCCGGTGAAATGAAACACGGGCCGCTGGCGCTCGTAACCAGCGATGTAGCCATCATGGCAACCGCTTTCCGTGGGCCGGTTTACGCAAAGATGCTGGGCAACCTGCAAGAAATCCAGGCGCGCGGCGGAAAGGTGATCTGCATCGCTGCGGAAGACGATGAGGAGATCCAGAAGTATGCGGACGAGGTATTCCGGGTACCGTCAACCGAGGAGATTCTGACGCCGATCTTGGCGGGGATCCCGCTTCAGTTATACGCTTACTACCGCGCGGACCAGATGGGCTGCGAGATAGACCAACCCCGCAACCTGGCCAAGAGCGTGACGGTGGAATGAGAGCCTGCACCACCACGCGGAGCACCCGGCACCCGTGAACAAAGCAGTGCTCCTATTCTCCCCGCAGTGGACAGACTTCAGCCTGGGGTCGTATCACCCGATGCAGCCCGAGCGCCTTGGCCGCACCTATGAGTTGATGAAAGCCTACCGGCTGCTGGAGCGCGAAAGCCTCGCGACCATCGAGCCCGCTCCCGCGAGCAAAGAAGACCTGGAACTCGCCCATTCCAGGGAGTATGTGGAGATCGTCAAGTTTCTCAGCGATGGAGGCAGCATCACTGCTCCGTGGCGCTACGGCCTGGGTACCGCCGACAACCCCATCGTATCCGGCATGTACGAGGCGGCGGCGCTTTCGGCAGGCGCCACTATCGGCGCAGCCGACCTGATCCTGGATAAGAAGGCCGAAGTGGCTTTCAACCTCGGCGGCGGGATGCACCATGCCCACTACGCTCGCGCGGCCGGCTTCTGCGTATTCAATGACCTGGCGATTGCCATCGCCCACATCCTGCGCAGGGCAGACGGCGATGCCAAGATCGCGTATGTGGACATTGACGCCCACCACGCCGACGGCGTTCAAGAGGCCTTCTACGATTCAAACAAGGTGCTGACAATATCGCTTCATGAGTCCGGCCGCTTCCTGTATCCCTTCACAGGTTCCGCAGAGGACATCGGCCACGGCGACGGCGTCGGATATACGGTCAACGTCCCGCTTTCACCCTTCACCGATGACGAGACCTACCTGTGGGTCTTCAACGAGGTGGTGGCTCCCCTCGTCGAAGCATTCCATGCGGACGTGCTGGTAACCCAACTCGGCGCGGATACGCATTATCTGGATCCTCTGGCGCACATGTGCCTGACCACCGACGGCTTTCTGGCTGCCGCAAGGCACTTGAAGCGCCTGGCGCGCGGTCGCTGGGTCGCCACCGCTGGCGGCGGCTACGACATCGCCGTGGTAGCGCGCTGCTGGACTCTCGCCCTCGCAGAGATGGGGGAAGTGAACCTGAGGCAGCCCATTCCAAAGAGCCAGGCCGCTCTCTACCCCGTAACCCAGGGGCGCCTGCGCGACCAGGCAAAGCCCGACCTCAGCGACGAACAGAAAGACGTCGTCCGGTCATTCGCCGAGAACTCTGCGGCCACCGTTCGCAAACTCGTCTTCCCTCACCACGGGCTTTGAACATGGACGCGCGCACCCTGAGGGTACTCGAGTACCCCGCCATCCGCGAACTGGTTTGCGCGGCAGCCACCAGCAGCATCGGCAAGCAGCGCGCGCAGGCCATGCGGCCATACGTAAACCCTCAGCATGTGCGCCTCCTTCAGCAAGAGACCACCGAGGGGCGTGACCTGCTTGACCGCAGGGATGTCCCCCTGGGCGGCATTCGCGACATCGCAGACAGAGTCAGAAGCGCGAGCAAGGGCGCTGTCCTGGAAACAAACGACCTGCTGGACTGCGCATACACCCTGGCTGCCTCGCGCCGCCTGAGAGCGATGCTCCTCGCCGACAACTGCCCCGCCCTTCACGCCCACGCGCAGCACCTGCGCACATTCGAGGGTATCGAAGAGGAAATCCGGCGCTGCATCAGCGACCGCGCCGAGGTGAAGGACTCAGCCAGCCCCGAACTCCAGAAAGTGCGCCGCGCGGTTGCATCTCTTCGACAGCATATCGTCGAGCGGCTGGAGGGTATGATCCGCTCGCCGCAGACTGGCCGCCTGCTCCAGGAGCCGATCTTCACCATCCGCCACGAGCGTTACTGTCTCCCGCTGCGCAGCGAGCACCGGCGACAACTCCCGGGCATCGTGCACGACGCATCGGCTACCAAGGCCACGCTGTTCCTCGAGCCCCTGGCTCTCGTCGAGGCCGGAAACGAACTCGCCGAGGCGCTCGTGCGCGAGCGAGAAGAAGTGCGCAAGGTGCTTACGGCCCTGAGCGCGCTCATCGCCGGATCCGCCCAGGAGGTCCTGCTTACCCTCCGCGCGCTGGCCGAACTCGACTTCATCTTTGCCCGCGCAGCCGTGTCCCGCTCGATGAACGCCTGGCCCGTAACGCCGAACTCCAATGGCGCCATCCACCTGCATCAAGCGCGCCATCCCCTGTTGAAGGGCGAGGTCGTGCCGATAGATATCCGCCTCGGCGATGAATTCGATACGCTCCTGCTGACGGGGCCCAACACCGGCGGCAAGACAGTTACCCTCAAGACCGTCGGGCTGTTCGCCCTCATGGCCCAGTCCGGCCTCCACCTGCCTGCCTCCGAGTCGAGCAGGCTGGCTGTTTTCCGCCAGGTGTTCGCCGACATCGGAGACGAGCAAAGCATCGAGCAGAACCTTTCTACTTTCTCCTCGCACATGACCCAGATCGTCGAGGTGATCCGCCGCGCTTCGGACGATTCGCTGGTTCTGTTCGACGAAATCGGCGCTGGGACCGACCCGGACGAGGGCGCGGCGCTGGCGAAAGCCGTCCTGAGTGAACTGCACCGGCGCGGCTGCCGCACCCTCGCCACCACCCATTCCAGCCAGTTGAAAGCCTTCGCCTACGCCCATGACGGCATCGAGAATGCCTGCATGGAATTCGATCCGGAGTCCCTGCGGCCCACATTTCACGTGCGCGTAGGGCTGCCCGGTAGCAGCAACGCCCTCGCCATCGCATCGCGCCTCGGCCTTACCGATGAGATCATCGAGGCGGCGCGGCAGTCGCTCGGCCAATCCTACGACACCCTCGACCGGGCGCTGGCCCGTGTACAGGACAGCCAGACGCTTCTGCAGCAGGAACTGGGCGCAGCAACGCGCGCTCGCCAGCAGGCTGAATCGGAGCGCGACCTTGCCCGGCAAGAGCGCGAAGCCCTCCAACGCAAGGGTGACCAGATCTTGCGCGAAGCGCAGAAACGAGCCGAGGCCCTCTTGTCCGCCACGCGAACGCAGGTAACAGAAGTCCTCGAGTCGCTGCGGGCCACGGCGCAGAAGGGCGCAAGGTCACCCAAGCCGCACGAGGTCAGCAAGATCGCAACGCAGGCACAGCAGCGCATTGCCGCGCTCTCCAGGGAAGTTGACTCTGCAGCGGAAAAGCCTGCGGCGGAGGCCCCTGCCCGCGGAAAGCCCGTTACCTCCGTAACACCCGGGCAGACGGTATTCGTTCGCAGCGCCCGAGCCAGGGCAGCCGTGCTCTCTGACCCTGATGACCAGGGGATGGTAAGCCTGCGCGCTGGAGTCCTCACGATCAGGGCTCCCTTGACCGACCTTGAAGAAGTCCCTGATGTCGGCGTTACGATCTCGGTCGGCGCTCAGGTTGCCGCAGAACCCGTTCCTTCCGAACTGCACCTGCGCGGCCTGCACGTTCAGGACGCAACCGCTGAACTCGAACGTTATCTCGACCGCGCGCTCGCCGCTGGCCTGGAGCGAGTGCGAATCGTGCACGGCAAAGGAACGGGTGCGCTCAAGAACGCGGTGATCGAATTCCTTCGCGCCCACCCTAACGTGGTTGAGGTCATTCCCGCTCAGCCCAGGGAAGGCGGCGCAGGGGCAACGATCGCCGTCCTGTCCCCGAGTTGACCCCCGAGACTGCGGCAGGCCGCTCTAGAGCCCATTTCAAAACTCCGTAGAGTGAGACCCTTCGCTTCGCTCAGGGTGACAGATAAGCGAGTCGCCGCCCTTGTCTGTCATTCTGAGCGAAGCGAAGAATCTCACCCCAGAGAGTTGTCAAACGCGCTCTCAGGGCGCTTCCCCTGTGGCAACTCCCGCCTTCGTTTCGCGGTACTGCTGGATGGTCCGCTGCACAACGCCCAGCGCCGGCACCGCCAGGAACATACCGATGAGGCCGAAAAATTCCTGCCCCAGCAGCAGCCCGATGATTATCAGCACAGGGTGCACGCCCACCTGAAACCCCAGCAGCGCAGGCATCAGAAGTTTGCTCTCCAGCAAGTGCAGCAGCGCGAAACCGAGCAGCAGCCACAGCGCCAGCGCCGCTCCCTTGCTGAACAGGGCTACAATCACAATCACAATGCCGGCGACTATCGGGCCGATAATCGGAATCGCCCTCGTGATGCCAGCAAGAACCCCAAGGCTGAGCCAGAACTTCATCCCCACCGCCCAAAGGCCGAACGCGACGACCACGAAGGCGATGATACACAAGATGACCTGCCCCATCACGAACTTGCCAAATATGTGCGCGGCATTCGTCAGCAAGCGCCCCGCCTGCGCCGTGTGGCGCGGCGGCAGGAAAAACAGAAATGCCTCTTTCACCTTCGGCAGGTCCGACAGGAAGTAGAACACCAGAACCGGCACCAGGAACAACTCCACGATGAAGCCCACCCCGCCGGCCGTGATCCCGATCAGGGCTCTCGCCCAGTTGTACCTTGCCGCCTGTCGGCGCACGCTATCCCACTGCTCCTCAAGTGTGGCGCGCACCGGCGCAGGGACGCGCTGGCGATACCAGCGCGAGTAGTGGCTCACCCATCTTGGCGCTTCGCGCTCGATGCCCGCCAGCCGGGCTTGCAGGGCTTCGGCATCTCGCGCGATCGGCTGTCCGGCCCTGTCGCCGATAAGAATCAGCACCGCTATGAGCAGCGCGAATGCGACAATCGTGCCCCCCAGACGGCTCATCAGCGGTTTGCCTGCCACCTTCAGCCGCGTAACAGCGTCCACTATCGGGTTCAGCAGATAGGCCAGCACCACGCTGATGAGCACCATTATCAGCACCGCCCGCAGCCGCTCCAATAAGTGCAGCGCACCCCACAGCAGCAGCACGGCGAGCGCAATCGCCGCCAGGGTCAGCACCAACGTAACGAGCCTCGACGACTGTCCCCCTCCCCGATCAGACATTGCTTTCGCTCCCGAACTCCTCTGGTCTCGCGCTGCCGAGCCCGAAGTGGCATTCTACCGCCTGGCGGATGCGCTGCGCCGCCTTCCCGTCCCCATACGGGTTCGCTCTGTGAGCCATGCGCTGATACGCGTCTGCGTCCGACAGCAGTCGTGAGGCCTGCGCCACGATTTCCTCGCGCTTCATGCCGACGAGCAAAGCCACTCCTGCCGCTATCCCCTCGGGCCTTTCCGTCGTAGCGCGCAGCACAAGAACAGGTTTTCCAAGCGCGGGCGCTTCCTCCTGCACGCCCCCCGAGTCCGTCAGGATCAGATATGCCTGCCGCATCAGTGCCACGAAATGGACATACTTCGGAAAGTTGACTACTGCCACTCTCTCCAGGCCCGACAGCATCGAACGCGCCACCTGCTGCACCTCAGGATGCGGGTGGGCGGCGTATATCACGCGCACGTCGGGAAAGGCGGCGGTGATGTCCCGCAGCGCCAAGCAGATCTGTCGCAGCGGCTCGCCCCAGTTCTCGCGCCGGTGGGCGGTAACGAGCACCAGCCTCCCCTGCCGCACCAGCGCCTGCATCTCCTCAGGCAGCGGCGGCAGCCTGCCCTGGATTGCCTGCAGCGCGTCAATCACCGTGTTCCCGGTTACGAAGATCTGCTTCTCAGGGATCGCCTCGCGCAGTAGATTCTCGCGCGCCACAGCAGTCGGCGCGAAGTGCAGGTCAGCGACACCAGCAACGAGCCTGCGGTTGATCTCCTCGGGGAATGGCTGCCAACGGTCGTAGGTGCGAAGGCCTGCCTCCACATGACCCACCGCGACCTTACTGTAGAATGCTGCAAGGCTGGCCGCAAGGCAACTGACAGTGTCCCCCTCCACAATCAGCATATCCGCCGGAGCGCGCGACAGTATCTCCTCTATCCCCGTCAGCACCATTGCCGCCACGCGAGCCGGGGTCTGCCGCTCCGCCATGATGTTGAGGTCGTGGTCTGGGCTGATGTCGAACGTGGACAGGACCTCATCCATTATCTCTCGATGCTGCGCGGTAACGGCCACCTGGGTCTTGAACCGCTCGGGAAACCTGCGAAACTCGAGCACCACAGGGGCCAGTTTCACGGCCTCAGGCCTCGTGCCGATGACGACCAGAACTCGAATCGGCGCTGCCGCCACCCTACCCCCCACCGCGCTGGGAGACGAAAACCCCCGCAACCCCCAGGAGGGCGCTCAGAAGCCAGATGAGCAGCACCGCCTGCCGGTCGCTCAGGCCGCTGTTCACAAGCCTGTGGTGCAGGTGCTCGTTGTCGCCGACTGCAATACCCTGGCCGCGCAGTGACCGCCGCAGGACAGCGAACGCCGTGTCCAGCAGCGGGAAAGCAAGAGCCAGGACAGCCCCGGCAATCGTAACCACAGCGGCACGTTTCAACGTTCCCGCCACCGCGATCGCCGCTACCATGTAGCCCAGAAAGTGGCTCCCCAGGTCTCCCATGAAGACCCTTGCCGGGCTGAAATTGTGCGGCAGGAAACCCAGGCATCCACCCGCGACCGTCGCTGCCAGTAGCGCCGCTCCCGGCTGGGCACGCTGGGCAGAAATAACGGCGAGCGCAGCGGAAGCAATCGCCGTTACGCCGGCAGCAAGGCCATCGAGCCCGTCAATCAGATTGACCGCATTGACGATTGCCACAACCCAGAAGACCGTCAGCGCAGCCCCCGCCCATCCCGGCAGGGGATAGGCCAGCAGTCCCTCGATTCGCAGCCCAAAAGGCAGCAGCACTGCGGCGCATACTATCTGCCCCAGTAGTTTCGCCGACGCGCGCAGTTCGAACCGGTCATCCGCCGCGCCCAGCGCAGCGACCAGAACAGCCCCCAGGCCAATCCCGAGGAGTTGCTTGCCGCGCAGATCGGATATCAGGCCCAGCCTG
>Ga0315296_10000881_pt1 | contig 26788 bp, 16 predicted proteins | sample YL17G14_18_MG_FD_203921 | JGI IMG/M metagenome (GOLD analysis project Ga0315296, IMG submission 203921) | Sediment microbial communities from Yellowstone Lake, YNP, Wyoming, USA - YL17G14_18 | ecosystem: Environmental > Aquatic > Freshwater > Lake > Sediment | place: USA: Wyoming | collected... | reverse complement strand
ACAGAATGATCAAGGTGGGCAGGCCGGGACCACCTCTGCCCACACCCGCGACAATGCCGCTTGGGAAATACACCGTGACTCGTAAAGGGGCTACTTACCTGAGCGACCTCTACTACATCTGGAAAGCCGGGAACGCACCGATCTACAATGCCACTTACGGCGGCGATCCGATCAGGATTGCCGGTCAGACATTCAAGAAGGGGCTTGGCTGTAAGAGCAAGTGCGCCGTGATGTTCAAGGTCGATGGTCGTGCCGATCGTTTCCGTGCGATTGTGGCGATGGACAAATCCTCCAAGGAAGACGCTAAGGGGCGATTCCGGGTGTATAACGAGGGCTTTTTTGCCAACCAGGTTCTGTGGGACAGCGGCGAGATGAGGAAGGATTCTCCCGCCAAGGAAATCGACATCGAGCTAAAGGACGTGCAGTGCCTGATGCTGGTCTTCGATGACGACGAGGTTCTGGGTAACTGGGCAGATGCGCGTGTGATTAACGAAAGCGAAAATGATTAGAGACAGGGTTGTCCACTTTCATCCATTAGAATGGGAGATCACTATGAAAGAATCATTACTCATTATCCTTACTCTTATGATCCTACCCCGGACGTGTGAAGGTAAAGAAAACGCAACCAGCAAAGAGGATGCAAAAGCAGGGGTTGTTACAGCGCATTCCCGAGGTCTTCATGGATACATTAGTTACAGTGTGTCCCGACCGCCGACTCGTGCCAACTACAGTGCAGGCATGGGATTTTATTCTGCTGTCTGGCCGCTGATTGCCAAACCGATTGCCGACTTTCAGATTGGCTTGCCCAGCGCGTGGATCACACCGGACAACTCCGATAACAAAGATACCCCGCTCGCTCCAGTAGGTACGCTTGCCAGAGACAACTGGCCGGAGCGGGGGCCAACCTGGGACAGCGTCTTTCAAACTGTGGAGGGCGGCCTGGGCTATTGGGCGGGCAATCGATTCCGATATGGGCCGCCTAAATTCAGCATGAATGCCACTCCGCAATGTTACGACTATGAGGTTGGATCACCCGGTTGGTCGTTTTTCTATAGCGACAAAGCCTTGCCGGACAATCGATTGGGCATCGCCCAACTGAGCAACCGCTTGCTTATCCCACCGGACGCACTGCCTTTCGAGGGGAATCCCAACGGCAAGTTCCTGGGATACACTTACATGGCCTTACCCTTTACCGAACCCACCGCGGGGGAGCCGCCCACCGGGGACCAGAGTTGGACCTGTTTCCTAAGTGCGTCCAACTTCAAAGGGCCGATTGCTTATTATATCCCGGAAACCTGGAGCAAGATCGGCAAGTTATTCAATTATCCCTTTATCTACGGGCGGGGACTCGACGCTCGGCCGGGAGAGATGGGCGGTGGCGCAATGGAGATCAACACCGTGCCTTGCTTCGAGGCCAAAGACGCACAAGGTGTTGTTTATTCGAAGATACCTAAGTTGCAGTTCCCGGTAGACGACCGAGGAAGAACCCTGCTGGTACAAGATGTGACGTATTACTCCAGGGCGGCTCTTTATGACGCCTTCAAGTCGTGGCGGGACGGAGGCCCGGCATGCTCCGGGAGGTTCAACGATAGTGGTGCCTGGAAATCCACGTTAGAGACGCGTACGACGCGTTTCGATCAGGCCGGTAAGATAATCACGGGTGTTGACAAGGTCCTTAACACCAAGGTGTTCGAAGCCAATATATGGGGCCTGGAGTGGTACAACAGCCTTATCAGCCCCAATGGCGTTTTCCCGCAGTATTTTAAACATGTCGGGGATAAGCGTGTCGCTGTATCCGCCGCGGAACTGCCCGAGGAGACACGACTCCTCTCAAAGGAGTTCAAACTGGCAAGTCCTGGTAGTCCCTACACCTCTCCTACCGGCGGCGCCTGGAGTAATCCCGGTCCGGTGCGCGGACCGTTCACGGTCAATCTCGCCGACGGCTCCATGGTCACCTATTCCTGGTATCGTTTTGTCGATCAGCCGTCCTTCCAGCAATATGATTGGAGTGACGACAAGAAGAAGAAACTGCAATCCTTTGTTGAAAAAATCCATGCAACCTGGCCGATCGACAGCGACTACATGGCTCCCCCCAGCAGCGGAACTCTGGCAACACTCGACCCGGCTCTGCTCGTGATACCACCGAAGGGACTTGAGGTCGGCTATGTTCCCATCGTAACGCGCCAAGAAATAGCCCCTAATTAGTTCGGGCACTCATAGACCTAAGAATAATGCGATTCTATGAATGAGTGTATAAGCCACGGAGACATCGCTACTGAAACCGTGGGGACAGTTTATTGAGACCTGCTTTGCTCGATTCCGGGAGGATGTACAGCAAGGCGCGGATTGTTTGCCGTCAGTAAAAATGGCACAGGTTAGGGCTTTGGATTAACAATCGATACTTTTAAAGCACAGGATTTTCCGAACAGATTCTAAAGGCTTAAAATCGTTTTAGCACCTACAACCATAATACAACCACACAACCCGTTATCTGCCAATTCAGCAAAAATTCTGATTCTATAAGTCTTTCTTTATCAATGAGTTACTAAAAATGTAAAAAACGCAACCGTTTTATATATCCGTTGAACTTTGGTATAGCTATCGCCAAGAGGTGAAAGGAAACCGCAGCCATAAAAAGGCTGCAGCAGGAAAAAAGCAGAACTATCAAGTTCTACCCGTGCGATGGAAAGAAAACTATCCTTATTACCGTTTCGGTTTCAATCTCTATGATTTTTCCTCCGGCCTCATGTTTCTCCATTATAGCACGTTCCGCAGGTGGTAATAATTCGAGTGGAATGCTTCATCCTTTCGCTTTGGTATATTTAGTCAGCACCAGATCTTCATCTTGAATGAGGCCCACACCTGGTGCATACATTTTGTAGCATTTTTCGTTGGGGTCTATTCCGGACGTCTCTTCTGTTCTTATGCAGTTCTTGAATGTTCCCGCCGGCGTATTCATCGTCACGTCATCACTCAATATCTCAGCCCTATCCATGGCGTTCGGCGAGATCTCCTGGTAATATCTCGCCCCCAGAAGAATTGTCCCAGGCATCATAATCCCTGCTTTGGAATTCTTCTCGTCCGCTCTCCACTGTCCGGAGTGGCTGACTATCTTACCATCCTTGTAAATGTCCACCTCCTCCCCGAAATAGAATACGTCGCCGTGTTTTCTACAAATGGCGAAGAAGTTTCTCGACACCTCTTTCAGTTCTCCGTTCTCTTCTTCCCGTTCTTCCACAACTCTCGTTTCTACGCCACCTATATTCTTTGTTTCATCCAGGACGGTAATCACCACTTTTTCTCCACGACTTTGAAGTACCAGTTGATGACCAGGATCCAGAATAAAGAACCGATTCTTGCCAACCGAAGAGAACGTGCGGTTCTCCTGACCGAAAGATTCCGTCCATTTCTTGACTTGCTCGCCGTCTGGGGCTGTTCGTGCAGGCATTTTCTCCTTGATCTCAATGACCTTCCCTTCCGGGGAGATTTCAATTTCGTACTCTTTTCCGCCGGAACGTATGTCCGCGTCATATTGGCCCGGGTTCTCCCCTTCAACCTCCTTTTGGATAGTTATGATCTCCCCCTTCGGAAAGGCTTCCTCGATAGCCTTTCTTATGACAGCCGGCATCTCCGATGGTAGGACAGAGACTTTTCTCTCTTGTGCTACAGCCTGAAATGGACAACCTATGACCACCAGTATCGTGGACAAGCCGACAGTGATGAGGACTGCATCAAGCCAACCTAACTTCAGTTTCATGATAGATATCCTTCCTTAACCAGACATTTCCCATTTAAAAATCTATAGCTACGCTGCGCCGCTGGAGTTCTTTTCTATCATTGTATAGAGTCCGAGAGGCGAGTAAAGAGGTTTCTTCTCAAACTTTGGGATTTGAAGATAACCTTGTCGTAATACCATTTGTAAATAATTAAGGCGCTGCAATAAATAGAAGCACGACAGAAAGCTGCTCTTGACACTTAAATTATAAAATCAGTTTGTCGAGAAGAATGTATAGAGCGCAAATTTTAATTACAATTGGTATAACTGGCCTCCAATTCAATTTAGCGTTTCATTAGAAAACAATCCCATACCTGGCAAAGATATAAATCATTTTTCAGGGACGACTAGACTATCATCGCAATCGAAATCGCCAAGTCGTGGCTTATGGCCGCCAGCCTTCCCCTTACTTGCTTGTCTCGGTTTCCTCCGCGGGAATGTACAGGACCACCGGGTGCATCAACCCGCCAACACCAGTGTTGGGCTGGTCAGAATTGTCGACGGAGCAGACAACAATGTTCTCGCCGGCATGGACAAAATCGGCTATTTCAAGATCAACAGCCACGAAGAGTTCATACGTCGGAGGGGCGGCCTGCTTGCCATTGATGTAGACGGTGATGTTATTGCCTGCCCCGGCGAAAAGCAGATGGAGTTTCTCACCCAGGTCTTCCTGGCTCAGCTTGAAGTTGTTCCTGTACCAGATGGTTCCTCTGAACAAGTTCAACTTCTGTTGACCTATCGTCTCGCTGTAGGTTTTCAGCCTTATCCATCTAGTCAGAGGAAACTCTGGGCTGTATAGCCTCCCTACCTTTCCTATACCCGAGTAGTCGGGGAAGGCATACCACTGGTCGGGGAACTTGTAGATGATCCTGCCGCCCTTTAACTTCCGGGCGCAGTAGTCGATGTGGTCTTTCCAGAGGACCTTCCAGGAGTAGGCGAAGCTGTGCCGCGAGACGGCGTACGGGTTCTTGCTCATCATGTCCTGCTGATGCTTGGTGAATCCTTCGGCGTCATCGGAGGCCTTTTGGAACTCGCACTCGTCTATCTCGTTCATTATCCGCAGAAACATCCGGACGTTGTCGTAGCCGAACCGCCACATCTCTACACGCCTCTGGAGAATTTTGTCTCCGGCCGTCTTCCTTTCGGCAGAGGACAGATACTGATCCGCCTTCTTCATAAACTCAGGAGTGAAGACGATAGGCACCACCCACTGTCCACCGACCTCATAATCCTGGCCGGAGTACGCCCTGTCCAGCATGTCCATGTAGGCTTTCATATCGGACGACGCCGGGCCGAAGAAATTTTTGTAGAACTCGCCGACCACGGCATCAGAGTTAACGTTTGGATCAATATTCATTTTGGCAAGCAGGTAGTAATAGGGCAGAAGATTCTGCCAGACGTTTACTGTCTCCATGCACACCATCCCGGTGTTATTCCGGACCAGGAACGGTATATCGTGGCGGGTCTGGGTTTCCCTGGTGTAGGGCGATATAAGATCGTCCAGGTTAAAGGCCCAGCTGTAATAGCCGAGGTTCTCTGAGCATTTGCTCCAGTCTCCGATGTACTTCTGAAGGGCTTGCATCGTCTCCGATTTGGGTGAGCCGATTGCGTGGTAGCGTGAGTAAAAATAGGGGGCGATCACAGGTATCAGGTGGGGGTGCAGCTTTTCCCTTCGGGGCGGTGCGACGGAACCCATATAAGCCAGGAATGCGAAGTACTTGTCAGGATACTCCTTCACCAGTTCTGTCACGACTTTATTATAGAAGTTGACCAGTCGGTCGGTGATCTGTGGGACGCTTGGCATGGTTACGTCCACAGCCCCCGGGTCAAGGGCCCTGCAGTTCGGACACTCGCAGAAGCGGACACCATCGTCCTGGGAGAGCGAGTACCATATGCTGTTAGGATTGCTCTTGATGCAGCTCTTGTAGTTTTTGATGAACTCGTCGGTCATTTGCTCATTGGAGGTGCATAGCATGTAGGGTATCCGTTCACCGTCGCGCAGCATGTACCAGTCCGGGTGGTCCTTGAAGTACTTCTCCGTAGGCATTATACCGGCCCAAGAATGACCTGACGGAACACAGATGCCGTACTGCCTATTATGGAGCATCCAGAGGTGAAAACCAGAGTCGCCGCCGTCCCCACCGTTTAGCCAAAGATATCTAGACCAGACGGCCGGGACCTCCTCATACTTGCCTCCCTTGAAGGTCAGCTTGTCGTGCTTCGGAACAATCTCTCCCAGCTCCCCGGGCATATACCATCTGCATCCCGCCATTTCTACCAGACGTGTCATGGCAAAATACGAGGCCATAGGGGTCTCACCGGCCAGGAGTATCCTGTCGGCGTTTATATCAACCACGCTCCCATCCACGCCGAATCTGCTCTTTGGAACAGAGGCCCCAAACTCAACGGCCAGCCTGCCTATGGCTATGAATCTGGGGTAGTTTGCGGCGCCGGACTTATCTTTGACCGCAATTACTTCTGGCTTGGCTCCGATCATCCGCTCTATCAGAGAGGCCAATTCGTCTGCGGCTGCCCTCTCGTAGCCGGGATGTGAGGTAGTCCAGCCGGTCGCGGCGATGTTGAAGGAACTCGCCTTATCTTGCTCGGTGATCAATATTGTCCATGGAATCTTGCCGGATTCCGGGGATAAGGTCACCTCGCTTGTCGCCCCAGCCGTGGCGTGAGAATACATTCCTAGCCATATTACCAACGCGACAACGACCGTCCTGACTTCCAGCAATGAATATCGCCTGTTCTTGTGCATTGTTATGGGATTATAGTGACAGTTATTTATTTAGGCAACTTCAATTGCTCTCTTGGTCACGCGTCGAGTTTTGGCTCAGCTCTGGAATAGTTGCCATCCAAGAAGTTTATATAGAAATGTCAGATAAAATGAGAGGGCACAGATATGAGAAACTTAATCTCTTTCAAAGCGATATTTCTATCAGCACTTCTGCTGATAAGTGGCTGCAGACGCAAAGATGCTGCTATTGTCCGAAAAGGCCCAGATTCTCAGTTAGAGGATCTTATTACCCTGCAAGAGCCTTACCTTTACGGCACGCAGGTTTCTGACCTTGCGCCGATATAATTCCCCAACAAAGTTAGGTGCCAGCTGTTCCGGACTTCTTGGATTTGACAGAGTCGAAAAGCCGAGGAGCAAGTTCGACCGGTGGTTTCGGACTAACGCTATTTCATCTTGGCCTGATTCCTGAACAGGAAGAAAAGCCGCGCATGCAATGATGAAAAACAGGCAGATTGTAATGACGCGTTCCCGAAATCCCTTTACTATTGCTACGGTCGCCAGCAGGAATCCCAAAGGCGTCCAGATGACGAAGCTCAGAATTACCGGGAAGAAAAGAACTGACCCTCCCGCGAATACCGACAATGCAAGACCCAGGCCAAGCTGTATGGCGAACAGGGTAATTAGTAATTTAGACTCCCGCTGCTTCACCTCGACCACAGAACCAAGCAGCGGTTCTCGTCTGCGGTGTAGCCAAAGGCCAGCGATGGCCAGTGCGTAGAATACGAAGGTGACCAACTGCACCGGAATCGTTGGTAGTCCCTCCGGCCTCAGGAAGACATACGTTACCACATACAACAACACGAGGTACAAGCACAATCCAACAAATCCCCAGTGACCAAAGACCACAATGGAATGACCGTCCGAAGAAGAGAGAGATGATCGCGACAGCCGTAACAGCAAAAATAGAAGGACGATCACCACCGCCAAGTTCATGGCAAGGTTTACTGGGCCGCCTGAGTTCATGGCCATCACGGTTGCAAAGGAGACAACCAGGTAGACTTGCACTACACGTGCGCCCCTGCTTTTTCCCGTGAACCAGGCCAAGTCCGGGAATAGCCGCCGCAGAGTTGGGCAAAGCACGCAGACCACCGCCAGCGGAAGAATGAAGGAGGCCACCGGGTGGAAGATGAAGACCATGCTTATCTCGGAGAATCCGTACGGCCCGATGCTGCCCATGACGAACTTACCGTCGCCGCTGTAGCCGTACCAGATGACCTTGGTGATCCAAGATTCATATAGGCCGAAGAGAACGCCCCAGAGGTAGAGTGACCAAAACGATGTCCTGCCTGTGCGAACTGCGAGTGTTGTGAAGAAAAAGAAGTGTGCGAAGTAAAGCCAGTAGGTCACCAGCCATGTCCAGGGGTGCCAAAGTCCAGCCTGGATGGAGGCACCCGAGAATACCTCGGCACAAATGAGAATGACCAAACCGATAAGAAGACGCGGGAACACGATCCTGGATAGCGAGGCGCCTGACAGGTTACCTCTCGTTCCCGGTGCCGATGGGAGGACATACTTGATCCCGCCAGGTACCAACGTCAATTCGCTACCGTCATCTGTCTTTCTCTTCTCCTTCATGAGTGCTTACTCCCGGCAAAGCGGTAGTTCGAAATATGCCCGCCAGAGTAGGTAAGCTGGACGCTTGTTGCCATCACCATCGAGCAAACCACAATCCCGCCATACACCAAAAAATTCTGGAGCATCCGCTCGTATCTTATCCCATAAGCCGTCATAGTCACGAGGAAGAAACCAAACCAGAAACTCAAACTGCCGCTGTTGGGCGAATGAGAGTAGCTTATCAAGTACTTGATATTGGCTTTCCGGGCTGGCCGGAATAGTAAAACCTAACGACTTGAGAATAACCGATTCGGCTGGTTGGCCGGTTTCCGAAAATACATATGGTTTCTTGAATTCATCGAACTCCCCATACAACCACGATAGGCAATCATCCATTCGGTTGCCCAGCATTGCCATGAACGGATAGAAGCTCACCGCTACCATATCACTGTGCGCCATCAGCTTCTTAATTTCCTCAAGCATCTGCTTTCGATCTTTCCAGTCGGGATTAAGCATATTGTGCAATGTAAAAGTCACACAGATTGGCAGATCGGGATTCTCATGTTTCAGTTCTTGGTAGATGTGCTGATGGAGACATTTATAGGCTTCCCACTTGGAGCGGTTGTTGTGGAATAGTTCGTTAACCTCAATGCCGATTGTTAAATAGTCGGGTTGAAAATAGCAGATTGCCTGCCGACAGTACTCCAGATAGGTCTTCACCACAACGGGAGCATCCAGGGACTTGCCGATGAAGGCTTTGGGCAGTGGCAGATTCTCCTTTGCCGCTCGATACCCGGCAATATCCGAACGACTGTTATTAAGTGGAGACAACGATAGGTAAACCTTGCCCCCAGGAGGCTTCGCCTCTTTGTGACGCTGCCAATCCTCCATTAATTTCGGGTGATATGGCTTGCCTTCATACGCTTCCAGCCAAGGAACACCTTCCAAGTGGATGGAGATTACATCTGCATTCTGATGCAGAAAACGTTTCACTTCTGTGATGGCTTCGAGTGTCATGTCGTAAGGAAAGGGCGTGAAACCCATTCGAAAAGTTCGTCTTGATGATGTCACCCTAAGCTTCTTATCCTCTGGCTCTGTTTCGGCGCCACGAAGTATTACAGCAGGTCGGCTATTTTGGTCAAAGATAACCCAACCGGCTGTAGTGTCACAGTCGAACTGTTTGATTGCCTGACCATATCCCTGCAATGAACTGGTAAAAACCAATACAACACAAACCAAAATTATACGTCGCCTATTCATCAACCCTGTCCCTTTTACATATACGTTCCTTTAATTAAACTTATACAACTGTGATTTCCCATATTAAAAGCCTGGCTACATAGTAAGGACTTGCAAAATTCAATATTACTATCACGGTCTTCTCCGAATTATAACCAATTGAACCCTGTGATGCACCGTATTTGAAGGATTTTGGCTATGCCATTATAGTGCCTTGTTCAGTCGAGTAGATGTAATATAGCTCTCTCATTTTAGGCATAGTTTGTATTCCCTGTTTCTCAGTTTTTTGGGCTTAGTCCATATACAACCTCACTACAACTGCGCAGCCCGTTATCTACCAATTTGCCAAAAATGCCTATTCTATAACTGATGTATTATCATTGACTTATAAAAAGCATAAAAAATGTAAACATTTTATATATCCTAATCACTTTTGCATAGCTATTGCTGAATTTTGGTATAGTAGCCTTCATAGCTGAGGCAACGGGAACGGTAAGAATAATTGTCGCTAATCAACAGGGAGTTCTTCTTGAGCTGAGATATGTTGCAGGTCGCCGGCAGATGGATTACAATCACTACCTGCCTCATAGCAACCTGGGCTATATGATGTCGGCAGGCTTTGCCGAACTGTGTCGTAAAGCTGGTTGCATCAGGCCGTATATGCCAGTGCTAGATGGAGTACTGGAATTTGGAATCCTCTAATAGAGACTGGACCAAAAAAAAGGGGCAGATCAATACTTTACAGTGGAGCCGGTTTGAATGAAACAGACGGCAAAAACTATGAAACTTCAATTGATCATTTGGCACACTGCCTTTTTGGCCCTGAGCCTGATGGCCGGCAGCATGCTCGTCCCCGTTAATGTTGTAGCCGCTTTCCCAATCGTGCTGGAGAGGCCTGCCATAGCACCCTCATTGCCCCAAGACTTCGGCTCGTTGGCTGGTACATCGGCCGATATAGCGCCGAGTGCCTATCGATACCGTGCCGATTGGAAGGCCGAGGATAACCCACCTGAGAGTTGGCTGGCCCTGATGTGGTATGCCCACCAGGCGATGAACAAACCCGTGGACGTGAATGCCCCGGCGATCAAACAGGTCTTGTGCGGCTTGTTGTGGGAGGAAATCCGCCCGGTGCAACGAATCGAGTTGACATGGTCGGCCGACCTCAAACGACGGCCTGCACCGGACGAAGTGGCGATCACGACCTTGGAGAACAAAGGCAACTCTAGTTCTTGGTGGAACAATCTGGACGCAGTGCCAAAATCCATCAACGCAACTCTATCGAACGACGGAAGAACCTATCTCTACGACCTGCCTACAGAGACCTGCGGCATCGTTGTCAGTGTTGTCGGCGTCAGGAGTGCCTCGGAATATGATGTGCCTGCGGTGAAGGTGTTGGTGGCGGACCTCTGGAAGAAGATGGACTTGGAAATTGAATGGGGGTTCGACCCGACCACCCTAGACAAGGATTACAGCGGACGGGTCGAAACATATGATGGGAAGGTGGACGGGCTTGGTTCCCTGGACGGGGATGTTGGTACCACGGTCACCGACTCGAGTTCGTGGCGTTCTGTTGGTAATGGTCCCGCCCGCCGGGGCTTGAAAGCCAGCCTACTATACATCGGTACGGCAAAATGGCGACGGATGCAGCCATTCACCAGCCAGCCAGACGATGTTGCGCGCACCATTGTAACCTTGTGGACTAAGGCCGGTAACTTCTCGTTCTTGGCGGCAGACCTCGAGAACGGACCGATCTTGGCACCCGAGTACGGATTTTTTGTCCGTAGGACAACGCCACTGGCACCACCCCCTACCAAACCAGCTCAGGACTTGCGAGTCCCGCGGATGCTGCTAGCAGGTAAAATGAGTGCCATCGCTGGCAGCGCTGAGCTGCAGGGATGGGGGAGTGACAGCACGCCTTGGTTCGGCGGCAATCCGGCCGACAAGCCGGTTTCCGTGCAAGGTATCACCTTCCCAGCCAGGAGCTTGGCCATGCATCCGGGTCCTACTCATAATGTGGCCGCTGGTTGGCGGAGTCCCATCGCAGGACTTATGAGAGTCAATGCCCGTGTGGCTCATGGTCAAAGGGGGGGCAATGGAATCGAATGGTGGATTGCGCACGAGACCAAGACCCAACGACAGCATCTGGCCCATGGCATCACGGACGGAAGCGGGGCGCAGACGATCCCTACCGAGGCCGAAGCGAAGGCCTTAGGTGAAGTAATCGTGGAATCGGGCGACATGATTTCCTTGGTCGTTGGCCCGAAAGGCGCACATCAGTGCGATACAACCCTCATCGAACTGGTCATCACTGAGGTGGGTGGACGCGAGCGGGTCTGGAATCTGACACAGGAGGTGATCAGTACACTCTTGGCGGGCAATCCCCATGTCGACGGCCAGGGTCATGCCGATGTATGGCTTTTTTATACTGAACAATCAAGGGTCCCTCAGCAGGTGATCCCCTCGCAACCTCCCTTCAAGCTGGCCTCGCAGGCCGCCAGCGCCCGGGAGTTCATCACGGTACTCCAGGCCAGGAAACTGAGTACCGTCCGCCAGCAGACTCGTGCACATGAAGAACAGACATGGGAGGGAGCCGTCACCGCGATGCGCGGCGTCAACCTGCCACCTCACCCCACGCCCCCGAATGGATTCGAACCCCCCATGCAGGTACAGGTCCCGTCGGAACACTTGACGGCCCAATGGAACTTGGGGGTCTGGCATCTTCTCCGGCATTGCCAAAAGAATCCGAAGAATGGTCGGTTATGGTTTAACGACTATCCCTACGGTATTCTCGGGGCCGAAACCTATCTGATCCTTGCGGCGCTGGACATGATGGGCTCGCACCAGACTGCCGAAGACGGATTGGACCAATGGGTGTCCCTGCCGATGGATCCTAGCTCAACCGGTCATCACGAATGGGCTCTGCCGGACCGCCCCAACGGACTGTTCACCGAAGGCCACGGATGTCTGACACACGCCGTCGGTCCCACAGGTGTGGGCGGTCACATGGATGGGGTCCATGCCTTCGGCCCGGGCTCAATCGGCTGGGCCCTGACCGAACACTATTGGCTGACTGGCGATACCGAGTGGTTGAGGGCCTCCGCGCCGCGGATCAAGGCCAACGCCGAGTGGATGCTGCGTCAACGGCGAGTGGTCTCGAGTCTGGTTCCGGGGGGCGACCGTCTCTGGTGCAAGGGCCTACAGCCGGCCCTTCAGGTAACTCCAGACAGCGGTGGCTTGTGGATGCAGTTCTACGAGTGCGAGGGTTATTACTGGGCCTCGGTTTCGCACCTCGCGGCCACGCTGAGCGTGATCGATCCTGAGGGCGGGGCCAGACTCCGGGCCGAAGCGGAAGCCTATGGCCAGGACTTGCGAGCGGCGGTAGATAGATCGATCGCACTCTCCCCAGTGGTTCCAGTGCGCGATGGCACCTTTCATTCCGTCATTCCCTTCGCCTGTTATGTGCGCGGATTGGGCACCGGCGCGTGGGGCTGGAAACGGGATGGCTCCGGCGAACATGTCGGACCCTTATATTGGGACACGGTTCAGTCTGCGGCCGCGATGATCAGCCCAGCGGGCCTCTTGTCAGCGAACGATGTGCGGGTCCAGGGGTTTCTCGATGTGTTGGAAGACCGGTTGTTGCTGGAGAATCCGAGGGTCGGTCAACGGGATTGGTTCTTGGCCGGCTGGCAGCACCAGGCCGGACTCGAGCGCACTGCCAACCTGCATCTGGCGGGCGATGACATCCCGTGCTTCCTCCGTTCCTTCCTGAACGGTTATGCGATCGACATCCTTCCGAGCCAGGGCTATGTCTTCAACGAACACGCCACCCATGGTCCACCGGACAAGATTTTCGAAGAAGCTGCGTTTCTGGAGCGTTTCCGCGGCTTGTTGGTGTGGGAAGATGGGCCTAACCTCTGGCTGGCCCGCGCCACTCCACGCGTCTGGCTGGAACAAGGCATGAGAATTTCGGTAAAGAACGCACCGACATACTTCGGGACAGTCGATTTCGAGATCACCTCCGACGTGAACCACGGCAGGATTACAGCCAATCTCAAGATGCCCTCTCGCCATACGGCCAGGCAAGTGTGGTTGCGGTTACGGCATCCCAAGACTACACCGATCCGAGGCGTGACGGTCAACGGCCAGGATTACCTGGACTTCGACCCGGGTAGGGAAGTCGTGATGTTGCATGACCTGATGGGAAATGTGAGTGTCGAGGTCAGATACTAAACGTAGCTGCCTTCGTCCAATCGGGAACAATGCTGATTTTTGCGCCGGGAAAACACCGATGCCATGAATGCATAAAAATGATATGTTAGCTGAGTTGAAAAAGGCACTCCCGAAGCTGAAGATTGTTCGGTAAAGGCCGAACCACGATATTCGAGTGACATAGAAAACGACAGGCAAAATGAGTTATGAACTATTAACTGCTGACATGGTGACATGGCTTTGAGAAAAAGAGGCTAAAAAGAACTACAACCATTATACAACCATACAACCTCTTATCTGCCAATTCTGCAAAATTTAACACTCCATAAGCCATTTATTATCAGCGACTTATGAAAAAGTGAAAAATTGTTACCGTTTTATATATCCTTTTACCATTCGCCTTTATTACCTTGAAAGAAATCGACAAGAACAAGATTTATATTGTGCATAGGCCCTCTTCCAATTAATCGAGAAGAGGGCCATTACGTTAGATATCGCATTATAGAAAGCCAAAATTAGTCTGGACAACCGGGAGTCGCTCAGAGATTATAATAAATGTGATTGAGACAATGTCTAAGATTAAATATCATCCTGGTAACACAAAGTAAAAATAATTGGAAAGGGCACTCGAATGGCGGAAAGGTTAGCGATTGAAGGAGGTCCTAAGGCCGTCACGAACAAACTTGCGGGCTGGCCTCAGTTTGATGAAAAGGCAGTGAAGGCAGTAAATGATGTTCTCAAGTCCGGCAAGGTCAATTACTGGACTGGGCCGAAGGGTATGGAGTTCGAGCGTAAATTTGCCGAATGGCAGGGCAGCAAATACGCCATCAGTGCCTCAAGTGGTACCGCTGCCCTGCATATAGCAATTAGTGCTCTCGGAATCGGCCCCGGCGATGAAGTTATTGTCCCCAGCTATACATTTATTGCCAGTAGTTTCTCTATCGTCCAGGCCGGTGCAATTCCTCGTTTTGCCGATGTGAATATCGACGATCACTGTATTAGTGTCGAATCCGCAGAGAAGCTGGTAAATGGGCGAACCAAGGCAATTATGGCGGTGCATCTGTATGGTAACGTCTGTGATATGGACAAGATTTTGGACTTTGCTAAAAGTTATAATTTGTTTGTCGTCGAGGACAATGCCGAGGCCCTCGGCGGCGTTTACAAAGGCAGAAAAACCGGAACTATCGGTCATATAGCGGCCTGCAGTTTTTGCCAAAACAAGACTTTTACCACCGGCGGCGAGGGAGGCATGGTCACTACCGATGATGAAGAACTTGCCTGGCAGGCAAGAAGTTTTCGTGACCATGGCTATGATGTTAAACTGCGTTTGAGTCTGTTAGAGCTGGAGCAAAAACTCCCTTACATCCACAACATGGTCGGATGGAACTACCGTATGACCGAAATGCAGTCAGCTATCGGCGTGGCGGAGCTGGAACGGATTGACACCTGGAATTTACCAAGACGTAAACGCAATGCTCATATCATCATTGATTCGATAAAGAATTTACCACAGGTCATATACACGCCGGTCGATACCAAAGAGCGTCAAAATGGATGGTATGTTTTAGCATTTTCTCTTGATATTGAAAATATGAGATGCGATATAAATAAATTTGTTGAAGCATGCGCTGCCGAAGGCGGTCCGTGCTGGAGGGTCTTTTGGCCCCAGTGCCACACCGAACGGGCATACCGGGAGTATAATTCCTTCGGCAAAAGTGGATTCCCATTCAAATCCAGAGAATATACAAATCCCGAAAGCGTGGACCATAGCAAAGTAGAAGTGCCTAATGCTCTATGGCACCAGAGCCATACATTTACCTGTTTCGCATTTCCAACTTACACCGAAGAAGATTGCCGACAGATAGGTAATGCGTTGGCCAAGGTAATAAAGGCCTATTCAAAATAGAAAAAGCAGAGGTTTATTCTTATGTCTAACAAGATAAAATGGGGAGTAATTGGCTCTGGTGGAATTGCCCAAAGAAGAACAATTCCGGAGGGCATTTCAAAGACCAATAATGCCGAGCTGACTGCAGTTTACGATATCAATAAAAAAGTTAATGCAGAGGTTGCCAAAAAGTATGGTGCTAAACACACATCGAGCATCGAGGAAATGCTTGATTTGGACATCGACGCCGTTTACATTGCTACACCTGCTCATCTACACGCCGAGCAGGTTCAAGTTTGTGCCAAAGCTAAAAAGCACATTCTCTGCGAGAAGCCTCTCGGTATAACAGTCGCTGAAGCAGAGGAAACGATTGAGCTGTGCCGGGAAATGAAAGCTAAGCTCGGTTGCGCATTTATGATGCGTTTTGTCGCCCAGCATCAGGAGGCGCTCAGTCTTATTAAAGAGGGTAAGCTTGGTCGGCCAACTTATTCGCGGGCTCAACTTTCCTGCTGGTATCCCGCGATAGAAGGGGCCTGGCGTCAGGACCCAACAACCAGTGGCGGCGGCGCACTGATTGATATGGGAGGCCACTGCATCGACCTATTGGAGATGTTCTTTGGAAGAGTTGCCAAAGTCAGTTGTTTTATCAATAATACCATACATGATTACAAATCTGAAGATAGCGCAATAGCTTTGCTCTTTTTCGGAAATGGGGCATTTGGCACAGTTGATACCTTTTTCTGCATTCCCGACAGCAGCAGCAAAAATGCTCTTGAACTTTACGGCTCAAAAGGCTCAATACTGGCTAAAGGAACCATAGGCCAAGCACCCGCTGGCGATATGGTTGCGTTTCTGGAACAAGCTGACAAAAGTCACGATGCGCAACAGAGACGCAACAAAGGTCAGGGGATAGTCATTGCTCCTGAGCCGATAAACACTTACCAGGCAGAAATTGAAGAATTCAGCCAGGCAATCATAGAGGGTCGTGAGCCGACCATAGGAGGCGAACTGGGCCTGCGAAGTCAAAAAGTATTAGCCGCCTGTTATAAGTCCGCAAGGTTAGGCAAAGCAATAGACGTCTGCTGAGGCTTGTTGATAAAATAATATGTTTGTGATAATGCATAGTTCTGGTTCTGCTGTTTTGTGAAAAATAAATGAGCGACCTTGACATAGGTTTTACAGACACAATCACTGAAAACACGTTACGCGCAATTCGTTTTGAAAGGCCCGAACATATCCCGATTGTCTTCTGGATCAATCCTGCGTGCTGGCATCACTATCCGCAGGATGTCTTGTTTGAGCTTATGGCTGAACACGGACTTTTGTTTCCCGACTTTAGTTCAGAAAATGCGGCGTTGCCTAAATTGGCTCCTTGGGAGCAAGCCGGTAAGCCTTATATGGATGCCTGGGGTTGCGTTTGGCAAACAACGGATGACGGCATCACAGGTACAGTAACAAAACACCCAATAGAAGATTGGGATGCCTTGCACAATTTTTCACCGCCTGACCCTTCTCTCACAAATGGCATGGCTCCTATTAACTGGTCTGCAATTCAAGACAAAATCCAAACAGTTGTAGCAGAAGGAGGACACGTCTGCGGCGGTCTGGAGCATGGTCACACATTCTTGCGCCTCAGCTATATCCGCGGTTACGAAAAACTCCTGCTCGATATGGCAGATAATGATGGCAGACTCTGGCATTTGATAGAAATGGTCGAATCCTTCAATCTGGGAATTGTCCAGCGATATGTTGACCTTGACGTTATAATGATGCGATATCCAGAGGATTTGGGTATGCAGCTGGGTCCAATGCTCTCACCCGAGCATTTCAGAACCTACATCAAACCAATTTACGAGCACCTTATAATCCCAGCTCACAAGGTGAATTGTCTGGTGCATCTGCACTCTGACGGTGATATTCGTGAGTTTGTCAATGACCTTATCAGCAGCGGCGTGGATGCTCTTAATCTCCAGGACCTTGTAAATGGTGTCGACTGGATAGCCCGGAATCTGAAAGGAAGGATATGCATCGATCTCGATATAGACCGACAGCAAATCACCAGCTTTGGTAGCCCTGGTCAAATTGACAACCTAATCCGAAAAGAGGTTGAACTACTTGGAAGTCCTGAAGGAGGACTTATGATGATATATGGTCTGTACCCGGGTGTTCCTCTTGAAAATATAAAGGCCACAATGGACGCAATGGAACGATATGCTACGTACTATTCTTAACGATTTTTATAATTCCATTGCTTATAAAGAGACCTATACTATCGTTATGAGAAAAGGGAACCGAATATGGAAAAGCTTGGCGCAGCAATTATTGGTTGCGGCTGGGTCGCAGAAGAATACGTCAAGGCCTTTCAAGAAGATGAGCGTTCAGAGGTGCGAGCTTTGGTGAGTCGTAACCGCGCGAATGCAGAACTCTACCGCAACCGCTACGACTTAAAATGCACTATCGAAACCGATGCTTCTAAGATGCTTCGACAAGACGATGTGGATATCGTTGTTGTATGCACGCCACATAATGTTCACACAGAATATGTTGTTGCTGCCGCAGAATCCTGTAAGCATATTATCATCGAGAAGCCAGTGGCATTAACTCCAGAGGATATATCCAAACAGCAGCAAGCCGTCAGAAGGAACAAAGTCAAAACAATCGTGAGTTTCGTACTGCACTGGAATCCTCTTTTAATGACGATTGACCGACTCATAAATGAAGGAGTTTTCGGAAACATTTTTCTCGTTGAAGTTGATTATTTGCACCGGATATGGATGACGACGGATTTGAAATGGTATGGCAATCGCAAGATTAGTGGAACAGCTTTATTAACAGCCGGATGTCATGCTGTTGATGCCTTGCGCTGGTTTGCACGTAGCGAGGCAGAAGAGGTATTCGCTTATCAGGTAAAGACCGAAAATCCCATAGAATACCCAGGGACAATTTCAGTGAATGTAAAATTCAAAGATGGCAAAATCGGTCGCAGCACGACGACCTTCGATGCAAGGATGCCTTATAGATTCAACATTGGGATTTATGGCACCGAGGGCACGCTGCGCAACAATGAACTCTTTGCACCGAAACTCTTCCCCGGTCAAAACGATTTCACAAAGATTCCCTGCATCCTTCCAGATAGCGGTGATGTCACCCATCATCCTTTTAAAGGAGAGGTATCTTATTTTATTGATTGCATTATTGAAGATAAACAACCTTTTCCAGATCTGGAGGATGCAGCTAAAACCCATGCTGTGTGTTTTGCTGCTGACCTCTCTGCGGAGTCCGGTAGAGCTGTTTCAATAAACGAATTCAAAAGCATATTATGAATGAATCTTACTCATAATAGTAAAGGTAATTTTTCCTGTATGCCATCAGCATGAATGAGACGAATTCAGCTTTGAATTAGAGAGCGACTTCAACTCCTGTTTCTATGATTTTACTTTTAAAATACTTTCTTTCAATGATCCTTTTCCTCCCGTATTTTTTAACCGTAGGTGAACCCTTAAAAAAGCTCTGAAAAGATATAAAGATATAAAGAAAACCCGCAGCCAGAAAAGCGATACGAGAGATGGCAGGTGAACCGCCAGGGTACATATTGGCAACGCTGGGAAACTGGGTTTCCCCACGTAGGTAATGGTTGCCGTACGCCAAGATGGCGGGGCAAAAATGGTTCTGGACCACCAATTTTAGAGTTTTTACTGATTTAAAAGCACAATGTGTGAATTCGCAGTTCAATTCGTGGATATCCAAGGGGATTTCTTGTATGATATGGCATTAAGAAGCATAAGAGTGTTTGCCTGTAGCGTAAATGCCAAATGTCGGACGAAATTATAATTGATAACCTCGACTGACATCAGCAAGAATCGAAGCATTAAACTTTTTGTGCCAGGAAATGAGAAGGAAGAAAAAATGAAAAGTGTGACAACTGTAATTCGTGAACACTTACCCAACACCAGACCAAGTATGTGTGAAGAAGGAGTTCATCTCAACCGGCGGCGGTTTCTGAAGACCGCGGTCCAGGCTGGTGCCTTACTTGTGGCGCCGCAAGTGCTCCCATTCACCGTCCTGGGCAAGGACGGTAGTGTGCCCCCAAGCGAACGAATCGTGCTGGGCGGCATCGGGATTGGTAATCGGGGTACTTACGTGCTGGGATGTTTCCTGCAGGAGCCGGACGTACAGTTCGTGGCCGTTTGCGACGTACGGGCTAATCGCCGCGAGGCCATTAAGAAAATGGTGGATGCCAAGTACGGCAACCAGGACTGTGCTATGTACATCGATATGCGCGACTTGCTGGCCCGCAGTGACCTCGACGCGGTGTTGATAGCCACGGGTCCGAACTGGCACGCGACCGCTTCTATCTTGGCGGCTAAGGCCGGCAAGGACGTGTATTGCGAGAAGCCCTGCACGAAGAACATCGCGCAGAGCCTGGCGTTGGCCGAGACGTTCCGCCGGACAGGCTGCGTGTTCCAGGCCGGCACGCAGCGCCGCAGCCTGCCCAATTTCGCCTTCGCAGTCCAGTTGGCCCGCAGTGGAAAGCTCGGTAAGCTCAAAACGCTCCACGCCCATCCGGGTGGCTTGGGGACCGAGACCAGTGGTTGGGCCCCGGCAGAACCAGAACCTCCCAAAGAGGAGGTGGACTGGGACCTGTACCTCGGGCCAGCGGCCTGGCGACCGTTCAACCGGCGACTCCTCGATGGCTTTAACTTCGAAAAAGGTGGTGGCATGGTAGGTGGCGGATGCCTGGAATGGGGTTCCCATTGTGTGGATATCTGTCAGTGGGCCAACGATGCCGATCAGACTGCCCCGGTGGAATACGAGCAACAGGGTGGCCAGTTGCACGCGCGCTATGCCAACGGTGTCAAGCTGGTTATGCGCAACGACGGATGGCTCCCGCTGGGCTCGTGCCCGGTGCGTTTTGAAGGTGACGCAGGCTGGGTGGAGACAGGCGATGACGGCGAGTTAGCTGCGAGTTCGACGGCGTTACTCACCGGAAGTCGTGCCAAAATCGCCGGCTATCCGGCGGACTTCCACGTGCGTGATTTTCTTGACTGCGTGAAGTCGCGAGGTCAGCCGCGGGCCAACGCCGACGTGGCCTGCCACTCGCATATTGCCTGTCATGCGGCTAACATCGCGCTGTTCTTAGGCCGCAAGCTCTACTACGACCCCAAGAAGAACGAGTTCATCGGCGACAATGAAGCCAACCGGCTACGTTCCGAGGCGCTGCGCGAACCGTGGCGGCTTTAGTGTTCAGTGTTTCGAAAGGGCCGATATGACTAAAAGGATAATTATGATGTTTAAAAATCAATGTTTCGCATGGTGTGTTGTTTCCATTGCGGTGGTGGCTTCAGTGATGGCCACCGGCCAAAACCGTGTTGCCACTGCCGATAACCAGAACTCCCGCGAGGAAAGGCAGCGCAAGCTGATCAGCGTGCTCCAGTCAGACGCACCGCCCCAGGACAAAGCGATCACTTGCAAGCAATTGGCCATCTACGGCACAAAAGACGCGGTCCCGGCACTGGCAGCACTCCTGTCGGACGAGAGGCTGGCATCATGGGCACGGATAGCTCTGGAGGCGATTCCCGGTCCGGCAGCAGACGAGGCACTTCGCGATGCGATGGGCAAGTTGCAGGGTATGCTGCTAATCGGGGTGATTAATTCGATCGGCAGTCGCCGCGATGCAGGGGCAGTCGACGGGCTCGTAGAAAGGCTTAAGGATGCTGACTCGGACGTGGCATCGGCAGCAGCCGCGGCCTTGGGCCGCATCGGTGGCGATCAGGCCGCCAAAGCTCTTGAGCAATTCTTGGCCGATGCGCCAGCCGGGGTTCGCCCAGCGGTTGCCGAGGGTTGCATACTGTGTGCGGAGAGGTTTCTTACCGAAGAAAAACTCGCCGAAGCCATAAAGTTGTATGACACGGTCCGCCAGGCGAACGTGCCCAAGCAGAATCTTCTTGAGGCGACCCGTGGGGCGATTCTGGCCCGGCAGACTGCCGGTGTTCCGCTCTTGGTCGAGCAATTGAGGTCGGCGGACAAATCGCGATTCGGCATCGGCTTGCGCACGGCCCGCGAGCTTCCCGGCCGCGAAGTGACCGAGGAGCTGGCAGTCGAGTTGGACCGCTCAAGCCCGGACCGGCAGGCCTTGTTGCTCCTAGCGTTGGCTGATCGCAGCGACGCTGCCGTATTGCCCACGGTTCTCAGAGCAGCTAAAAGCGGCTCGAAAGATCTGCGGATCACAGCCGTCAGTGTGCTGGAACGCTTGGGTAACGTCTCTTGCGTTCCGGTGCTGCTGAATGCCGCGGTCGAGGGCGATGCGGAACTGGCGCAAACGGCGAAGGCTACGCTGGCAAGGTTGCCGGGCAAGGACGTGGATGGAGACCTTCTCGCCCGCCTACCGCAAGCGGCGGGGAAGATGCGCCAGGTTCTCATTGAGCTTGTAGGGCAACGACGAATTGACGGGGCCCTTCCAGCTATCGTGCTTAGTGCCGAAGATGCTGATGCGGGAGTTCGCGGCGCCGCCGTGCAAGCCATCGGTGCCATCGGTGAGGACAAACAGGCAGCCGACCTCGTGAGACTTCTTCAAAAAACTCAAAGTCCCAAAGAACGGGCGGACATCGAGAATGCTCTTCTGGCGGTCAGTGGCCGTTGGGGAGTAAGTTGCGTGCAGCATCTTCTACCCCTCGCACAGAGCGGCGACAGCGCCCTTCGCATGATAGGGCTGCATGCGCTGGCCATCGTTGGTGGGCCCGATGCACTGGCTGCTGTTAAATCCGCAATCAACGACAAGGAGGAGACTGTCCAGGATGAGGCGGTGCGCACGTTATCGACCTGGCCGAACAATTGGCCTGAGGACGTAGGCGTGGCGGAAGTGCTTCTGACATTGTCCAAGTCAGGCAAGAAGATGTCTCACCAGGTGCTGGGGTTGCGTGGTTACCTGCAGTATGTCCGGGGGGACAAAAATCTCAACGACGAAGAGAAAGTAGTCAAGGTCAACGAATTGCTGCCGCTCATCAAGCGGCCTGAGGAAAAGCGGTTGGCGATAGCGGTCATCGGCGAAATCCCAACCGCCAGTGCGCTGGAACTGCTGACGACACTCGCGACGGACCCAGCCGTCGCCGAGGAATCATACTCCGCTATGGTCAATCTCGTGGGCAGGAACATACAAGGGGTTTCCAAGGAACAGTGCCAGAAAGCGCTTCAGACGGTGGTTGAGAAATCAAAGAACGAACCGACCAAGAAAAGAGCTGAAGAGGTGCTGAAGGGAAGCCGGTAGAGACCATCGCTGAATGACCAGTCATTAAAGAAAGCTCCCAGAATTACGGCGATAACCAAAGAACTGTAAGCGACGCAAAGGACGACTGCGGAACCCATTCTTCTGACCACCACCCCAATATGGAACGACCGTTGTCAAGTCACCATATTCAGTTTTTGCTCAATGTTGATTCGCCTGTTAGTGGGGGAGTGAAGTGGAGAATAGACAGATAAACTTAAATCATCTTGCGGCTCTCTTTCCTCTTAGTTAAAAGAGAGCCTTTAGAATTAAATAATTGGTTCTCGGAGGTAAACAAAATGCCAGGACAAAAACCGGTAGCAAAGTTCAAAGCCGGCCAGATTAGTGCGGCAATTTGGGAGAATGAGATATTGTATTTATGCGTTGCATACGTCATTTTAAAATACAGATGAATTTGGTAAATTGTGGATTCCAAAAGTTTATTAATCGTTAAACGATATGGACTGTGAATTTTTGGATATAATCGTTTAATAATAGCATCTTCGATAGAACCCCAAGAAAGGATATGCCATGAGAAAATGCTTAATTATCATTGTTATAGGATTATTCAGTTGCCTGAACGCGGGGGCTTCTTTGGACGATATTCTTATCGCTGATTTTGAAGGAGAGACGTATGGTGATTGGCAGGTGACCGGAGAAGCCCTTGGCCCAGGACCGGCTCAGGGGACTTTACCAAATCAGATGCCGGTAAGCGGCTTTGAAGGCAAGGGATTGGTCAATACCTATTATAAAGGTGACGGCACCATCGGGACATTGACCTCGTCACCTTTCAAGATTGAACGAAAATATATTAATTTCCTGATCGGTGGGGGAAAATATCCCGGAGAAACTTGCATAAATCTTCTTGTGAATGGTAAGGTTCCCCGCACTGCCACGGGGCCAAACGACCGCCCCGGTGGTTCGGAAGAGCTGGACTGGTACTGCTGGGACGTTTCCGAGTTACAGGGGCAAATAGCCCAGATACAGATTGTCGATCAGCGGATGGAGGGTTGGGGCCACATAAATGTTGACCATATCTATCAGAGTAATCGGAAACACGAGGTAATTACAGGTAAAAGTCGGGAATTTTTATTACAGAAAAAATATTTGAATTTTCCGGTGAAAAATGACGCCAGGAAGCACTTGGTCAGCCTTATTATGGATGACAAGGTGGTCCGGGAATTTGAAATAACACTGGCTTCTGACGAGCTTGATTTCTGGGTGTTTTTAGATACCCGGGAGTTCAAAGGGAAAAAAGCAATTTTGCATATAGACAGGTACGATCCGCTTAAGAGCAAAGGGTTTGATGCCATTTACCAAGCGGATACCTTTGTGGGTGAGGAAAACCTTTACCGGGAAAAGTTGCGCCCTCAATTCCATTTCACCTCTCGCCGGGGCTGGAACAACGATGCGAATGGAATGGTCTATTATAAAGGGGAATATCATCTGTTTTATCAGCATAATCCCTATGGTTGGCAGTGGGGGAATATGACCTGGGGACATGCAATCAGCAAGGATATGGTTCACTGGACGGAGTTGGGCGACGCGATTCACCCCGATTGCTTGGGGACTATTTTTTCTGGTTCGGCGATAGTTGATGAGAATAATACGGCGGGGTTCCAGACCAACGATGAGAAGGTTCTGGTATGTATTTACACATCAGCAGGTGCTACGAATCTTATGTCGAAAGGCCGGCCCTTTACGCAGTCAATTGCATACAGTAACGACCGCGGACGAACCTGGCAGAAGTATGAGTGGAACCCGGTTTTGGGGCACATTAAGGGGGAAAATCGGGACCCCAAGGTGTTCTGGCATAACCTCATGAGGCAGTGGTTAATGGTTCTCTACCTTGATGATAATACGATGGGATTTTTAACCTCCCGAAATTTGAAATCATGGGAGTTTCAAAGCAAGCTGGAATGTTTCCATGAATGTCCGGAGTTATTTACATTACCAGTTGACGGGAATGAAAATAATCATAAATGGATTCTATATGGCGGCAGTGGGGATTATTTAATCGGTGATTTCGACGGACGGGAATTCAAAAGCGAAGCAGGACCTATTCGCTACAATTACGGCGACTGCTTTTATGCTTCTCAAACCTTTAACAATATTCCTCTTGAGGACGGCCGCCGCATCCAGATGGCCTGGGGGCGGGTTAATATGCCGGAGATGCCGTTTAACCAGATGATTCTATTTCCTGTAACTCTAACGCTGCGGACAACAGAAGAAGGAGTCCGGATGTTCAGCAAACCTATACGTGAAATTGAAACAATTCACCGGAAAAATTATGTCTGGAAAAATACGATTGTGAGGCCGGGAGAAAACCCACTTCGGGAACTTTCGGGCGAGCTTTTTCATATTGCTGTGGAGTTAAGACCGGTTAACGCCCAGGAAACAGGATTGGTGATTCGAGGTGTCCCGATTATTTATAATGTCGAAAAACAAGAACTTTCCTGTCGGGAGAAAAAAGCTCCTTTGAAATCTATGAATGACAGGATCGACCTGGAACTTTTAGTAGATCGAACGTCTGTCGAAATATTTGGCAATCGGGGTCGGATTTACATGCCTATAGGAGTGATTCTTTCTGATAAGGAAAGACCGCTCGAAATTTTCAGCAGGGGCGGAAATACAGAAATTACGAATATGCAAATTTACGAGCTTCGATCTATTTGGGATTAAGGTACAAGATCAATAATATGGATGGGTGCCCTTATGTTGCACTTAGCAGCTTAACTGGGTGTGGCCTGGTCTCCGGCAGAGAGCAGAATCCGTTCCCGTCTACTATTTTTGCTGGAAAACCTTCGAATAGAAGACCAAAATAGTTATGTTTTTCCAGATAAATATGATGTATTAGTGTGAATAGAGCTCAGCCAGGTAGCTGAGCGCATATAAATGGGTCAACCGTGAGTCACTCTAACTTCTGAAAGGCATAATGGCAATGCTGAAATTAGCATCACTTGTAATCCTGATAATTACTACACCCCCAACCAAATCTTTAGAACCTTTTCACGTGGTCTTGACCAACGTCCAGCACAACGTCTACATTGAAACCCTTCATATTTCCAGTCGCGAAGTCACACCGGATTGCCCTATCACCTGGTCTGTCCACAAGCATATCCTGCATGGCGGCAAACAGGAGGGCGTTGAGGTCATCGACGTTAATAACGGTAAACTACAGTTCACGGTGGTTCCGACTCGCGGAATGTCCATACAACAAGTGCTTATGGGTGACCTGCGTCTCGGCTGGGACTCGCCGGTAAAGGGCATTGTTCACCCGAAGTATGTTAACCTGCACTCCCGCCAGGGCCTTGGCTGGCTGGAAGGCTTCAACGAATGGATGGTCCGCTGTGGCCTTGAGTTTTTTGGCGCTCCTGGAACCGACCAGTTCATAGACAACACCGGCAAAAAAGCAAAGATGGATTTGACTCTGCACGGAAAGATTGGTAACATCCCTGCCTCGCAGGTTGAAGTGATTATTGAACGCCAGCCACCCTACCACATACGAATCCAAGGAAGGGTCGAAGAAACTTGCATGCACGGACCCAAGCTGGAACTGTGGGCAGAGATATCAACGGTGCCTGGCTCCAACACCCTGCGTATATCAGACAAGGTTACCAACCGCAGTGCTATTGAGCAGGAGTTCGGCATCCTTTACCACGCTAATTATGGCACACCTTTGATGGAAGAAGGCGCTAGGTTTGTAGCCCCGGTCCGACAGGTGACACCCATAAATGAGCATTCAGCCTTAGATGTGTCCGCTTTCGATTCCTACCACGGACCGACGCCTGGCTTTGCCGAACAGGTTTACTGCCTGAGTTTGTGGGCCGACAAGAACAACCTTACAAGGGTTATGCTTCGCAACGCCGCATCCGACAAAGCTGTCTCGATGGCTTTCTCAACCGAAGAGTTACCTTTCTTTACGCTCTGGAAAAATCCGGTCGCTTATGAAGATGGATATGTCACTGGTCTGGAACCCGGCACCGGCTATTCTCTAAACAGAGCAATAGAGCGAAAGTTCGGCAGAGTCCCAAAGCTTGCCCCTCACCAAAGCCGCTCCTT
>Ga0315296_10000880_pt1 | contig 26817 bp, 19 predicted proteins | sample YL17G14_18_MG_FD_203921 | JGI IMG/M metagenome (GOLD analysis project Ga0315296, IMG submission 203921) | Sediment microbial communities from Yellowstone Lake, YNP, Wyoming, USA - YL17G14_18 | ecosystem: Environmental > Aquatic > Freshwater > Lake > Sediment | place: USA: Wyoming | collected... | reverse complement strand
GCAAGGTACGAAGAATGGCGGTTAACAAAGAAGTTTGGAGATAGCTATCGCCAATACAAGCAAAGAGTTCCGTTCTTATTCCCGCTGAAAAGCCCTTCAAGAATTCCAGAAACGCTATTCACCGTCTTCATGGCAATCCTGATTTTCTTGGTCCTTTTGTTCTTACCTTACGACCTAATTCGAATCTACAGTTCCAGATTATTTGTAGACTAATGTTCGCCTTTTGAGAAAGCGTGTATCGCAGTTAAGCGAGCGTAGAATAGTGGCACTTGCACAAAATGAAGAAGAGAGAGCAACGACAATAGAGCATTCCTCTATAGTCCTTTTAAGCCAGTTTACAGTTTGCTTGGACTTTAGAAGATGGTGTTGTGGCGCCTCAGAATCAATTTAATGTCAAATCATCTTGGGAAAAAAGAACCGAACTTAAATCCCTTCATACTGACGTGATATCATCATAGGCGCCATGATTATTTCGAATCGAGTATACGCCCGCACTAATTCCTTCTCAGAAACTTGTCGGAGAATGGTTGTATTTTTTTGAGACGCCTTTATTTTTTCTTATTGGCTTTTCCAGCGCATTGGGCACTGCAATATTTGTTTTTGTTATCTAATGTCGTAAAGACTTTTCCGCAAATTGAACATTTCTTTTGAATGATTCCCATTCAGTAGACCTCATCACTACAGTTACGATTCAACAAATATAAGGTTGAACTGTGTGCTGGGATAAAACTTTACCCTTGTGTGTGTGTCACCTCTAGTGCCTCGCACAAGCCTTTTCAGAAAGCATTACCACAACCGTAGCAGTAGTGACACACACACAAGATAAAACTTTACCCCAACCAACCAACCAACGACGGACGACGACGGACGACGACGGACGACGACCACGACGGACGACGGTTAATGGACAACTATCCCTATGCTTCCAATGGAAGGCTAGATGCTGTATACCTGATTCAGGATATATCTATGGATAGTATTGGAATCGGAAGGAAGGTACAGTAAGAATCTACTATAGATAGTATCGAAATCGAGTAAACACAATGCACACCTTCAGAGCGCGCTAGCACACCTACTAATGTCCCACGTTCCACACGTGCTCTAGTAGAGATTTTCGATTGTAAAAAAAAGTGCATTGAGCATGCTCTGCGTCAATTCTCGAGTTCTATTATAGATGATTGGTCGACTTTCCAGTCTGTGAGCTCCATTATTCCTGATCCCGTATGTTATAGCAAAGTCACGTTCAATATCATTCAGATTCGGATATGCCCCTGAAAGCAAATCATACATGGTTTCTTCAAAATGGTCATTGAATTCGTCATTCATTCTGTGTAGCATCCTTGCATTGAACGACAATAGATTTCTCGGAGGCACAGAGAGATACAGAATCTCTTCTCCCAATGTCGGTCTATCACTTCTTCCAACGTTCCTGTTTTCAATGACCTTATCAACTAAAAGCGAAGCGCGCGCGCGAGGTTGGTGACCAAGGCCAATAGGGACAGGCCATTGTAGCCAATTCCCGAGACTTCCTTCAACTCAAGGTCTTCGTTTTCTATCTCGCCAGCAGTGGTGTGACCAATCAAACGAAGCTGGTTCCCAGCAGTATGCCCCTTGAATCTTTTAGCGATAGTTTTCAAGATATTTTCACATATGACTCGATCTTTCTCTCCCGGTTCACCCCTGTAACTCAAATACAAAAGTAAGAGCTTAACGTCTTTCACATCGTATCCAGCGTTAGAAACGTCTCTCTCAAGTTTATCGAGAACTGCTTCCGTTAATCTATGGGCTTCCTCCGGGCTATTCTTCTTTCTCAATCCCATGTCGGCATTCGGATCGGGTATGGTTCCTATGTTGTTTCTTGTGTGCGCGTGACCTGCAAAACCCAAGAAGAAATCGTTAACCATTGTTTGCCCCAGATTAAAATATTGTCAATTAGACTATAAATGTTCTTTGTCTTTTGTAAGAATTAGAAAAAGTGGATTGTTACACGATTGTTACAGCATCTTGTTACAAAAACAATGGTCTATTCCACTGCTTCTCATTTAGCGCGCGCTACCAAGAGGTAGAAAGTGCCCAGACATCGCAGAGCATCAACAAAATGATTTGAGAGAGAAAAAAGGGGAAAATAGAAGTCGATCAACGGTACATATTCGCTCGGTGGGTGGCGGATCCGCTGGGATTTGAACCCAGGACTTTCGGCTTTCCTCAGCATCTGCCTTAGAAGGCCGACGCGCTCTATGGCTTAGACTGCATCCATGCTGCGCTACGGATCCATTTTCGAATTAAAAAAGAAGGGCTGGGGTTGATATATTTTATTCTATGAAAATCGCTGGGCGATAAGGCCTAGCAAGTTGCGCTCTCGACTTAGGGTCGTAACGTTCTGTCTCTTCTTCCTCGTAAATGCTGATTTTTGCGTTGAGTTCTCTTTCAAGGAAGTCTTTGGCTTCCTTTAGCACTTGAGCTTCGTCTATCGATCCAATCTTCAACAGTCTTCTTTTCCTTTCCTCAGGCATTGTGTTCAGTTCATCTATGATTTGTCCGATGAACTTGGACACCTTCTGAGCGTTTGCTCTTAGATCAGGCTTTGCCATCAACTCTTTCATCAATTCCTTCTGTGCAACCTTCGCTGAAACGGATTTTTCCAAGGCTTTCGACCATGTTTGCCATTTCCATTGTGAAGCCGCGTAGTAACATATTTTTCTTGGTTTTTGGCCCGTTGCCTTCATGATGTTTTGTGTGTCCTCTATGACGCTTTTTATCAATGCTTCGCTTTCTTCTGCGTTTATGTCCACTTTTGACTCGTCTGGTGACGGCCATGTGGTCTGCGCTACGAATCCTTTTCCACCCATCATCTCCCATAATTCCTCGCACATGTGGGGAGCAACCGGGGTCAGCATTCGTGTCTGTGCATCTAGGACTTCACTGAATACATGGGCTATGGTAGCTTTTCGATTTCCTTCTTTGCCTGATGCTCGTTTTTGGTACCATTGGAAATCCTGGTCCATTTCATACAAAATGGTGTGTATCGCTTTGCGTACCGCGAGCTTATCCATTGCTTTGGTTGCTTCTTTCACGTGCTCCTGCAGTCGGCTAAGCATCCACCTGTCCATCGCGGTTAACAGTCTCTTTGGTACCTTTTTGCGTGAAGTCTTGGTGAGTTCGAAAGCAAATCTGTAGAGCCGTTCCAGTCTGTCACTCATCGACTTGGCTATTGTGTGACTGAAATCAGCGTCCTGCAGCAACTCCGCCGTTGACAGAACACCTAGTCTTACAGGGTCGGCGCCGAATTTGGCTAGAGCTTCGCGCAAAGGAATGATGTTTCCGAACGATTTGCTCATCTTGGAGCCTTCCATCATCACGTGCCCGTTGGCGACGATCTGTCGTGGCCACTGTTCTTGGGGGAATATGGCGGTGTGGTTGAATATCATGAAAGTCAGGTGGTTAGGTATCAATTCACGGCCTGAGTGGCGGCTGTCCAAGGGATAGAAGTACATGAATTCATTGTGCATCTTTTCCAAGATCTTGACGTCCAAATCAGTTTTCTTGGCAATCTGCCTGACTTCGCCTTCGCCGAGGAAGATGTAGTCAAAAACCTCGTCTGTCAATTTAGCAGGTTGGATTTTGTGTTGTTTGATGTGTTTCACGATTGTGTAGTAGGCCATGTAGATCGTTGAGTCTGAGAGTGATTCGATGATCCAATCTTTGTCCCACGGGAGCCGTGTGCCCATTCCAGATTTCCTTGCGCACGCTTTCTCATGCAACCAATCGATTACGTTGTTGAACTCTTGGCGCAGTTCTTCAGGCAAGATTTCCATATTGTCTAGATTCTTGTGCGCCAACGCTTTCCATTCAGGCTTCCCGTAATTGATGAACCATTGGTCTTCGAAGATCTTGACTATGCACTCTGTTTTACAGCGGCACAAGACTGGTCTGTTCAGCAGTTCGTACATGGGTGTGGCTTTGCCTTCTCTGATCAGGTCTTCTTTCACTCTGTCCTTTGCTTCAGCCACCGATGAACCATAGTACTTGCCAGTGTTATGTCTCAGCTTGCCATTGTGATACTCATGCCTGTATACTTCTTTCGTTGCGTTTTCCAGCTTTGGATCGGTCTGTTCTTGGATGTTCATCTTCTTGACTGCGTCAGCTGCGGGTATCTCTGAATAGCCTGGAACCTCGATCATTCCGATCGGCTTGACAGAATCCATGATTTCCGTTGCTAATCCATACTGTTTAAGTCGCGACGGCTCCTTTCTGATGTTTTCCAGAGCAACATAATCGTAGGGCGCGTGTGCTGGAACCGACATCACGACGCCGGTTGCGTTCTTTGGATCAACGAAATCAGCTGGAAAAATCGGAATTCTCATGTCTGTCGCTGGGTTTTCAACATACTCTCCGATGAGCTTTTTCCCTTCAAATGTTGCCAAGACTTTGACCTTTCGATTAAGATGCTTCAGCTTCTCGACGCTGTCTTGACTGATTATCCATTGCTCACCGTCAACATCTGCTCTAACATATTTGCTCTTAGGGTTCAGCCAGATGTTGGTGACGCCGAAGACCGTCTCTGGACGCAGTGTGGCTGTTGGAAAAACAAGTTCACCTTGTCTGAATTTTATCACGGTGAACTCGCCTATTTCGGGTTCTACGTCGCCGACTGTGTCGTGTTGGCCTACTGGGTTTCCGTCTTTGGGGCACCAGCCTACTGGGTGGCTTCCGCGGCTTATGTACCCGCCTTCCCGCAGTTTTTGGAACTGCCACTCTATGAAGCGGTTGTACTGAGGGTCTATAGTCGTGAACTCGCGTCTCCAGTCTATTGAGTAGCCTATTTCTTTCATTCCACTTTTGATTTCTTGATGGAAATAGCAGGCCATGGCCATGGGGTCAGCGAGGTCTTTCAGCTTATCCCTCGGAATCTTGTAGACGTTGACGAAGTCGGCGACAAGGCCCTTGTCGTTGTCGGCAAGTCTTTTAGCCATAGCCAAGACCGGTGTGCCTGTGTAGTGGAAGGCCATTGGCAACAGGACGTTATAGCCGCGCATTCGCATGTATCGGGCGTGCACGTCTGCGAGTGTGTAGGTTCTTCCGTGGCCGATATGCTGTGGACTGTTGGGGTAAGGGTAGGCGACAGTTATGAAACACTTAGGCTTCTTTAGGTCGGGGTCCGTCTCGAAAATCTTGGCTTTTTCCCATTCTTTCTGCCATTTCTCTTCGATTTTTCTAAAAAATTCCATGAAACTGTCTGAGCTGGGTTCAGGCGTATTAAAGGTTTTGTTCTTACGAACAGAGAAAGCTATTCCTCACATCAGACACCCAACGATAATTGTGCAAACAGGCATTAATCCTTTTCTACTTCTTGCGATCCTATCACGGAAAATATAAGAATCGAGAACACTTCATATTGGACGATGCAAATGAGAAGAACATTCGTATCGTCCACTCTTTTGGTACTTTTGATTGGTCTTGCTTGTAACTCAGGTGTTGGGGTCAGCGTTGAAGAAGTGAAGGCAACGGGGGCCATCTACATCAGGGTTGATGGAAGCGTTGATCCCCCAGATGCGCCTGTTCACCGTGACGCAGACCTTTATACGTTAACTGACAATGTCACAAGCAGTGACGATGGAATCACAATCGAAAGAGATAATATAACGCTGGACGGTGCTGGCTACATTGTTCAAGGAAATCGTGGTTTCATAGGAATATACCCGCCTGACAGAAGCAACGTGACGATCAGAAACATCAAAGTCGAAGGGTTCATATTTGGAATATACTTTACTGGGACCTCGAACTCCAGTATAGTTGGGAGCAACATTGCAAAGAACGAGTTTGGCATCTTTCTTACTTGGTCCTCAAGAAACAATAGCATAGTTGAAAACAGGGTCACAGCCAACACACAGACAGGGGTCCACCTCGCTCTGTCTTCAAACAACAACAGCATAATTGAAAACACGTTTGTCGATGACGGTCTGAACGTCTTTGACTCTCATGAAAACGTTGTGGAAAACAACACTGTGAATAGCAAGCCTCTGGTGTACCTCGAAGGAGTGTCAAACCGCACCGTGGATGAAGCGGGACAAGTAGTGCTGATTGGCTGCGACAACATACAAGTGGAGGGTCTCAACCTGTCCAACGCATCGATTGGTTTGCAATTATGGGGAACGAACAACAGCAGAATATCAGGCAATAACGTAAACAACGGTTGGCACGGTATCTCTTGCTATTACTCAACGAACAACAGCGTAACTGGAAACAAGATGGACCAAAACGGCGAATATGGCCTCTTACTGTCTTATTGTCAGCGCACTCACGTAGTTGGCAACGATATGACGGAAAACAGGATCTATGGTTTCTATCTAGAGTTTTCTTCGAACATCAGCACAGTTGGAAACACCGTGAGTCAGAACAGTTACGGCGGCATCGGGGTTCACAATTATTGTTCGTACACCAGCATACGTGAAAACAACATAGCTGCAAACAACCATACAGGTGTCATGTTGGGACTGTGCTCGAACACTGAGGTATTCAGGAACAACATAACAGACAATGGCATCGGCATCTCTTTCGAGGCTTCTCAAGACAACAGCATAGTCGAAAACACGTTCGTTGGCGACGGTCTTTGGGTCAAGGACTCCTCCAAGAACAGAGTAGAAAACAACACAGTGAACGGCAAGCCCCTTGTCTATCTTGAGGGTAAGTCAGATTACACCGTGACTGACGGGGGACAGGTTTTGTTGATCAACTGCAGCAACACACGAGTGGAAAATCTCAACTTGTCCAACACAGCGGTTGGCCTGGAGCTATCACGAACGAACAACAGCAAGATAACAAACAATACGATTGTCGGAAAGGGAACAACATCGAACTATCAATTTGGCATCTGGCTGCTCCATTGTTCAAACAATAGCGTAATCGGAAACACCGTCACGAGAAACTGGTATGCTATCTATCTTGACAGTTCTCTGAATAATAGCATGACCGCAAACACAATAGCCGAAAACAACGAAGGTATAGCCTTAGACATGGCCTCAAACTACAACAGAATATTTGCAAACAACTTAACAGCCAATGAGCAAGCCGTCAATCTTGCCAATTCACAATACAACAAGATATTCAGCAATAGCATCTCAAAAAACAAGAATGGCATCTCTGTCTCTACGAAAAATGATGTCTATGGAAACTTCATATCCGAAAACAACGAGACCGGCATATCCGTCGACGGAGACTACAACAACATATTTGACAATAACGTCACAGGTAACGATGGGCCTGGCGTCTGGATCTACGGATCAAACTGGAACAGTATAGTCAGAAACAGCCTGATAAACAACACGTGCGGGATCAGTATCTCCTTTACGACTCCAGAGAGACCATTAAGTTACGAGTACAACACCATAACAGAAAACAACATAATAGCAAACCGTTATGCTGGCATCACTCTCGACCACTCTTCAAACGGGAGAATATACCACAACAACTTTGTAGACAATGCGAAACAGGCCGTAACCGCAGATTCGCCCGACAATGTGTGGGATGATTACCCCCCTTCAGGCGGGAACTACTGGAGCGATTACAATGGTGTTGACTCAAACCGTGATGGAATAGGAGATACCTCATACGTCGTGAACACAAGCAACTTTGACAACTATCCATTAATGGGCATGTTCTCCAGCTATGACGTTTCTCATATCGAACAAGGACTGACTGTGAATTTGATTTCCAATTCCACAATTTCCCATTTCAACGTGCTAGTTCCAATAGAACATCCTGAAAACAGAATGATACTGTTCACCGCTGCCGGCGAAAGCGGCATAGGCTTCGCCAGAATCTGCGTTCCCCACGCTCTAATGAATGAACCCTACAAGGTCTCAGTCAACGGCGAAGAACCACAATACGTTAACTACACGTTGTTTGACAATGGCACTTACAGATGGATATACTTCAGCTATTATCAGTCGACGCGCGAGATAATCATAATCGAGGAGTTTCCATCATTCCTTGTTCTGCCGTTGTTCATGGCACCAGCACTGCTAGCAGTCGTTGTCAAAAGAAAAAAGAGTTGCAGAATGAATGCGTAGGGAGAAAGCAAAGAGTCTCGGTAGATTCAGAAATCGGCCTATGCGTTCTGCGGTCATTTAGCTTTTGGGTTCGGCTGCATTATTCCGAAGATATTTCCTTCCGTATCTTGGCAATAAGCGAAATAGCCTATGCCGGGAATCGTATTCTTCTCGCTTACCTGTTTTCCGCCCGCCTTCACGATTTTCTTAATATATTCATCCAGCGAAGGGACCTCTATAGTGTTGATGGTTGTCGCTTTGCCCATTCGTTCCATAATTGCTCCGTTGATTCCTGGTTGTTTTTCGTCGCCGGTAGCGATAAGCCAGTAGTCAATAGTTCCTCCCCATTTACTGATCTTCCAACCGAACACTTTCTCATAGAACTCTACTGCCCTTCTCGTGTCGGCTGCATTAATCTCAAAATGAATGACTCTTGGCATCTTAAACCTCCTTAACGCTAAATTCTTTCGCAGGACTAAAAAGCATTTTGGATATGGATTTTCGAGATCAGTTGACGAGATCGAGCGATTCAACAAGCCGGTTGACGTCAGTAGGAGGGTGGCCAGAGTAGTATTTGCTGAAGTATCCGAACACTTCTTTTGTCTCGTCTAAGAGCTTGTTTATTTTTTGTGCCCACGTTCGGATCTCGGCTGTTCTCTCAACTTCTACCTTTCCGAGTGTCCCTTTTACTCTGTTCCTGTCTCCTTCCCATCTTATGTAAGCGAAGTCAGCTGTAACTTGCTCGGTCACGGGAATGTGAGGCCTGACAACGAGGGCTGCTCCGTTTTCTCTGAGAAGAGAGTACAGCTTCATGCCCATGAGCTTCGTGTTCCTTATCTCTACGGCATATCGGTATTTACTGGACAGTGTGGACAAGAAATCTCTTAACAAAGTAATCTTTTCAGGTCCAAATGCAGGTGGAAATTGTAGTAGCAAAGGGCCGAGCTTATGCTGCAGTGTAGAAACTCTTTCAATAAAGAGTTCCAGTTCCCGCTCGCAGTCTTTGAGCATCTTCCTATGCGTTATGATTTGCGGAAACTTGACAGAGAACACAAAAGCCTCAGGCGTTTGCTCTTTCCACTTTGCAAAGGTGTCTTTGCTTGGGATTCTGTAGAATGTATTGTCTACCTCGACAGTGTCGAAATGCCGTGAGTATTCGGTTAAAAACTCGCTTGACTTGAGACCTCTGGGGTAGAAATTTTCAATCCAGAAGCCATAGCTCCAGCCCATAGTTCCAATGTGAACTCTGTCCATCTCAGTCTCTCGCCTTCAAGAGAAGCCAGTCTTTGTCTCCTGCCTTTTTGAATTTTGTGAGGACGTATCTTCCGCGGAGTCTTTCTCCCTTCAACATGAATTCGATAAAGTCTTCTTTCCAGACTTTGGCCTTAAACGATCCCTTGTCCCATATCTCCACGGCTCCAGCTCCGTACTGCCCCTCTGGGATTGTCCCTTCAAAACTAGCGTATGTTATTGGGTGATCCTCTGTTTGCACAGCAAGTCTCTTGTCGCCAGTTTTCTCTGGAATGCCTTTCGGGACAGCCCAGCTCTTGAGGACGCCTTGTTTCTCCAAGCGGAGGTCGTAGTGAAGTCTTCTAGCATGGTGTTCTTGGACGACGAATATGTGCTCTTCAGTCGTCTTCTCGTTGGCTCCCGGTTCAGGCGTTACAGCGAAGTCCCTTTTCGAAACATATTCACGAAGGCCTTTTTGCTCTATCTGGTCCAGAGTGCACTCGGACGGCGTCTTATCAGGCCTGAGGAAACGGAACCTGGGCATCCGTAGCCTGCCATCTCTTGTGACAGTCTGATAGACGACTTCACAGACGAGTTCTGGCTTGAGCCAAGTGACCTTTGCATGAACCTCAACTCCTTCAAGCGTTCTTTCATCTGCAACTAACCCTCCGAAAAGCTCCATTAGATGTTTCAAAATACTTTCTGAGAAACCTGTTCCCACTTTGCCCACATAGACCGGCCTGTCCTTGTCATACAATCCTAATGCAAGTGCTCCGAAGGTTTCTTGTCTCGTTCCCTCTCCTTTCGTGTATCCAAAAATGACACAATCACAAGACAGTAGTTTCTTTATTTTTAGCCAGTCTTCGCTACGCACTCCAGGAATGTATGGTCTGTCTTTTTTCTTCGCCATTATTCCCTCTACGCCTTTTTCCAAGGCTGCCTGATAGTAGATTTCTCCTTCGTCTTCCACGAACATCGATAGAGCAACGTGTTTTCCTTCTTTCAAGGTCTCTTTGAGTATGTTCTTTCGTTCGATTAAGGGAAGGTTGATGAGAGGTTTGCCGTCTTTTTCAAGTATATCAAAAACGACGTAGGTGACGGGAGATTTCTGTGTCATGTACTCAATGTCTCGTTGCGAGGTGAGCTTGCTCCTCTCCTGGAGGGTTTGGAAATCTGCCCTGCCCTCTTTCATTACAACTATCTCGCCGTCAAACACTGCGTTCTTGGCGAGGTTCTTGAGCTCCTCTAGCTCGGGGAAATCATAGGTTAATTCCTTGTCGTTGCGGCTTCTTATGCTCAATTCTGCATTGACGTAGCTGATTGCTCTGATACCATCCCATTTTACCTCGAAGATCCAGCCTTTTGAGGTAAAAGGTGCCTCTCTAGGCTGAGCAAGCATGGGTTTGTAACGGCGGTTCATTTCTTTTTCAGCTGTTTAAGCGTCTCTTGGAGCGCGACCATCAGTTCCTTTGCTTCCTCTTTAACGGCCTTCTCGACGATGATAGTTTCGCCTTTTGTCTTCTTGCCGACCAGTTCCTCGATTTTCTCCTTGAACGTGTCTTTGTATTCTGTTATGTCGAACTCCCCTGACAGGTCAACAACGATCTTCTTTGCGAGGTCCAGCTCCTCTTTCTTGGGTTCCTTGAGCTCCCTTATCTCTTCTAGTTTTCTGGGATCGGCTACTTCGTATGCATACCGCAGCGTGGTCAAAACCAGGGCTCCATTATATGAATGTACTAGAACAGGGTATTCCTTCGTCCTCAAGGTTATTTTGCCAACAGCTGCTTTGCCCATTTTCTCCAAAGCGGCCAGAAGCAAACTGTAAGCATCGCTGTCCTTGTCAGGGGTCAAAATGTAAGACTTATCGAAATATGCAGGATCGATAGAGAGGTAGTCTATGAATTTGTCTATGCGGATTCTTTGGTCCGACTCAGGTCTGGCTGCTTTTAACTCTTCGTTTGTGAAGGTGATAAACTCATCTTTTCTGACCTCATATCCTTTCACGATGTCCTCCCATGGAATGACCTTGTCCTCTTTGATGCAGACCTTCTGATACTTCAACGGTGAACCATCAGTCTTATGGAGGAATCTGAAGGTCACGCTCTTGTCAAAAATCATAGTGTGCAACTTGACTGGCACGTTGACGAGTCCTATGGTGATTGTGCCACTCCAAATAATTCCTCTGCGCATTCGGGCCCCTTCTTTACCAGCCATTCTCATTTCGTCTCCAACTTCTGTTTGTTGTCCAACAATCCTTTCCAAGGATTCTTGGCGATCTTGACTACACTATATAGATTAAATTCCTCTGGGTTTAATCCTTTCTTGACCTCGATCCATTCCAGCGGTGTTGACACCGTGGCCAGTGGTGTAGCTCTCAAGCTGTAGGGACAAATCATAGTTCTTCCGTGTGAATTCTGAACGTAGTCTATGTAGACCTTTCCTGACGTGTTCGACTTCGAACGTTCAGCGGCGATAAGTTGAGTTTGTTTTGCCAGATATTTGCTGATCCTTTGGACGAATTCTCTGGTTTGCTTGAAGGTGTAGCCTTGAATGATGGGCAAGATAATGTGGAGCCCCTTTTTACCGGAAGTCTTGACGTAAGAAACTAGTCCTAGGGCATCCAACTTTTCTTTAACCAGGAGTGCAGCCTCGATGGCTTCATGGTAGTCTGCTGGAGGTTTCGGGTCTAGGTCAAACACAACTAGATCTGGGGTCTCAAAAGAGTCTACTTTCGAGAGTGTCATGTGCATTTCCAAGGCGGCGAGGTTGGCCAACCAAAGAAGTGTATCAAGATTGTTGCATACTACATAGTTTATCTCGCGTCTTGCCGTCTCGGAATATCTTTTAAACGTCTCAACCCAGCTTGGCGTACCAAGTGGAGCATCCTTCTCATAGAATCCCTCTTTGTCTATGCCGTTAGGGAACCTTGTCAAGACTATTGGACGGTTAGCTAGAGGATTCAGCATTTTCGGAGCTATCTTTATGTAGTATTCGATTACCTGTGCTTTCGTGATTCTCAGCTCAGGGTACAAGACTTTATCAAGGTTCGTGAACTCGGCCTTCGTGAACCTTTCCGACACTAACACTTAACTCCGTTTGCGACTTCACGAAATCAATTTTGGAACATCCAACTTGGAAAAGTCGTCTATTACGATGTCTGCCTTTGACAGGTCTTGATTTCCGCTACTAGGATTTACGTAGCCTAGACATTTCATTCCTGCCTCTTTTGCGGCCTCAACGCCCAATTTTGAATCTTCGACTACTAGACATTCGGCAGCATTTGCTTTCAATCTCTTTGCGGATGTGAAGAATATTTCGGGGTGGGGTTTGCTGTTTACGATATCTTCTGCGCTGACTATGGAATCAAAGAGATTGGTTATCTGCAGTTTGTTCAGGACATATTGTATCAGTTTTCTGTGTGAACTCGAGGCGATTCCCAGTTTGATGTTCATTTCTCTTAGTTTGTGGAGTAACTCGATTACTCCTTTTGTTGGTTTAGTGTCCTCTTCTAGCAGTCTGAAGAGAATCTTTTCTTTCTCTTTGAACATCTTCTCGAAAGTTGTGTCAAGTCTGTACTTCTTGATTAGTTCTGTGAACATCTGTTTTGCCGTGGTTCCCGTGTATCTGTGCAGTTCCTCTTCAGATATCTGGATGCCGTACTTGAGCATAGTCTGTTTTTCTGCTTTGATGTGTACGTGCTCGGTTTCAGAGATTACTCCGTCCATGTCAAAAATGACAGCTCTTATCATCAGACCACCGAGCGTTGACCTATGCTTTCATGTGTTTTGCTCAAAGAGCCACGCAGCGCTGCTTAGAACATCTCGGACGGTTATTTTCTGTGGGCAGAGTTCCTCGCATTTTCCGCATCTCGCGCATCTCTTGGCTTGACTTTCTTTTGTGATGTGCTCCCAATACTTCGTCTTTATCTCATCATCCCTGTCTCTCATGTAATATTCGTTGTAGAGTGAGATTATCTCAGGTATGTTCACTCCTTGAGGGCAGGGGAGGCAATACCTGCAACCCGTGCACCCTACAAAGCCAAATTGCTTGTATTTGTCAGCGACTCGGGTGATGAATTGAAGTTCCTTTTTGGTGAGTGTTCTGGGATCTGATCGGTTTGCGCTCTGAACGTTTTCTTCAACCTGTTCCATGGTGCTCATACCGCTGAGGACAACTGACACCTCTGGCTGGTTCCAGACCCATTGTAGGGCCCATTCGGCGGGTGTTCTCTTGATGTTGGCTTCGTCCCAGATGGCTTGGATCTCTTCTGGGGGCTTAGCGGCCAGCCTTCCACCTGCAATCGGCTCCATGATGACGACTGCAAGGCCTTTTGATGCCGCGTATTTCAGGCCTTTGGTTCCAGCTTGGTACTGCGAATCTACATAGTTATAATGGATTTGGCATAGGGTCCACTCTTTAGAGCTGTCTATGATCTTTTTGAACGCTGGGAAGTCGTCGTGGAAACTGAAACCGAGATGTTTGATCCTTCCTTCGTCTCTTTTTTTCTCAAGCCACTCCAAGACGTTCAGTCCAGTGAGTTTTTGCCACCGCTCGCCATCCAAGCCGTGAAGAAGGTAGAAATCGATTTGCTTTGTGCGGAGCCTATTGAGCTGTTCTTCCAAGTACTTTTCCATGTCTTCTTGGGAATTGATAAGCCACGTGGGCATTTTGGTGGCCAGTTTGATTCTTTCCCTGTACCCGTCCTGCAGTACCTTTTCGAGAAAAACCTCACTGTTTCCTCGATGGTAGGGATAAGCTGTGTCTAGGTAGTTGACACCGTTGTCGATGGCGTACCTTATCATGCGGGTTGCTTCCAGTTCATCGATTTTTGCCGCGTCGTTGCCGACAATGGGTAGTCTCATTGCGCCGAATCCGAGGGCTGACACTTTCCACTTCAGTTTTCCAAAGCTTCTGTACTTCATTGCGCTTCCTCAAAGGGATTTGATTTAAGGATGAACTGTTTTCTGAAGAATTTTCAATCAAGACTTCAGTTGTTTTTTCACAGTCTCGTCGGCTTTCTTAAGCGCTTGCGACAACTTATCAATCTGTGTTCCGCCGCCCTGAGCGAAGTTGAGTTTTCCTCCGCCTCCGCCTCCCAGGAGTGTTGACGCTTCTCTGACTATTTCACCTGCGTTGGCACCTTTTTCAAGCGCGGTTTTTCCTGCCATGACCATTATTCTTGCGTTTTTGTCGTCTGCACCGTAGAATATTGTGACGGTTGCTTCATCTCTTTTTATGATCTCGGTTGCGGTCTGAACCATTCGGTCAACATCAATTGATTCTTGAAAATCGCGCAACACGATCTTTATGCCATTAACCACTTCACTTCTTACTGCAGCTTCTGCAGCTGTGCTTTCTCGTGTTGCCAACTCCTTAACAAGTTTTCTTCTTTCGACATTTGCTTCCCTCAGTTCTCTGACGAGTTTCTCGGCAGTCTGATCAAGCTTCTCAAGCGGGGAGTTCAAGGTTTCTGAAAGTTTCACAAGCAGTCTTTCATTCGCTTGGACCGCCTTCACCGCTGGAATTCCGATAGAGTAAGTGAGTCTCTCGACGCCGTCCTGTACTCTTTCCGAATGCACTACTTTGATGAAACCGATCTCCCCCGTGGCTTTCAAATGTGTTCCTGCACAGGCTTCAACGTCCCAGTCCCCAACTTTGACAACTCGGATTTCTTTCCCTGGAACTGCTCCGCCTTGATACAGCCTGAAACCGTAAAGGTTTTCGGCCTCGGTCCTAGGCATCCATGAGATGTCAACATGAATGTTTCTCAGAATGGCTTCGTTCGCCAACGTTTCTATTTTATGCAGTTCTTCGAGTGTTAGCCTGCGGTAATGTGAAATGTCGAGTCTTGAAGTTTCAGCGCCTTTTTGGGTTCCATACTGCCAAACGTGTTGTCCGAGTACGCGTCTTGCCGCTCCGCCGATGACGTGGGTTGCCGTGTGATTTTTCATGAGGCTGTAACGCTTGTCCCAGTCGATCATTCCTTTGACTGTGCTGCCTTCTCCTGGCACAGGGCCCTCCAACTTGTGTATGACGACTTTGCCGACTTTTTGGACGTCGACAACCTCTGCTTTTTTTCCATCAAAGGCCAGGTATCCGGCGTCTGCGGGTTGTCCTCCACCTTCAGGGTAGAAGCAGGTCTTGTCAAGCGCAACGTACTCGCCGTCTACCACCTTAAGTGCTTTTGCTTCAAACTCCTTTATGTACTGATCTTGATAGTAAAGTTGCTTTGTTTCAGGGATATCTACGAAAGCGGTTTTCAGCCACACTTCCAGCTTAGCCTCCTCTTCAACTGGTTTGGACACTTGCATGTGTCTTTGAGCGATCAATGCGTAGAAGTTGTCAGGGATTTCCACTTTCATCTCTTCTTTTTCTGCAGTCTGCTGAACAATTTCAGGTGGCAGACCGTGGGAATCGTAGAGTTCTGTCAAGGTTCTAATGGGGATAGCCTTCTTGCCTCCGGTCTTGAGGTCGGTGAGAATCCGTTTGACCATTGCTTCGCCCCTTTTTATTGTCTCTTCGAATTTCTGCTCTTCGGCGTTGACCATTTCCATTATTTCGTTTTGCATTTCTTTCAGATGTGGAAAGTCTTTGGACCAGAGGTTGATCTGCATATCCAAGATGTCGTAAAGTTTGTCCGGGATGCCAAGCACTCTTAACAGTCGGTAAATCCTTCGAAAGACAAGTCTGGCTAAGTATCCTTCTTGGATGTTTGACGGCACGATGCCTTCGGAGAGTATGAAGCTCAAGCACTTGGTGTGGTCTACAACCGCAAATGCGTTTTCGATTGGAAGCAGAAACTCGTCAAGCTCCTTTACGCCCATGCCGACCATTGAAGCTTCCTTCTTTCTGGTTTCAAGCCTGCTCGCCATCTTATCCAGATTCACTAGGCCCGAAACTGCGGCGATTCTGGCCAGCAACTTGTTGTCAATCTTAGCTATTCCAGCCATCTTGAAGATTTTTTCAAGCATCGCGCCATAGATCGTGTGGAAACCGCTCGGCGTGCCCTGAGACAGCCATGCATAGCGGTCGATGCCATAGCCCGGGTCAACTGTCCTTATTGGCAACTTGACAAGACTGTCATTGACAACCTTGTACTGCATGAAGACCAGTGTGGCGACTTCTAAACCTCGAATAATAGTTTCAACACATGGTCCTGCGTTTCCGCCGCCTGACCAGACTCCTTCCTTGTATATGATTTCATCGGACTTCACGCCTAAGTCCTTTGTAACCCATTCATGGTGGTACCTCACGGTCTGGTCTTTCCAGTAAACTTCCTTGTCCGGATAGTTGAATGCGTGTGCTCCGCCCATTTCGAAAATTGTCAAGTGTCGTCCGAACGTTGGACCTGTGTTAGCTATATCCACTAGACGTATGCACGGTTGAGAGATCACAAGGGGGTTTGCAGGCGGCGGAACGATTCCATCAGTTACATAGGGTTGAAAATCAATTATGCTCGCATGCGTCAAATAGATGTCGTCTCTCCATCGCGCAACAACAGGGTAAGGTCTTATACGAGTGTGGCCGTGCTTCTCGAAAAAAGAGAGAAAAGCTTCGCGCATCTGCCCCAAATCATATCTTTTCCGTGTAGGGGGGTCGTTTATGAACGTGTAATAGGAGCATCCTTCCGACGTTGCTTCTCCACATGTTTCTTGGTCTGGTTTCTGTGTCCAAAAGAATCCCCCACATTTTGGACACTGTTTTCTAATATAACCTTCTTGTTCGAAGAATGGAAGACTGTATTCCTCTGGGGGAAATCTCTCCAATCCCTTGGCGCTCCTCAAGCTGCATGTTGTATGAATTTTCAAAGGATTAACAATGTACAGACATTTAAACTATTTCGCCTGCTCTGAGTGTTCTCTCATCCGCTGCCTGAGACTTCCTCTGCAACGTGAGCACACGCTTATTATCCAAGTTCAAGTCCGATTAGAAAGCCTGCGTGGAAGCTTCCAGCAAATGGCAAAAGGGATAGCAAGCCTGCGAGCCATGAAAATGCTGAGCCTACTGAACCGGCCAAATCAGAAAGCTCGTTCCACAGTGCATTATGGGTTATGCTGATTATGTTTTGTGTACTAAGATAGATGAGTGCTGGTATTAAGAACGCCTACGAGAGTGAGTATGAGCTTGCTCAGCCTTCTAGGTGTATATCCGACGATGAAGCCGCCTGTTCCGGCAAAGCCTAATTGAAAGGCGAGTGGCGAGATGATTTCGGTCATGTCGAACCTTCTCTTCAGTCGCGGTATCTTGAGTTTGATTTAAATGTGTTTTGTAGATAAGATACGGTCAAAATAGCAGGGAGGAGGTGGAGAGTCACGGACGGATTATTGGATTTGTATGTGCTAAACCTCTTGCTCACTTTAGCGATGTTTGCGATCCTTGTGTTTCGAGCATGGATTGAACTGAAGAATTACCGTTTGATGTGGAAGGAGCTGGAATGGCAACAGACCTACAGAACGATGGGAAGAATGCTGAAAGCAGAAAAAGACATTTTCTCAAAGGTTGAAGGTGGCGACGAACTCTACCAGCTACTAGTTGAAATCTTCAAAGTCAACGAAAAATAGATTCTAGGGGAAGTGCCATTCTTTGATTAGGCCTTTAACATTCTGATGGCGTTTTTCCATTCCATATCTGCCATAAGGTTTAGTCAAGTGTCTCTGAGATCTAGTTGAAGTTATGTAAAGACCTTTTCTAAGCTCACGTTTCACTCTGATCTCAGCTTTCGTGAGTTCCTTGTATCTTGCTCCGCACTTGTCGCATCTGTAACCCTTGTTTAGCCCCATGGATTTGAGTCGCTTGCCACATGTCGGACAGACGGGGTTACGATAGACGACTTGTTGTGCAAGCTTTGGCACTCGGATTTTCTCAAGGTTTATGGTCAGAGGGTTATTTTGTGAAGGGGCCCGAACCCCCCCATAGACTTCCAGACGGTCGCCAACAATCAGCTTTTTCGCGGCACCACGGAGAGCTCCCGTCGGCTCGTAGGCTGCGCAGTCAACTTCCGAGTTCCTGTCTCTGACCGTGAAGATTACGTGTCTTCCCCTAATCATCCTGGGGCCTTTTGACACTGTTCCTTTGGCGATGACAGGGCTGTAGGATGAGATTTGGTTTAGCTCTTTCACTCGTCTAAGATGCGCGTCTGTTCCTTGATTTGTGCGGAAGATGACCCATCTTTCCACAGGTTCTAGAACTTTGACCATTCGAAAAGCTGTTTTTACAGTGTCTGGAGTTTCGCCTCTGATTCCGAAAAGAATCGGGTCTGGTCCTCGAGGTGTAATTATGATTCTTTTCTTTTCTGTGTCAACATTGTTGAACGTGTAGGGCCTTGTTGCTTTGTCCATTTCGAAGATTGAAGCCTCGTCTACCTTTCGCTTTGAGCCGTAGTTCTCGCTGGTGCGGTATGCAATGATCTCGTACGTGTGGTCTCCTTGAAGTGTTTCTCCTACTGCTGCGAGTGCCCCGATGATTCCTCTTCCGTTCTTGAATGCGCATGCTTCTCCGTTGAATTTCCCAAGGAGTTTTACTGCGTCTCGCAGGTTAGTAATTCCTGTTATGGTGTTCTTGGCAAAAACCTGGATTTCTCTCGGAATTCTTGGTGTTCCAAGAAAGACTATGCCGGGGTCTGTGCCTCTGTATTGGAGGTCTGATTGTTCTTCAACTGTGGACATCACTGTCTCTTTTATCTTGTCTTCAGAGGCTCGGTCATGTTGTATTCTAAGACAAAGGGCGCCGTTTCCTCTTGTTTTCCACGGGACGTTAGGGTTCAGCCTTATCAAGTTTGGATAATCGGTGAAATCAATGCCGAACTTCAGCAGTTTCTCGACGAGAACAGCTGCAACATAGGTTGTGCATCCCTTTCTCGTTGAGTCTGTGTCGTCCAATCCGATGTGTATTGTCCTTTTTGTCATTCAAAGCGACCATGTTCTTCTTTGGAATTAGAAGTGAGAATAGAACAAAGATAAAGGATTGTTTGTCTTAATAAAAAGGGGGGAGACTTGCTATTTTGCTCCTTCCTCTACAACGATCATGGTCAATGTTGACCTGACCTTGTCGAGTCTTCTGACCTTCCATGTTACTATTTCCTTCAGCCTGTCCATTGTGTCTGCTCTGACTCTTGCTATTATGTCGTAGACTCCGTAGACGGCGTTGGCTTCCTCAACTCCTTCAACTTTCTTCAAGTCTTTCAGCACATCTGCTTCTGAACCGATCTCTGTGTTTATTAACACGAATGCTGTTGGCATTTACATCTCCACATTTATTGTTCGCCTTTGTGCATTAAAATATTTTGCTACATGTTTTGTTGAACCCCACATGGAATATTCTGTGGGCTGTGTTGGGGCTTTAGACTCTATGGATATGCTTATCTTCAGTTGCAAAGCATTAAGCTACCATGGTCTCACACTTGTTGAAGGGTACTATAAGCAGCCGTGAAATGCGTGCTTTGGAAGTGAACTCGGAATATTTCGGCGTCTCTAGGCTTCTGCTGATGGAGAACGCCGGGCATTGTGTCGCCTGTAACATTGCTTCACGTTTCAGGACAGCGAAAACCGTTGCAGTTTTCTGTGGTTTAGGCGGAAACGGTGGGGATGGTTTTGTTGCGGCACGACATCTTTCTTCCATGGGCTTTAGGGTGACCGTTGTTCTTGCAGGCAGAGGCAAGGAGATTTCGGACAAAGCAGCTCTTGCAAATTGGGGGGCTTTAGAGTTTCTGGAAGACACAATACCCATATATGAAGTCTATGATAGCACGTTGATACCTCAGGTAGACGCAGATATCGTCGTTGACGCGTTGCTTGGAACGGGCACTAAAGGAAAACTGAGGCCTCCTATCCTGCAACTGGTGAAGAAAATCAACTCAATGCGCGCTTTTCGAGTCGCTGTCGATGTGCCAACAGGGATTGATGCTGACACGGGAGAGCTCTTGGGTGAAGCAGTGAGAGCCGATCTAACAATAACTTTTCACAAGTCGAAAAAAGGGCTTGAAAAAGCCAAGAAATTCGTGGGCGAATTGATTGTTAAGGGCATAGGCTTGCCTGAAGAGTTTGAAAGATATGCAGGTCCGGGTGATGTGTTGGCAGTTGTCAAACCAAGACCTTCAGAGTCGCACAAGGGTGATTTTGGCCGCTTGCTGGTGATCGGCGGAAGCGAAACATTTTCCGGCGCTCCTACGTTCGTGGCACAAGCTGCTCTGCGTGCTGGCGTCGACTTGGCCTATGTTGCTGCGCCAGAGAAAACTGCCTATGCTATTTCTTCGATGTCACCAGACCTGATCACAATAAAGCTTGCAGGAGGTCACTTGAACCTACGCAACGTTTCAGAATTAAAACAGCATGTTGAGAGTTGTGATTCTGTCGTTCTGGGTCCAGGTCTCGGCTTGCACGATGAAACTAGCGAGGCTGTCAAGGTGATGGTTGACGCTGTCGAGCATGCTGGAAAGCCTCTCCTTCTGGACGCAGATGGCTTGAAAGCTTTTGCACGTTTCAAAAGAAAGTTGAAAGTGCCACTGGTGCTGACCCCTCACGCTGGAGAGTATGCTATTCTTACCAAGAGAAGGCTGTCAGAGTCTTTAGCTCAAAAGGTTTCAGAAGTTCAGAAGACGTCAACGAGTCTGAATGCGGTCATACTGTTGAAGGGACCCGTCGACATTATTTCTGATGGAAAGCGTGTCAAAATGAACTTCACAGGCAACCCAGGAATGACGGTAGGCGGAACGGGGGACGTGCTTTCAGGAATTGTTGGAGCTTTTCTCGCTCAACACGTTGATCCTTTTGAAGCAGCTGTAGCGGGAGCATTCGTCAATGGAGCTGCTGGAGACTTCGTCTTCCATGAAAAAGGACCCCATATGGTGGCTTCAGATCTTGTCGATTGGATTCCGCACATTCTGAATGATCCTATGGATCACTTAAGGGTGCAGGGAACACGTGGAAAGACGAGTTAGAATTGTTGTTTACAACGCGAGGCAATGTGACCCTCGGAAATGCACAGCCAAGAAGCTTAGACGTTTCGGGTTGGTTCGTGAAGTGCTCCAGATAAGATTCCTTCCGAAGAGAGCGGTTGTGCTTAATCCTTTCTCAGAAGTGGCCTTCTCTCCAAGCGATAGAGAACGTGTTGAAAAATTTGGGTTGGTTGGCTTGGACTGTAGTTGGGAGCATGCTGAAAAGGTGTTGCTGAAACATGTAAGAGGGACGTCTCGATGCTTGCCAATTCTGATTGCTGGGAACCCTGTCAATTTTGGAAAAGCAACCAAGCTTTCGACAGTTGAGGCTCTGGCTGCGGCATTGTACATAGCAGGATTTGAGGAACAGTCTTCTGAATTGCTTTCAATCTACAAGTGGGGACACACTTTTCTTGAATTAAACCGTGATAGGCTGGAGGCTTACAGCGATGCAAGAGACAGTGCAGAAATTGTGGAGCTACAGACACGCTTCATGGCTGGTCTGAGGAAGCAATAATCAGGCAAGATTGTCTGCTGGTAAGTGAGAAGCAATATGAATGCAGTGGAGTTTTGTGTTGGAAAAGCGAGAATTCGTCTTGTTCAAGGCGACATAACAGATGTTGCTACAGATGCCATAGTTAATGCGGCGAACCCGACTCTGATGGGCGGAGGAGGCGTAGACGGAGCCATACATCGAAAAGGTGGGCCAAAAATTCTTGAGCAGTGCAAGCGCATAAGGACTATAGAATGGCCAAGCGGTCTTCCAACTGGAAAGGCCGTTATTACTTCTGGAGGAAATCTGAAGGCCAAACATGTAATCCACACTGTGGGACCGATTTGGCGTGGAGGCACTCACGGCGAACTAGAACTCTTGACAGACGCCTACAGGAACTCGTTAGAATTGGCTGTCTCCGAGAAGTTGAAGATAATAGCGTTTCCTTCGATAAGTACAGGAGCGTATAGATATCCTATTGAAAGGGCAAGTCGGGTAGCTTTAGCAACAGTAAAACGATTTCTTGAAACGAAGGATGAGCTCGACGAAGTGGCTTTTGTCTTGTTCACAAGAGATGACCTTGAAGTCTACAGGGAAGCAGCAAAGGAAATTCTGCAGCGTTGAGTCGTCAAAGATTAGGCTCTCTATTTTCTCGCATGAGTTATAAGTGAACCTTGACATTTTATAAGCCTGTGGAGTTTGCAGTGTCTGTCCGTTACCTGCCTCTGCCTTTTTCCAGCAAGAGTCAAGAGAGAAAAATGGAGTTTTCAAACGATATGGAGTTGGCAGCAATGATTTGCGTGGCTGAAACTGAACGCAAACGGTCACAGGTTCCAAGTTACGCAAGCGATTTCACCTTTGTGTCCAAGCTTTATTATCCCCTCTGGGCGATTCCACGGGAAAGCAACTGTTTTCTGCTGGACGGAATGAAAATAACCGCAGGCACTATTTTGCTTCTTGAGTCTCCCGACCCTGAAGTCCTGGTTGACAATCTGAAGAGGAATACCAAAGATCAAGACCAGTACTTCAGCACTCTGCGGAGTGAAAGCGAAACTTTTGCTGGATTCTTGTCCCGAAGGCAAGTCTCATTTGCAGGATACATCGCAGACAAAGAAATGCTGTCTGACATAGTGGATTTCCTCAAAGACATGAAGGCGGTCCCTGATTCTTCAGCATCGCAATCAAGCTCTTTCATACAGCCAAAAATCGATAATGAAAATGCGGTCAGAACCGCTGATGAAATCTTGGGGCACTATGACAGGCTTCAGTCGGAAATCAAAGGCTTACGATATGGAATGGAAATGGTGAACCAAGAGACGAAAGTGCATGTAAGCAAGCTTCAACAGGAGCTTCAGGAAATACAGGAAGACTTCAACCAGCGGATGGTTGATCTCAGCAAAAGAATCGAGGAGAAAACAACCGAGCTGGGAAATGAACGCGACTCTGAAATTGAAAGAATCACGATGAAGAAAAACAGGAAAATAGACGAGGTACTTGCAGAAAAACGGGGGTTAGAAAGGGAGCTTCTCAGACTTGAGCAAGACAAAAACGAATATGAGAAGAGAAAAGCTCTGCGCAAGTCGAAAAAGGACAAGCCGGGAGAAGCTCGCTGGGAAGTGCGCTTGAAACACGCGAAAAAACAAATCTCTAGAACGAAAGGAAAACAAAAATCTCTCTCAAACCTCATAATGAAAACCGAGAAAGGAACTGACAAAGCAACAAAGAAGTTGAGTGACGACTACCGTAAACTTGTTGACAGAGAAAAAATGAAAATCGTGGATCTTGAAAAATCGCGAGACTTGAGGATGAAGGAGAAGAATGAAGAGGTCGCTGAACTGCAGCGAAACACACTGGCTCTGACGAGAAATATCGAGGCTTTGATTGAACAGATCAACGTAGTTGTCTCACGAATAGAAGAAGGGACAATTCCGTGGGAGACTGAAACGCCGACTTTGATAGGCATTCCACTGTACATAATTTGCCACAAGGTCGGAAATGAAAATAGATATCTTCTGTTTTCTCCAGCGATTGCGCAAGAATATAGAGGACTCATGATGAGGATCAGCGCCACCCTGGGCGTCTCCAGTCTCGAATCCAGAATCAACAGTCTATTGAAACCACGCTCTAAAAACATTGAGAGGCTCTTCAGCTCTCTTAGAAAAGAGCTTGGAAAAGACAGAGAACTTGAAGCCACAGTGAATCAGATAGGTATGTCAAACAACTTGACAAATCTCGTAGACTTCAAAGAAAAACTTCGAGAAGGGCTTGACGAACTCGAAGACGAGGGATGGATTGAGCCAGAAGAAAAGGAAGCTGTCTTGGCCGTTGGCCGAAGGAGTTGAAGTCTGGCAAGTTTTGTAGCCACTTCTTCAGTTTACAAGGTGAGCAGAAAATGTTGGACGACCGATTGATCGAAAGAGAAATCCTGCTTAGGCGCGTCTTATCAAGAACCGTGCTCTACCAAGTTGGAAAGACTTTAGACATACCTTATTTTCACGATTACAAGAGCGAATGGGACGTAGACGAGCAAAAAGCAGCTTTTGAAATCGCATCAAACGCAAGTGATCAGAAGCTCATGGAGATATTCCGAACCAATAAGCACCGCGATTGGGAAATTTTCAGAGGCCGATACTACACATTTGAGAAAGGAGAATTTAGATTAGAAGGTTCATGGAAAGCAATTCAGGCAGCAGTGGCGAAGACAAAGAGAAAATACGGGAAGGCCTGCTCAGCCGTATTGAAATGCCTGTTGCAGACCAGCAAAGGCTGCAACATCAATGAGATCAAACACAATCTTCCTGAAGGCATAGATGCGTCTCCAATTCTGTCCGATCTAGAGAGATTGAATGTGATAGTACCCTCTTACAAGAGCAAGCAATCGACTGAATGGACCGTACTAGAGGAAACCTTGCCCTTAATAAGGCAAGAAATCAGGGCTGGCGAAAGCGAAACTGAAAAGCCCATTGTCCAGGCACCTTCTGCCACATCAACAAGCGTCAAAGCTGATTCGGTGAGCGAAGAACGTCGATCTATCGAGAAAATGGATCAGGAACTTGACCAATACCTGACTGATTTGTTTAAGTATCGACTCGAACGAACCGTTGAATTCGGTAAATCCTTCTCCATTCAGTACATAACCGACTATCTGAAGCAGCTTTTCGGCCCGCTCCTGTTTTTCGACAGTTTGCTGAGCATTACTCAACAGTACGGATTAGCCGACGTTGAAATCGTTCATGCCGCAGGCCGAACTGGCATGCGCACGGGATGGAACCTCTCTCTGTTCGGCGAACCGGGCACAGGCAAGAGCTTTTCGGTCAGAGACTTGATTTTGGGAAAACTCGATGCGAAAGTGCCGGCCCATGGAATACCTGGCCGCAACCGTTATGCTGGTGGCATGACACCAGCCAAATTCATCCGTATAGGTCAAGCGTATTCAGGAAGGGTGTTCAATTTCGTCGTTCCCGAATTCAACGACTGGTTCAAATACAAAGGGATGGTAGAACCGTTGAAGCTTGCTATGGAGCGGGGCGAAATCAAGTATGAAACAGAGAGGGAGACGGTTGGACCATACCGTTTCAATGGCTTCTTCAGTGTCAACTACAACGTTGCCACAATGCGAAGAGGTCACCAAGTGACTGTACAAGACCCAAACTTCAACGCGATAGAGGATCGGATGCTCTGCCGGCTACATAGGCTAACGAAGCAGCGTTTTGTGGAAATTGCGGAAAGTCAGATGCGTTTGGCCTTTGGAGAAATTGACATCGAAGCAGGAGCGCAGAAGACAAGGGATCATCTTTCGCTTGTCTACGCCATTCAGACAAAGCATCACCTAGCTGCAAGCAGATTCAAACAAAAAGCCGTCATGCTCACGCCCAAGGCTCAAGAAATGCTCACTAAGGCAAGAAAGGCCATTCTTGATGAGATAGAAGAGGAATCTGTCCGTTTTTCAGCAAGACTCGAGGATCGCGCCATACGTTTTGCGTGTGCGGCGTCGATGCTCAGCTATTTCCAGTCAGATCTTGATTATATTCCCATAAGTGAGGAAGCTTTGAAATACGCTGTACAGCTTTACGTTGAAGAGGCTTCAGTGAGATCTCAAGAGGAGTTCCAACCGGAGTCGGTTTTGACAAAATTGCTCTAGCCGTACCACAGGTGGAGACATCTCCAGCACGGTTCTTTGTCTTTTTCGTTCTTGTATGTTGAGAGGCCCATTTCAAGAGCCCTCACATGTTGCTCACATCCGGCCGAGATATTTGTTTTGTGTTACGGAACCGGAGCCATGTCCCGGGTTTTGACAGGTCTTGTTCAAGTGTTGAAATTCGATGGGGTACCTGCTGTTTGCGAGGTGTTTGACCGTTCAAAAAGCCTACCCCCTACCCTTTTTTATCTTAAAACTGCTGGATTCGCGCGCTAGAAATGCAGACTCCCCGCAATCCTTAATTTGTCTATTTTGAGGGTGAGCAATGTCATGTCAGAGTCGCCCAAAGCAAGGAAGATGACAGAAGGCTGGGTGAAGCTGGTTTCGAGTATGTCACTGAAAGAGAGGCTCATGTTCTTTAGAAAGCGGAAATCCCGATGGGTCTCTATGCTGGCTGGGCGTGTTGGTTGTAACTGCGTAGAAGTGGCGACGTCTCCCGCATTTCCCCCTCTTTTAGGGAATGATATCGACTCGGCGGAAAGTCTTCGTCTGGAGGTGCAATGTGATGGAAGCCCAAAAAATAGTAAAATGTCCTCAATGTAGTGGCCAGAGGTGTTATAGAGACGGAATCCGGTATACGCGCTTTGGACAGGTGCAGCGATACTTGTGTCGAGATTGTTGTTATCGGTTTTCATGCTAAGCAGTATTCCACGCCCCGCAACTTCCCATTTTTCTGCAATCCTCAAGAAAAATCGCTATGGTTGGCTTTTTTGTTGCGTGCCGCTTTTCGAATGATCAGATATCATTATTTTTATTTCTCTAAACCTTAGTGATTCCAAACATAACTACTAAGGAAATGAGAAAAAAATATAATGAAGATTGATGTATTACTGCAATAGGTGGTGTCAGAAATGGAACGTGATCTAGAAGCGTATGCTTCAAGGGAGATTATGAGGCTATATGGAAAACACACGCT
>Ga0315296_10000879_pt1 | contig 26821 bp, 18 predicted proteins | sample YL17G14_18_MG_FD_203921 | JGI IMG/M metagenome (GOLD analysis project Ga0315296, IMG submission 203921) | Sediment microbial communities from Yellowstone Lake, YNP, Wyoming, USA - YL17G14_18 | ecosystem: Environmental > Aquatic > Freshwater > Lake > Sediment | place: USA: Wyoming | collected... | reverse complement strand
CTGCCCCGACTGCCTGAGGATCACCAACGTGAAGAATAATGGGGATTCGACAATTGATGTGACGGTTCAGATCAGGCATCCCAAGCCCGGCCATCCGGAGCTCACCGGCTTTGACGTCAAGGGAATCATCATGTTCAACGGGTCATACGAGATGAAGAAGGGCACCGAGGGTTTGCCGCCCTACTATGGCGAACCGCTCAGGATCAGTTGGCGAGAGGTCGGGGACCCGGAGGTTCTGAATCCCGACGGGTACACAGCCCGGTGGAGTCCGGCTTTCTACACGGGTTCATCTAGTCCGCTCCTGAGCTACTGGCCGGGGAAGTATGCGAACGGCACGCCGACAGCGAACATCAACGCTTACCTTAATTTCTACACGAGCGATGAGCGGCACATGTTCACCCATTACGGCATTGCGACACGTGTGTATCAAATATACCTTCCACCTGGACCGCTCACGGCGGGCTATGCGGTGGAAGCGTGCTGGATGCCGCCGATAGAGATCCCGGTGACCGATCCCTTGAGCGATTTCCCCATTAGTGCGAACCAGGATGAGCCGTACTATTTCAGATGCATCATCAACAACTATGAGCCGATAACGGAAATGCCATGTTGCGGCTTCAATTATGACGACCCGTGCTCTGATCTACGAGTCGATCTGGAACAGTGGAGTGAACCGATAGTGGACGGTGCCTTGATCATTAGGCCGCATCCTATCCAGGTCCCATTCGGTACTTATCCCAAGCCCTGCACGGTTTCTTACCCGGAGAGCTACCAGCTGAGGTTGGGGGTTCCATTGGGGTATCCCGACGGGACGTATCGGGGCGTCGCGATCGTGTTTCACTGCACGCCCTATCCTAATGAGGGTTGGACAAAACACGCTTTCGACATCTTCGATTTCACTGTCGATTTGGAGTAAACCAATGAGGAGGCGAGGAAGGATGAAAAGCCTAATCCCGCTTATTGTCGGAATCGGTATGATCGTCGCCATCTCAGGCTGCTCCGGGAAGGGGAACCCAATCGGAAGCTCAACGCCCCTCGCGGATTCAGCCGAGAATGGGCGGAATACCCCGGCCAGACAACCTAGCCGGTTCAGGGACTACGATGTGAGGGAGATCTTCGGACCGCAGAGCGTGGGGCACAACTGCCACGGGGTCGATTCCGCCGTGATCATAAGATCGCCCGGCGCACAACCGGAGCCGATCTATGATCCTGAATCACAGCAATACACAGCGGTCACTGCGTTTGTCAGCCTTCACAGGCACTATGGGGACAGTTGGATACCGGCGTACAGGTGGATTACCGAAGGGGGGCAAGCCGCCACCGTCAGCGACTTTAGAGAAGTCCCCGACGATGAGCCGCAGTGCTACAACTTCCCGAAATGCGACGCCATCACGTACTGGGTGGACGACAGACAAATCGTTGAGCTCGCAGTGTGCTACATGTGGCGTGATCACCACGATCATGACTGGGATGTGGGTGTGACGCGCCTTCGGTGGATTAGCGCACAACACGGGGAAGTCACGTTCGCCCACCTCAGCGAGCCTGCAGATGAAAAGGAAGAGGACCTGTGGAACGATGACGGCAGCGTTGCAGGATGGGACGAGTTGCATCCGGACATGGCTTACGATCCCATCACTACTGACCTGTATCTTGTGTTCAGCGACTACACAGCCGGAGCTGACCCTGAGTCGAGCGTCAGGATGTACTACCGGCACTTCAGGCGGGACGCGATCCAGAATCCCTGGAGCGCGGCATATCCCTGCCAGTGGTCCCGCGATGCCAATCCGGATGAGCTGCATGCGCACAACTACTGGCATCCCCGCATCGATATAGGCTTGGTAGCTAACATCTTCGGTCCTGGCGTCACCAAGCTGGGGCTCGGCATCGCATACATGTCTCAGTTCCATCAGGGGACATTCCATGTGCACGTGTTCTACTGGTCTCTTGAGGATGAAAGCGACGGCCCAAAGTATCCGGAATATACGGAGCCATTGCGGAACACTGTGCGGTGGCTTTGTCTCAGGAATCCCCGGTACGGGTACCAATATGCGGGAATGCCCTATCTGGACATAGCTCCGTCCAACTCAAGCGACAACTATGGCTCGATCGTATTCGCCCAGGTCGTCGGTTCAGACCTCTATGCAAACAGCCTTGAGATATGGGAAATAAACTCGCTGAGGGGCTGTTGGCATAGAGTGACAACGGACCAGCAGGACTTCGCCGACGGGTTGTATCCCTCGATCGCCATCCATTACGGCGGGGGTGGCGGCGATTGGCACTACAGGGCAAGTGTGACGTACTTCCGGCAGGACAGGAGCCAACCGGATGAGTGGTATCCCTGGGTGGTTCAACTGGGAATGGACCCATACTACGATTGCCCTGAGGAGAATGACCCGTTACCGGATTACAGTCAAGCGATTCTCTATGAGGTATTCATTCAGCCTGTGGAGCTGCCGATATCGGGAATCTACAATACTGATCAGGTTCCGTTCATATATCCCGGAGCAGCAAGCGCAATCTGCACGCAGGGCAGTAATTACTATTGGGCGGCGTGGTCGGGTTCTATGCACATGGAGCCAGCCGTAAACAGCGTATATGCCGCGTGGGGCAGGGCAACGAGCTACTGAATGCTCTCCGCGACCGGGACCTGCCGTCCCAGCTCGGCGGCTGGCTGTCCCTCAGCTTAGAAATCCTTCACCTCCCAGCGTTCCTCCTTGGGCTCGGGAGCGAAATGCTCGTCGAGCGGCGTCGCCTCCGAGACATGCAGAAGAATCCGCGCCAGCATTCCCGGATCGTGCCTCATCGCGTGCGGATATCCCCGCCTCGCGTCGTAGTGAATCCGGTCGACCTGCCCCACGAACGACGGGCTGACCAGGTCCCCCCTCACTATCTGCGTCCGCCCGACCTTCAGATCATCCCTGACCGGTTCAAACCCCTGTTCCAGATACAGCTCGAGAACGCCTTCCGGCAAGGGACGATCGTGCTGGAGGTAGAAATCGATCTTCCGCCCGAGCATGCCCTCGAGAGCGTCCAGATGGTCCTGCGCGGTCATGCCGTCGCTGACTCCCGGCTGCGTGAGAACATTCCCCACGGCTATCAGGATCGCGTTTCCGGCCTGGATTCTCTCCTTCACCCCGTCCGCGGCAAGAATAGACCCGATCCCAAGCCACAGGGTACCGGGGCAGATGACTATCCAGTGCGCCTGCTCGATGGCCCTCAGCGCGTGAATGTTCGTCACCAGCTCGGGCTTATGATGGACTCCGACGATGGGCGTGTCCCGATTCGCGCGATCGATCGTCTCCCATTCGCCGACTATCTCGCCGCCGTCGGCCAGCTCCGCGACGACCTGCGCGTCCGTGTCCGATATCGGCACAATGTGCGCCGCGATCTCGACCGCCTGGCACAGCCGCCGCGTCGCATGATACAGGCTTCCGCCCTCCTCGATCATCGCGGCCAGGATCAGGTTGCCCATGCTCACGCCGCTCAGACGTCCCCGGTCGAACCGATGCCTGATGAGCTGCCCCCAGACCGTCTCTCCCGCCAGGGCCGCAATGACGGTCTTGACATCGCCCATCGACGGGATCCCCATCTCGCGCCTCAGCGACCCCGAGTGCCCGCCGTTGTCCGTCACTCCGACAATCGCCGTCACCCGCTCCAGATCGGCGATTCGCCTCAGCGCCTGGAGCATCACTCCCTGACCCGTCCCGTTTCCTATCGTGACTATGTCGTGCTCTTTCATGACCCTTTTCCAGGGTGTCGAATTTTACTCCCCTCAACGCCGTAATCAATAGGGCATCGATTCGTAGGGGCGCACCTGTGTGTGCGTCCCTACGAACGGATACCATGAATGCACACCTCATTCCCGATGCGCACTACTATTGCAGCACACGCTTCCAGTGTAGCATGCGCTTCCAGCGCATGATCTCTTCGTGGCACGCGCTTCCAGCGCGTGCTCTCGCACGAAATCCGCATCCTGCTCATTACTCCCGTCTCCACGAGCATGATGCTCGTGGGACGAAGATCCCATGCGCTGGAAGCGCATGCTACACTGGTGTCGCGCATCTTTAATTCGGGTGACATGCGACATGAGGAGGTCTGCTTGAAGCAGACGGCACAACGGCCGACTTCTAGAAGACGTGGGCACGTTCTTGTTACGCTCTCTTGGAGTGCGCGACACTAGGGCTGGCTTCAACTACTCCACAGTGACGCTCTTCGCGAGGTTCCTGGGCTGGTCGACATCGCACCCGCGATGGACCGCGATGTGGTACGCAAGAAGCTGCAGGGGAACGGTCAGCAGGATCGGCGAGAGGACCTCGCTCACGCGCGGGACATAAAAAACATGGTCGGCGACTTCCGCGATACGATTGTCGCCCTCGTCCGCGATCGCGATCACCTCGCCGTCCCTGGCCTTCACCTCCATCAGGTTCGATAGAGTCTTCTCATACACGTTATTCTGCGTGACCAGCGTCACCACCGGCATCTCCTTGCTGATCAGCGCGATCGGGCCGTGCTTCATCTCCCCGGCCGGATATCCCTCCGCATGAATGTAGCTGATCTCCTTGAGCTTCAGCGCGCCTTCGAGGGCGATCGGATAGTTGATGCCGCGCCCGAGGTAGAGGAAATCCTGCTTGTCGCGATAGTGGCGCGAGAACTCCCTCAGCAGCTCGTCCTGGTTGAGGACTGTTCTTATGTGCTGCGGGATCTCGATCAGATCCTGAAGAATGTCACGGCACTGCCCGCTAGTGACATAGCCTGTCCTTCTGCCGATGTGAAGCGCGAGGAGGACGGCGACGGCAAGCTGCGACGTGAACGCCTTCGTGCTCGCCACGCCGATCTCCGGACCGCAGTGAGTGTAGATGACCGCATCGGATTCCCTCGCGACCGTGCTGCCGACCACATTGACAATGCCGACGACCGTACCGCCGCGCTCCTTCGCACCGCGCACCGCCGCCAGCGTGTCCGCAGTCTCGCCCGACTGCGATATCGCCACCACCAGCGTCTTTTCGTCTATCTTCGGGTCCCGGTACCTGAGCTCGCTGCCGTAATCGACCTCCACCCTCAGGTTCGAGAACCTCTCGATCAGGTACTTCCCGACCAGGCACGCATGCCATGCGGTCCCGCATGCGGTCATCAGAACATGATTGAAGTTGGAATAATTATTCGCGGCGACATCCGCAAGCTCGTCCAGAACTATCTCCCCCGCCTCGAGATTGAACCGCCCCATGATCGTGTCGCGTATGGTCTCCGGCTGCTGGAAGATCTCCTTCTGCATGAAATGGTTGAAGCCGCCCTTCTGGGCCTGGATCGGGTTCCACGTGATGTGCGTGATCGTCTTCTCGATGGGCGCGCCGTCGAAATCGGTCAGCTCGATCCCGTCCTTCGACATCACCGCCATCTCGCCGTCATCCATGAAATAGATGTCGCGCGTGTGTTCGAGAATGGCCGCGACATCGCTCGCCGCAATAGTGCCGTTCTCGCGCCCGTTCTGCATCACTCGCGCGCGCCCCACGATCATCGGCGGACCCATCCTCACCGCGACCAGGCGGGGATCCTCCCACGACGCCACCACCAGCGCGAATGCCCCCTTGAGCTCCCTGATCGCCCTCCTCACCGCGCTCGGCAGATCGCCCTCGAAATACTCCGCGATAAGGTGCGGGATCACTTCGGTGTCGGTCTGGCTTGTGAATATATGCCCCGCCTGCTTCAACCGATCCTTGAGAACAAGGAAATTCTCGATAATGCCGTTCTGGACTACGACAATCCTGCCCTTATCGTCCCGATGAGGATGCGCGTTCTCCTCCGACGGCACCCCGTGGGTCGCCCAGCGCGTGTGCCCCACCCCGACCGTCATCGGCAGCTCCTCGTCCCCGATCAGTCGCTCCAGATCGCGGATTTTCCCCTGCGCGCGCCTTACGATGAACTCCCCATCTCCAAGAAGCGCTATTCCCGCGGAGTCATAGCCGCGGTACTCCATCCGCTTCAGGCCCTCGATGATCAGGGGAACCGCCCGCTGGCTTCCGATGTAGCCGATAATTCCACACATGTCTTATTTCAGCCTCACGAACAAGGGCGATTGTACCGCTTTCGGCCGGTTTTGCTCCAATTATGGCAATTTCCATGGCAAAATTCCACGGGGAATGATTTTTTGGCGCGAGAAGAAAAGGGGCCACACCGGGAAGTGATTTGACATCAGAACAGTGCGCAGGATGCGCACGGGACGCGCGACCGAAGGCAGGATGCCTTCGGCACTAGAACGGCACCAGTTGATAGTTCCTCGCTTCGAGGATCGCTTCGTACATCCTGATGTTGGCGTAAACCCATCGGGCGAAGTTCCTTGTCTCTTCCTTCGGGATAGCGCTGATAAAGATGTCGGTATCGCGAGCGGGGAGCTCGCCTCGCCATCGCCTTACGCTGCCAGGCCCGCCATTGTACGCCGCGAGGATATCAAGCAGACGGTCCCCGCCGAGTTCATTCCTGAGGTAGAAGAAATACCATGCTCCATAGTCGATATTGAGCGACGGATCCCAGAGAGTGTTGGGATCGAATGTGGCGGCCCCTCGTTGAGCCGCGATGAATCTCCCTGTCTCCGGCATGATCTGCATAAGCCCGCGCGCGCCGGAGCGTGAGTTCGCTCTCGGATCGAAGCTTGACTCCTGCCGCATTGCGCCCCATAGCCAGCTCGGCGGGATATCATGCGCGAGCGCCGCGGTGCGGATTTCGTTCTCGAACGGGCGAGGGTAGAGAACGTCAAGGAGCTTCTGCTGCCTGGACGGCGTCATCCAGGCCTGGTCGCCGGTATCGGCAGCCTGCCGCAGCGTCACTATCCCCGAGTGCATCAGGCTCCGCTCCACGTAGACCAGAGCCAGCCCCGACATCGCCCCGGCGATGCCGTCATCCCGTGCGTGCACGAATTCCGACTCCGCCAGGTCCAGCGTCCCCGCATCGTAAAGCTCCCATGCCACCCCCAGCGCTCCGTCGTATACGCTGACCCTCTCGATGTCAAAATCGAACGGATCAACCGCCGCGAGCGCTTCTTCATCCGGCCTGGCGATCTCCCTCGCCCTGATCCCCCAGTAACTCCACGGACACTTCTGCGCCAGCGCCGTCAGAGTATCTCTCGCGTCCGCATTTCTGCCGAGCCCCTCGAGCGCCTCCGCAAGCCAGAATGCGGCCTCCGTCGCAACCGGGTGATTCGGGAAGGCCTCGATGCAGCGCTCGGCATAGCCTTTCGCGGTCTGGTACTGCCCGCTGTGGCATCCCAGGTTCGCCAGCATCGTCATTGCGGCAGGCGTCTCGTCGCTCGAGGGATACTCCTCCACAACATACCTGCACGCATCCTCGACAGTCCCCAGGTCGCGATCCTCGTACGCCCTCCCCCAGAGGACCTGCGCCGCCGACGCGGCAAGCGGTCCGCGTCCCCTGATGACTTCCCAGTACGCCTGCCTACCCAGGTCCTTCTTGTTGAGCCGCCAGTACGCGTGCCCGATACGGATTCCCGCCCTGTCGGCGGTCTCGGTGCCCGGCGCGAGGCTCCTCGCGCGCTCAGCCCACTCGATGCACTCGTAGTAACGCTCATATGAATATTCACACCTGGCCGCTCCCTGCGACGCTGTCGCCCTCTGCTCCGGCGTCAGATTCTCCGACTCCGCAAGCTCGGTCAGGAGTCCGAGAGCATCTGATGTATGAGAATCGATCGCGGCATAGGCCACCTCCAGCCGATCCTCTTCGCTCAGAAGCTGCGGTGCGTAAACACCGCCGATGAACATGTCGACTGTGTCGGATGCCTCCTCGCTATCGGGGAAATCGCGCAATATCCGGACCCTCATCGCCGCTCCATTGTCGAAATCGAGCTGCGTTTCATATATCTCGGCCCATTTCCTGAGAGTCTTGGCTGCGAACGCGCTTGTGGGATAGCGGTCGATCACTCGCCCGCACTCGTCGACAGCTTCATTGAGGCGCCCCAAATCCCTGAGGAGGTTGATCCGCTCCAGGTGGGCGAGAGGCGCGAGCCTGCTCGACGGGTACTCATGGAGGAATCTCTGGAACTCCTCCAGCGCGTCCTTCTCGCTGCCCGTCACTATCAGCGAGCGCGCATGGTTGTACATCACATAATCGCGAAGCGGGACATAATTCTCCAGCTCCTCGCCGAATATCGGCTCCGCTTCCGCCCGACGTCCTTCCCTCAGCAAGAGGTAGCCCTTGAGAAAGAGCGCGCGATAGTGAGGGATGCCCTCGAAGCCCTCGGCGATGTCATCGAGCAGCGTGTATATCGGGGGATATTTTTCCGACGGAAACGGGCTGGATTCGGCGTCCTCGAGAAGTGCGCGAATCTCATCGGTCTTCAGCCTGAGCTCGTCGAGACGTCGGGCGATCTCGCCCCAGTCCTCGCCTCCGGACTCGCGCCATCTTTCCCATTCGAGTGCCGCACCCTCGAGATTGCCGAATTCAATGTACGCCCGAGCTCGCGAGAAATGAGCGGGCTCATCATCCGGGCGGGCGGCTATCTCCGTCTCCGCCGTCTCAAGGCTTCGGGCGGCGCTCTGGAGAGCGCTGTCGCCCGCGAAAAGAGCCGCCGGGTCGTTGAACAGCCTCTGGAACCGCTCCAGCCTTGCGGCGAACGCAAACATGACCACAAAGAGGACGATCAGCACTCCTAGAAGAATCCTGATAATTCCTCTAGTCGCCGTAAGCGTCCCGGTCTCAGCCTGTCTCAACGGCATTCCTCCATGGCTGCAAGCTCCTTGCGACGATCCCTGATCCTCAGCTCCTTCGGTCTGTCCTCCATGCCAAGCAGCGACGTCATCTCATCGACAGTATGGAAACACACCTTCTCCACCGACAGCTCCATCCGCTCCTTGACCATGGCCCTGAGCTTCATTTTGAACGCGTCACGGTCAACATCGTCCTTCACGCTGCAGTGCACGCGGACCTCGTCGAGATCATGAGGATCATCGTTGCGCTTCGTCACCTCAACCTGCCATTCGACGATCCCGGCCAGCTCGGACATCACCCGATAGAACTCGTTGAAGTCCACCAGCGTCCCCTTCACCTTCGATAACTGCAACTCGCTCCTGTCCGACAGCCTCGTCAGATCCGTACTCAGCCTCGGCACCTTCCTGCCGCACCCCGGGCATGGCTTCCACGTCATCCCGCCCCTGGCGTAATCGCCGGTGCGGTACCTGATCACCACACTGCCCCGCCAGTCAAGACATGTGAGCACTACCTCGCCCGACTCTCCCTCACCCACCGGAGTCCCCGTCTCGGGATCGATTACCTCGAAAATATGCATGTCGGGATAAACATGATAGCCCGTCGTCTCCTCGATCGAGTTCTCGAGGGGACACTCCATCCATGCCACTCTCGCCTCCGTAAATCCATAAGTCGACAAAATCGTGGGACGCACCGCGCCCATCGATGTGAGAAGATCATAGACCGTCCGCTTGTAGCCCTGCGTCACCCTCTCCGCCCCGAGCACAACCATCCTCACCTTGGAAAAATCCGCGTAGCGCTCCGACGCCAATCGCAGGAGGTGATAGACATAGCCCGGTATTCCCACAAGAACCGTCGCGCCGAGCTTGTCGATCATCGAGATGATCCGGTCCGTCCCGAGGACCTTGCCTCCCCCGGAGTGAAAGATCGGCATTCCGGTCTGGATGCCGGCATGATAGACGATCCAGAACGCGAGATGGGGAGCGTACGGAAATATGTTGAACACAAAGTCCTTCTGACGCTGGACACCGCTGATCTCAAACAGCCGTCCGGCCGCTTCACGGAAGAAGCTTATATCCCTGGTCGAATAGAGAAAGGCGGTGGGATCCGCCGTCCTGCCGGTGGTCGAGATGAAGAAGATCGGCAGATACTCGTCGAGCACCAGGTGCTTTATGTCTCGGTGCGTGATGATGCTGTCGCGCAGCAATCCGAGCTTCTTCCCCAGGCCGATTGTGGAGGAGTACGTGTCGGGGTCCGGCTGAAGAATCAGCCGCCTGGGCCTCGCGGGCATCTCCGCGGTCGGGGCTATGTCCGCCTTACTTGTGAATGGAATCTTCCGGAGGTCGGAGACCGATCTGATGTCATCGGCGGTCAGACCTTCGCGCTTGAACAGCTCCATGTAGAGCGGCGAATACTTCAGCACCTGCCGTTTCAGGAAGCGGTGAAGCATCGCACCCTGCCGCTCCCTGATTGTTGCAGGATCGAGGCGATCCCAATCTTTCCAGTACATTAGCCCGGGTTTTGTCCCCCTGTATTTATTGGGAAAGGAACCAAAAGAATGCCCCGTTCATTCAGCCGAATACAGATCGTCGATTCGAATCTGGCTCTCGCGAACCCCGTCAGCGCTGTAATAGTTCACCAGGAGCTGGAAGCTGAATCTCTCCAGAACCACAAACCCGCCCTCAGGTCGACCGAGAATGCCAAGATAGTCCTGATCGTAACCCGTGCGATACTGCACGGTGTTTCTCCCCACCTGCGCGCCGGTTGTCCGATCGAAAACGAACACTTCCCCGTGGTTCGTCCTGGCGATGTCCCCGCCGAGCGCGATGAGATTGTCCCCGCCGTCGACCACCAGCGTGTTTATGTCCAGCGTGGACCGCCACGGATCGTTGATCCCGCTCGAACCCTCCCCCCAGCCGAACTCCTGTTCCCCGTCCGGGCTGAACCGGAAAACCCCCACCATGTTCTCCCGGTTCAGCGCGAGCCGGTCATAGCTGTCGATCAGGTACAGGTAGCCTTCCGAGTCCATAAGCAGCCGCTGCGGACGGACGGGATAGTACCCCTGCCTGCCCATGAAATACGACATGCTTCGCCCGTCCGCAGAGATCAGATAAACATACCTCTGGTACCGATCGAGCACCAATAGCGAGCCGTCCGATCTTGCAATCAGGTCCGCCGGATCCTGGAAGTCGATATGCATCCTGCCGCCGCCGGCATTCCAGTCGAGCGCGGTCTCTCCCCCCTCGTATCCGCCGCCCGAGTTCCCCTCATCTTCATCTCCTGACCCGACCCCGCCGGAATAGCCCGACGAATCCCCGGTAGAGGACATCGGATGCAGCGACTCGACCAAGCCTTCCCTCTGGCCCCATTCGATGTCGAGCCGGCCCGTCGGTGCGTGCTTATAAAGATAAAACCCGCCAAGCTCGCCCGTGTACTCCAGCGTGTAGATGTTCCCCTCGGGATCCACAGCCACGAGGGCCGGATGAACGGCGCAACAGGTCTCGTATCTCTCCAGGATGAAACCTGAATCAGCCAACCCATCGGGATGAAAGCGCCTAAGGTCCATCCGCACATCCCGCCAGCTATTCGAGATCACCAGGAGATCGCTTGTTGTGGGATCGATCGCAGCATGCGTCACTACAAGGACCCTGTCCGGCGAAAACCCGCTCGAGCCACCAAGGGCCTGACCGTGCGACGTCCCGCCGACAACCATCGCCGTCAGGATCGCAACCAGAATCGCTCTCGAAATCTTCATCGTCTTCTCTTTCAGCACTTTCTTACGCTCTTACGACCGATGCGGCAACCGACCGGTTGAAGTCGGGCGCGGAAAGCACCCGCGATCACTCCGCATCAGTCTTTCAGAAGCTCCCGCGCTATCAGGTTGCGCTGAATCTCGTTCGTGCCCTCGAATATCTGGGTGACCTTGACATATCGCATGAGCCGCTCGACCGGGTACTCGCGCGAGTACCCGTACGCCCCCATGATCTGGACCGCCTCGCTGCAGATTTTCAGCCCGACGTCGGTGGCGAAATATTTCGCCTGGCTCGCCTCCTTGATCGGGTCCATCGACGGATCGTTTCCGGCCTGATGCTTCAGATGAGCGGCCTTCTGGTACAGCAGTCTACCCGCCTGGATCCAGGTGTCCATGTCGGCGAATTTCCACTGGATTCCCTGGAACTCGCTTATCGGAACGCCGAACTGAATCCGGTTCTTTGCGTATGTCTTCGCCTCGTCCAGCGCCCTCTGCGACACTCCTGTCGCGTTTGCCGCTATTCCGATCCTCCCGCCGCTGAGGCTGTTCAGCGCGACTCGCAGCCCCCGACCCTCCTCGCCGAGGAGATTCTCGGATGGTACGAAGCAGTCATCGAGAACGACCGAGCAGGTCGAGGTCCCCCCGCCGCCCATCTTGGCTTCGTTCTTGCCCACCTCGAAGCCCCCGGCGTCCCTTTCGATCAGGAAAGTGGTGATTCCCCTCTTGCCCAGCGCGGGATCCAGGGTAGCCCATAGCACGAACAGGTGCGCCTCCGCAGCGCTTGTTATCCAGGCTTTGGTCCCGTTGAGGACATAACCGCCCCCCACCTTTTCAGCCCTGCACTGAAGCCCGGCCGCATCCGACCCATAGTCCGGCTCCGACAACGCGAACGCCAGCAGCATTTCGCCGGACGTGACCTTAGGCAGGTATTTCTCCTTCTGGGACTTCGTCCCGAATTTCAGGATCGTCGTCCCCGACATCGAATGGACCGACAGGGCAAGCCCGGTATTGAAATCCCCGCGGCTGATCTCCTCGAGGCACATCGCGTACGCCAGAAAGCTCAGATCCGTCCCCCCGTACTCCTCCGGGAATATCGCTCCCAGGACCCCAAGCTCCCCCAGGAGCTCAAAATTCTCCCAACTGAATTCACCCGCCTCATCATACTCGGCCATCCTCGGCGCGAGCTTCTCGTCGGCGACCTGTCTGACCAGCTCTACAACTTCTCGTTCCTCTTCAGTAAGTGAGAAGTCCATGCGATTTCTCCTGTGTCATCGGGAACCGGAATCGCCGGGCGGATTGGAATCCAGAATCAGGCTGCTCCCGGTCATTGCCTCAGGCTGCTGCAGCCCCATCAGTTGAAGGATGGTGGGCGCGATGTCGCGAAGCGCCCCCTCGCCCTCTCTCAGCCGGACGGCCCTGTCAAGGACGAAAAACGGGACCGGGTTCGTGCTGTGCTTCGTGGCGGGCTCGCCGTTGTCGTCCGTCATTTCTTCCGCATTTCCGTGGTCCGCCGTGATGATCATCCCGCCCCCGGTCTTCATCACGGTCTCGTATACCCGCTTCATGCATCCGTCCACTGTCTCGATCGCCCTCACCGCAGCTTCGAACACCCCCGTATGCCCGACCATGTCAGGGTTGGCGAAATTCAGCACGACCAGGTCGTATTTTTCTTTCTCAAGACACTCCTCGAGCCTGTCGGCTATCTGGCAGGCGCTCATCTCGGGCTTCTTGTCGTAGTGCGGGCGGACGTCCAAAGGCGACTGAACCAGCACGCGATCCTCGCCCGGGAACGGGTCCATTACCCCCCCGTTGAAGAACTTCGTCACGTGCGCCCATTTCTCCGTCTCCGCTATCTTCAGAATCCGCTTCCCCGAGCGCGAGACGACTTCAGTCAGAGTGTCATGAAGAGTCTCCGCCTCGAAAGCCACCTTCACATCCAGGTATTCATCATACATCACGAACGTGACCATATCCATTCGGGGCCTGTCACCGACATCGAATTCCTTGAATCCCTTCTCGGTCAGCGCCCGCGTCATCTGGATGGCGCGGTCGGAGCGGAAGTTGAAATGGATCACGCCGTCCCCGTCCAGCACGCGGCCGTCCACGCTGTCGGAAAGATCGATCACAGTCGGTGTCACGAACTCATCCGTCTCCCCGCGACCGAAGGCCTCCTCCACAGCCTCGATCGCCGTTCCCGCATGAAACGGTGCTTCACCACGGACAATCGCCCGATAGTGCGTCTCTATCCTCGGCCAGTTCTTGTCGCGGTCCATCCCCCACGACCTGCCCCCCACCGTCCTGAAATACATCCCCCTGTGCCCGTCAAGCATCCGCTGCACCTGCCTGACGAACTTGTCCGCGACCCTCGGCTCGGTATCCCGCCCGTCCAGATACGCATGGAGGAACACGGTCACCGGCCCATTGTCGTCTGTCAGCTTGAGGAGCGCTTCCAGATGCCTGATGTGAGAATGAATGCCCCCGTCGGATAGCAGGCCCATCAGATGGAGCCGCCCGCCCCGCTTGCTGACCTTCCCCACCAGCTCGAGTAGGACCTCGTTGTGAAAAAAGCCCCCCGACTGGATAAGATCGTTAATTATCACGAGATCGGGACGTATCCGCCGCCCTCCCCCCATGTTCAGGTGCCCCACCTCGCTGTTCCCCATCTGTCCCTCCGGCAGGCCCACATACTCCCCATGAGCGAAAATCCGCCGCCCCGGAAACTCACCAGCCACCCAGTCGATGAACGGAGTGGACGCCGCCCGTATAGCGCTCTTCCTGTGCTCGTTCTCGCTCAAGCCCCAGCCATCCATAATGGCCAACAGGATCATGCGTAACCTCAAAGCCCGGGATTCCCCCGAAGCTGGTGCGGTATTATAACACAGCGATAGACAGGCCCCCGTCGTTCGGCTCGGTCGGACACATCCGCGATTTGACCGTCCGGGCCGCGTGAGCTCGCTCTCCGTCCCGCAACCGGGCACCCCCGGGAGCCGGAAAAGACCGCCCCCGGATGAAAAAAAACGGACCCCGTCTCAGGGGTCCGACAGCTCCGGAATGCAGTCTCGTCTCGGTCAGATGGATAAGTCCCGACCGACGAGGTATATGTTCTCGTACTCCACCGGCTTGTCGGCGATCTCCACCGGAACGTACCTGAGCTCGAAGTTGCGAATGATCACTAGGTTGACTTCCTCTCCGCAACCCGTGTTGAGAATAGTGATCTCAAGGTCCTTGACCGTCCGCAGCAACTTGTCGTTGGCCCTCAGCAACAGGTCACCGCGCACGATTCCCGCCATCGCGGCCGGACTTCCCGCCGCGACACCGTCCACAAGGATACCGACCACGTCGTACATCTCCCCGGTCTCGGGATCGACCTCATCGATCGGGATGCCCATGTAGACCGCAAGCGTCCTGTTGTAGGGGAGGTAAGGGAATATGCCCAGCCACGGATGGCAGACCTGGCCTACAGTGATCAACTGGTCTACCACGCCGCTGACCAGATTCGACGGAAGAACGTAGCCGATGTTCTCCTCGCCGCCGCCGGACTTGCGGCTGACGATCCCGATGCATTCACCGTTCCGGTTATAGACCGGCCCGGTCTGAACGCCTGAATGCAGGGCGGCGTCAATGACGAATCCGGAGAGGATAAGCATCCCGTCGTACCCGCGCGGCCCGACCACGCGGAAATCGCGGATGTTCGTCACGAATCCGTACGTCAGCGTCCGCTCCAGCCCCTCGGGAGCTCCCATGACCACAACCGGCTCCCCGCGCTGGACCAGGTCGCTGTCGCCCCAATTCACCGATGGAAGCCCGCTCGCATCGATCCTGATAAGCGCCAGGTCGTAGTACTCATCGATCTTCTCCACCGTCGCATCGTACTCAACTCCGTTATAAGTGACTTTGAGGAACTCGGCGTCCCTGACGTTCTCCGGGGCCGTTATGATGTAGCCGTCCGGGCTCACTATCACACCCGTACCCGTGAACTCCGTTATCGTCCTCTGGAACGGGCTCAACAGGGAGTACCCGGCGAACGGGAGCCCCACGCTCTCGATGGTCACCAGGCATTCCCCCCCCACCCGGGCCACCTGCACCGGCGGGAAGTCCTCCCGGTCGAGCGTCACCGCACCGTCCTGCGCCAGCAGCATGTTCCCCGGCAGCAGCACGAGCATCGCCATTATCAGGAAATGAATGTATCTTCGCATGATTCTCTCTCTCTTCTTCGCTTTCCGTGCGCGTTATGGACAACGTCCCGGCTTTGCGATCAGTACGTTATTTCAGATGAATAGCGGGTGATGTCAAAGGACCACGGCCCGTAGGCGTACATCTCGATCGTCGTCCCGAAGTACCTCGTCTGCTTCTCGCTCAGAGTCACGATGGCGGCGGGCATCCCGTGCCCGCCCCGCTCATACTCGACGACGACCTGCTGGCCCAGCTCGGAGCCAAGGATGTAAGCATAGACGTCGAAGATGTAGGAGAACGTCCGCCCGTCGATCCTCAGGATGATATCGCCCTCCCGCAATCCGGCCTCGTACGCCGGCGAGTAGGGATTCACCGTGTAAATCCTGAGCTGCTCGGGCGTGGTGTCGAAGTCCACCGTTCCGACAAAAGGATACGCCCCGATCGCCCACTGGTACTCGAGCTGCTTGCTCGCCACCTGGGCAGGATGGAGGGCGATGCCGCACCAGGGTTTGCGCACGCGGCCGTACTCCAGAATGTCGGCCACGCCCCTCTTGAGAAGGTTCACCGGAACGCTGAACCCGAGGTTCTCTCCGCCGAAGCCCCAGGTGTTGGTCCCGACCGCCTCGCCGTATGAGTTGAGGCACGGACCGCCCGAGTTTCCTGAGTTGATCGCAGAGTCAGTGTGGAAAAGGTACTCGACCGCGGAGCCATAGTCTCTCGGACCCACCCTGGAGAAGAACTGCTGGTAGTTCAGTGCAAAGATGTCACGGTACGTCCACCATGCCTCCTCGAAGTTCAGGACCTCGGAGAGAACGCCCAGATTGAGGTTGTAGAACTCCAGCCAGCTATCATGTATGGCGATCCAACTGCGGTCGACGTATCCCGGATCGCCGCCCGGTGATCCGAATGTCGCGACCGCATCGCCCGGCTGCATCGCCGCGCTGTCTCCAAGCCTGACGGGGTGGAACTTCTCCGCCGGCGCATCGACTTTTATCACTGAAAGATCCAGCGCCGGGTCCACCGCGATCACCTCGGCTCTCCAGCGGCCCTGCCGGTACTCCCGCGTGCTCACCTCGTCGCCGTAAAACGCAACCTCCAGAGCGGGCGCCACTTGCGTAACATGGAAGTTCGTGATGGCGTGACCCTCACGGTCGAACATGTATCCTGAGCCCGAGCCGCCCCCTTCAGACGCATATATCCCCGCGTTGTAGATCTGAATGATGGAAGGCGCGATCTCGTGGAAGAACTCCACTCCGCCCCGCTGAAGGTCCATCAGCGGCCTGCCTTGGTCGGCAGCTACCGGACCGCCTGATACCGTCACCGCAAGCCATCCCGCGATGATCGCCAGTACTGCCAGTTTGATGGGTGTTCCAAAGAAGATTCTCAATGTTCCGCCTCCCGGGTGACGTGTCGATATGTCTCACTTTCGACGCATTTCTGAATGTACTTGAACCGGATCCGGAAAATCAACATGCTCTCAAGTCTGTCGCTCGAGATGCAGATTCGTCCAATGCCAATTGCCGGAACCGAACCGGCGCCCCCCTCGTAAACACACGCCCGATCCCAACTGCAAAGACCTGCCATACGACCTCAAGGTTCAAACCGGCCCGCTTCCCTCCTACTCCTGAACCCCTTCCGCTTCTTCCCGCTGGCCCGAGTACTCGATCACCACTTCCGCAATGTATGGGTCCCAGACGGCATACTCCCGCCGCATCCACTCCAGAGTCACCCGATCACCGATCCTGTATCTTTCAATCTGGTTGGACAACTCATCCATGGTCCCCACGGGCACGCCGTTGAATTCCATCAGGATGTCCACCTCCCTCATCCCGATGTCCCCCGTGGGAGAATCCGGGTCGACATAAATCACGAACAGGCATTTCCTCAGATCGATCCCCGTCTCGGCTTCGAAAAGGTCCCTGTCCGCATCGGTCTTCAGACCGTCGCCGTTCAGATCGCTCAGTATGGAATACGCCCGCTCAATCTGCGGATTCATCTCGAGCAGGCGGAATCCGAACCACGGCCTGCGCATCTCGCCCACATTGAGTATGGCATCGACGACCTCGACCGCAGCGTCGATCGGAAGCGCAAAATGAATCTCGGTCGCGTCCGCGTATGGGGCGATGTCGGTCATGATCGCGATTACGTCACCCGACGAGTCGATGACAACTCCGCCACGGTTCCCTTCGTTCTGGGGAACGTTCACCTGGAAGTACTGGTTGGTGCTCTCCTCGATCGACGGGAACTTGGGTCTCAGGGCGCTGATGACGCCGAAGTCGTAGCTTATTCTCGATCGAGACAGCCAGTTATACCCAAGGAACATGATCGGCTCGCCGACGATGACATCGCGCGCGTTGCCGATACCGATCGGAACCGAATCCTCGGGCTCCACCTGCAGCATTCTAATGACCGCCAGCGAACTGGGTCCGTCAGAGCCCACGATCTCGGCGTTGTATGTCCTGCCGTCCGCGAGACGGACGAGGATGTAGTCGGCCTCGTGCTCCGCACGGCCGGAGGTGCGGGCGAAGTATGTTGACGGCGCGTGGACAACCACGGAGTAGGGCGCCACCACGATGCCCTCGCGGTTGAAGATGAAGCCGCTCGCGAAATCACCCTCCAGGACGATCTCACGGGTCCGCCCGTCCTCGTGAAGCATCCTCGTGAATCGGGTCTCGATCACCACCACGCTCGCCTGATTTCGCGCTCCCTGCGACTGAAGGAACTGCGAGAACTCGAGATCGTAACCCGGCGTCCTGCCCTGCTCCGCGCCCAATGGGAGGCTCGTGACGACAAGCAACACTACCGCAAGGCTGATTGTCTGAATCGGAAAATAAGCACGCATGAAAGCATCCTCGTTGCTCAAGATCCGGCAAGCACTAAAAACACAACCCATGGGAACGCTCGTCCCCACGAGACCAGGGATTATATCACATCAAAGCCCCTTGTGCCACCAGATCAATCGTTCGGGACACGTCCCTGAATTGATGCCGAATGTTGGGATCGCCGGGCACAGGCTGAGCGAGACGAAGTTGAGCGCCACCAACGCCTCGGCGAAAGCGGGCGTCCGCGCCCGATCGCTCACTCCGACAGGGAGCGGTAGCCCACGAGCATCTCGAGGTTGCTCATCACCGTCTCTTCCCCCAGGCCGTGGAATCGATACGTGGTCGTCAGCGGAGGCAGGTCCTTCACCATCCTCTGGTTCGTGACCTTCAGCCCGGCGGGAACGAAAACCCCCGTCGGAATGGTGACGTTCATGATCAGACACCCCGGCTCAATCACGACGCCCTCTTCAACCCTTGCCCAGAACACAAGCGACTGCATGCCGACGTACACCCGGTCGCCGATATATGCCGGCCCATGAACCTGCGCCTGGGGGGTGATCGACACTCTTTTCCCGATATACAGCGAGAACTTCTCGGCCCCCACGTCGACTATCCGCTGGGTCATCGGCGCCCCATCCTGCCGGGTGGGCATGTCCTTCAGCACCGCGCACTCCTGGACGTTCGACTCGGCGCCTATGAAGATCGGCTCTTCGCTGTCGCCCCTAATCATCGCCCCGGAAGCGATGAATACCCGGTCGCTGATGATTACATTCCCCGTCACCACGGCCAGCGGATGGACGAAAGCCCCCCTCTCGATCCTCGGCCTCCATCTGCTCGGCGACCAGCTCGTCGGAGCGCTCGGGGCCGACCTGAAGCCCCTCGGAACCTCCACCGCAGGCTCGTCCTGAACGCTCAACACCGTCTCGGGGGCCGCCGGAGGTCCGGGCCACTGCTGCGTCGCGACGTATTGAGACGGTCGGGGCGGAGCAGGCGTCTGCGACGTGGGCGCGCCCGGCGTGCCCACGCCGAAAAGCGGACTCTGCGGCGGCGTGCTTCCCAAGATTGTGCTCCTGCCTCGTGCGATGCCCAGCCTCACCGGACCGCTCGTGCCAAACAGCGATCCGCCCGGGCTCCCGGCCGGCGCACCCGGCGGTCGCTCAGAGCCTTCTTTTCTCACAGGGATCATTCTCTTTCCGCTGGTTTTGTCTTCGATCATAGGACTCGACCTCCACTACCTCAGAGTGATGGATTACCGCCAGGTTGCATCCGGAAACGAGTTTCTACTGCACCTGGTAGACCCAGGCGTCAAAATTCATGCTTCTCAATTCCTCGGCGACCCGGTCCGCCTCTTCCCTGCTCTTGTACATCCCGACAGCCACTCTGTACCGAACCTGGTCGCCGTCGTTGTATGTCGACACGCTCGCGTCGTACCCCGCCTGCGTCAGGCTGCTCCACACGCTCTCGGCATTCGCGCGCTCGGAGAATGTCCCCACCTGAATCCGGTATGCCGCTTCAACGCCCAGATTGAATATGCGGCTTCGATCGCTCGACTGCGAGCCGACCTCCTCCGCAGTCTCCTCAGTTGCCTCCCCGCCTTCCTCCGCGTTCGCAGTCGCTTCCTCCCCGTCTTCATCCAGGACCGTTATATCCACCGTCGCCTCTTCGCTCGTCTCCGTGAATTCCTCCTCGGTCGGATCGGCCCACTCCCGCGGGAAAGGATTCGCGCCGAACTCGTCGGAATCATACCCGAACGATGTCCTCCCGCTCACCATGTCCAGCACGTATCCCCCATCGTCCGCCGATTCCGACGTCCCCGCCTGCGGAAAACGCGTCTCGATGTTCGACCGAGTCAGCGCCATGATATTCCGCCCAAGACCCTTCCCAAGGTACATGCTCCCCCCCATGCTGATCAGAACCAGCCCCAGCAGAATGATGCTCTTCGTCAGAAAACCGCCTGTTGTACCCGACATGACTCATTCACCCCTGTTTCCCATCTTGACTTAATGTTATTCAGACTCCCGGCCGACCCTGCGGGATCGAAGCCGCTTCCTTCAGAATCGATCTCGCGGCGCCCACCAGGTAAAGCGAGCCGGTCACAACAACCGTCCCGCCCGACGGCGTGACAGCCCCGGCCTGCTCGCAAGCCTCCGAAATAGAATCGGCCCGACTAATCTGAATCTGACTGAATCCGCCGGCTTTGTCAAGTCCCTCGGCGGCAAGATTCCCAAGCGCCTCAGGCTCGTGGTATTCCACCCCCGGCACCGGCACGAAAATCACCCTTCCGGCAGAGCGCAACAGCTCAGGCATTATCTCCCCGACCTTCTTGTCCTTCTTCATGCCGAAAATCACCGTGCCCGACCGCCCCGTCTCATTCGCGAACTCGGTGAGAACTCCCCTCAGTCCCGCGACATTATGCGCCCCGTCCAGAATCCACCGCCGGCCGTCATCGTCCACTCGAATCGTCTCCCACCGTCCCGGAAGCCGCGCCTCTCTCAGTCCCTTCATTATCGATTCCCTCGAGATACCGTCCGCAAACAGCGCCGGAGCGACTTCGGATGAGAGAATATCCAGCCCAAGCAGCGCCACGTTCGCATTCATTGGCTGGTACGGACCGGCAAGCCCGAGCGTCAGGTTGTCGATCGGGCCAAGCACGCGCGAGCTGTACCGGAACTCGCCGTTCGACGGACCGGACGCGTAATCCTCGTCGTCGGCTTCAACCACGCGAAATCCCACGGTCGATGCCGCCGTCCTGACAGTCTCCATCACCTCAGGCGGGTTGACCTGGCAGACCAGTGTCGCACCGGGACGCACTACCGCAAGTTTCTCCGCGGAGATCGATTCAAGAGAGTCGCCAAGAAGCTCGGTGTGGTCGTATCCGACCGACGTCAGTATCACCAGCGGCGCGTCCACCGCATTGACCGCATCCAGCCGTCCGCCCAGACCGGCCTCAAGCAGCGCAACGTCGACCCCAGCATCCCTCGCGGCGCACAGGAACGCGGCGAAAATCAGCTCGAAATAGGTCGGACGGTCATCGCGCGACCAGCCCCCATCGACCGCCTGTCTGACCTCCCACAGACACGACGCGAACTGCTGCGGAGTGCTGTCGAGGCCATCGATCCGGATTCTCTCCGTCACCGATTCGAGGTGCGGCTTGACGTGACAGGCGACTCGTATCCCGTGAGCTCTCAACAGCGAGTCCAGAAATGCCAGAACAGATCCCTTGCCGTTCGTCCCGACGATTGTCAGGCACGGAAAGCCCGTCTCCGGATGCTTCAACAGATCGAGAAGATGGCTTATGCGGCCGAGCCCGTAGACGCTCTTCCCGGGCGGTGCGGTGTCATTCAGATAGGCTTCCGCTTCGTCGAAGGTCCACACTCGGCTCAGCCGCCTCTCTCAAGGTCCTCGAGCGCTTTCTCCACCTGGAGTTCGACATCCGCCATCGTTCCCGAAGTGTCGATGATCACGTCGGCTCCGTCGCGCTTCTCCTCGTCCGGAATCTGCATCCTCATTCTCGCGACAATGTCTTCCCTGGACGCCCCGTCACGCGCCATCGCCCTCTCAAGCCTGACTTCCATCGGAGCGTAGCACAGCCAGATCCTGTCCACTCCCGCTTCACGCCCGGCCTCAAACAACAACGGTATCAGAACGAACACCCACTCCGCGTCCGATTTGCGAATCCGCCTGCGATATTCCTCCACTATCCTCGGATGAAGAATCCGCTCCAGCGCCCTCAGCCTCGTCTCATCCGAGAAAACCACCCCCGCCACCTTCGCCCTGTCCAGAGAACCATCCGATGCCAGCACATCATCGCCGAACTCACGGATTATCTCCGCGAGAACCGGCGAGCCCGCCTGCGTCAGCTCCCGCGCTATCTGATCGGAATCGATTACGAGATGTCCACGCCGGGCAACCAGCTTGCCCACGGTGTTTTTCCCGGACGCTATCCCGCCGGTCAGCGCGATTATTCGTGTCTTGCCCCTGGACGTCATCTTCTCCGCCTGCATCGCTCGACCAAAAGACCCACCTGCGGGTGGGCCTCATGATACTCCAGCGTAACTTGATTCACCAACTCATTCCAGCGGAGTACCGTTCATCTCCGACTCAAGCTTCTCCTCGGACTGCTCTGCTTCGCCCGACGGACTCTCTTCTTTCTCTTCCGGCGATTCAGGCTCGGCTACGGCTTCCGCCTCTGCGCTCGGCTCTTCCTCGGAAGCGGCCGGCTCGTCCGCAGGACCCTCGGCCTCAGCTTCCGAAGACTCGGAGGATGTCTCGGCTTCCGCCATGTCAGGCTCCTCAGCAGCCTCGGCAAGAGCGGTGGAGGCCGCGACGGGCTCTTCAGGCTCCGCTTCGACCGGCTCGGGCTCCTCCGCAGCCTTCACTTCCTCGGCCGCCTCGGACAGGCTCGGAAGATCGATCTCGCTATCCCTCAGCGCCTCCTGGAGCTGGGCGGCGAACACGTTCTCGAGATCGCCCTGGCTCCTCATGAACTCGGCCACTTCGGCCTTCCGTTGGGCCTCAGCGGCCCGACGCACCGAAAGCTTGATGCGCTTGTTCTTCTTGTCCACGTTCATTATGAAAACGTTGACCTTGTCGCCCACGTCGAAGACCTCCTTCGCATGGGAGATCTTGTTGTCCACCAGCTCCGAGATATGCGCGAGCCCTTCGAAGTAATCATCCAGCCTGACAAAGGCTCCGAACTCCGTCGTCCGCACCACCGTGCCCTCGACCACCATCCCCGACCTGTAGCGCTCCCTGATGGTCTCCCACGGATTGGGCAGAAGGTCTCTCCGCCCAAGGCTTATCCTCTTCCGCTTCTTGTCGATCTTCAGAACCTTGACCTTGATCGTGTCGCCTTCCTTCATTACGTCGATCGGATGCCTGATGCGGCCAAGGCTCATCTCGGATATATGCAGAAGACCCTGAAGTCCTCCGACATCTATAAAAGCACCGTAGTTGGTGACCTTGACTACCTTCCCATCCACCACTGATCCGACATCAAGGGAATCGTACAGCCTGTCGCGCTCCTTCGTCAGGTCCTCTTCGAGTACCGCCCTCCGACTTACAACGATCTTCGGATGCGGCTGCGCCTCCCGGTCGTATTCGACCACCTTCACCTCGAACTTCTCACCGACAAGCGGCTCAAGATCGTCCACGCGACGGATGTCGACAAGGCTCTGCGGGAGGAAGGCGATGGTGCCGATGTTCACCAGCAGTCCACCCTTCACCGCCCGAAAACCGGTCGCCCTGATTCGAGTGCCCTCCTTGAAGGATTCGTCGACCTTCTCCCATACGAGCTTCTGGTCCGCGCGCCGCTTGGACAGATGATACGTGCCGTCCTCATCCTCGCTAAGCACAACCGCGCTGACCTTGTCCCCGACCGAGAACTCGGACAGGTCCGGGCTGGCATCGACGCTCACCTCCGCACGAGCGATGATCCCCTCGGTCTTCGTTCCAATGTCGACCACAAGGGAATCATCCTTTATCTGCACGATCGTGCCTTCGGTGAGGTCGCCGCGCTGATAGAACTTCATCCCGCCGATCTCGGCCAGTGCAGCTTCCTGGACATTGATCGGCTCTTCTCCCGCCGTCCGCTCGTCTACGCCGGAATCAGTGATCGATGCAGAGTCAGCCCCGATGGCTCCGTCTGCTTTCTTGTGTCGCGATCTTCTCGCTCCCCCCCCTGTTCGTGCTTCCCGCTCGCCCCGATCCGCCGGTGTTGCCGCGTCCGGCGCTTCTTCCTCAGGTGGTTGTGAGTCAATAGACACGCTGGAAAACCTCCGCTGGACATAGGTGCTCTACGAGCGCCCGATTGGCTGCGGTCAAACTCGCCGCAAGGACACACTCAACCATTTCGTCGGTTTTGCCGACGAGGCCTAAAGATTACCACAGACTGGTCACAATGTCACCAGATTGCGGGATTTGGAGTGTATCCGCGGATTGATACCCGAGAGACGTCCGCGGGTGCTCCTGGTCAAATGAAGAGACAGGCGGCTCATTGCGAAATGAGTTGCCTGTCCCCCCATTCCCAGGTTCATGCAGCCCGCATCGCGAAAGCAGAGAGCTCTGAACGGCTCCCACTTCATAGCTCAACTGATTAAACGAGTGATCTTCGCGGACGGAGTCATCTGATCCCAAGCTGCTCGATCGTCACGCGATATACTACATTTGACAATAACTCCTTGCTGGAATATCTTGTCTGCAGGGCGTCATGGGCGTCTACAGTCATCCTCTCTACTACGAGATCGCCTTCGGGTTTGTCGATCCGAAGCGCCAGGTCTCCCTGTTTGAGAGATTCATCAGGAAGTATTCTGCGATACCGGTCAGCCGGTTCCTGGACATAGGCTGCGGCCCGGCGCTGCAGTTGAGGGAAATCGCCGGGCGCGGATATCAGGCAGTCGCCTTGGATTCCAGCTCCCGGATGCTCGCCTATGTGCGCAACAAGGCGAAGGAAGAGGGCACAGAAATAATAACCATCAAGTCGGATCTCGTCGAGTTCGAGACAAGGCCCAGAGTCGATTTCGCATTCATCATGATGGGCACGGTCAATTACATGAGAAGCAACAATGATTTCTTGCGGCATCTGGACTCTGTCGCGCGTTCCCTGAACGCCGGAGGGCTTTATCTCATGGAAGATCTCAGATTGGATTCGGAGCATATGTTTGCCCCTCAGAAATGGACCAGGAAGAGGGAGGGCATAAAGGTCAGGGCCTTCTACCGCGTCGAACTCAAAGATGTCCTGACGCAGATGCTCACTGAAAGACTCAGACTCGAAGTCGATGACTACGGCCGGAAGCTCGTGCTTGAGGAGTGCCAGGACTATAAGATCATTTTCCCCGAGGAGTTCCGCGCCCTGGTTCAGATGAACGGGAAGTTCGAGTTCCTCGGGTGGTTCCATCGGGACTCCATGAGGAGACTCACCCGAGCGGACGCCGACAACATAGCTCTCCTGAGGAGGAAAGGCGGCAGGATATCGGCCTTCAGGTCCGGCAGGTGCTCTACCAGCGGCCAATCGGCTGTCGTTAAGGTCGCTGCAAGGACACGCTCAACTGACTCGTCGTTTTCGCCGACGTGAGATACAGATCACCACAGTCTGGCCGCGATATCGCCAGATAGCGGGATTTGGGACGCACCCGCGGATACCCCCGTCATCTGCCTCCCCACTTGTATTCCAGAACGATATGAATATCCGCCGGACGCTCCTCCGTCTCCCCCTCCGCGTTCGTCAGCGTGAAAACCAGGTCCTCCGACGCCAGATCGACCCTCATCGGAATGCCACGCGCGATGCTGAAGTAGCAGGTCGACCGAAGTCCGCCGGCGCCGGATATCCATGCAAGCGGCAAACCCTCCGGAGCCACCTCCACGCTGAATTCCTCCTCCCCGCGCTCCACTGTAAAATCAACCGGCATGTCGGGAACCAGAAGAGGCAGAATCTCCTCGAGACCGCCCCAGCCCCTGATCCTCTGCCCCTCCGCGGCGACAATCAGGTCGCCCGGCTCTATCCCCGCCTCGTGCGCGCGCGATCCCTCCACCACTCCCCCTATCGGCGCTCCCGTCCCGGGCTGCTCGGGCTCATCTCCCTCCACCAGGCCCAGAAACGGCATTAGAGAACGCGCCTTTTCCTCAAGAGCCACCGTGTAGGCAGTCTCGATCACCGCGCATTCTTCGCCCATGAAGTCCGCTGTCGAGCTGAGAGTTGACTCGAACTCGAAGGGAATACTCCCTACGTTGGCGTCAGGGAGTATCGCCACCGCACCTCCCGACCAGGTAGCACCCACGGCCACTTCCCTTTCCGGCAGAATCGGGATATTCAGGAACGGGGGAAACGGCTGTCCCGGCGAGGATGTCGTACTGCCAAGAGAATCGACGGTGTAGGCAAACTGCGGGAAAAGCGATCTCTGGAATCTCAGCCCGAGTCTCGCGCCGTCCGGCACCGGCTCGCCTCTCGCGACCAGCGAGAAAACGCCCTCGCTCGCCTCGACGACCTCGATCGTGAAATCCTCCGACCTGACCGCTATCGCCTCCCCGCGTATCCCCGATGTCGAGAGCATATACGTATACCGCTCACCCTCCGTCGGCGACCACCTGAGAAGATATGACTCACTCTCCGTGGCGCCCTCGTCCTGTCCGATCGACGGCGAGGCGACCGCGAGCAGAATGATGAGCGCAAAGGGCAAAACACGTGTTGCGGCTCGGATTCTCATGAACACTTCCGCACCTCCAGAAATCCGCGTTCGGTATAGAAGGATACCATCATTCGCCGCAAGGTTCGCGGTCTCTGGGTGCATCCGCGAGTTGATTCTGGGGCTGGCCGGGTGCCGGGCACAGACTGAGTGAGACGAAGTCGAACGTGTCTGTGCCCGTCACC